>Ga0180074_1000141_pt1 | contig 14641 bp, 23 predicted proteins | sample EasRiv366_16_10D_FD_121773 | JGI IMG/M metagenome (GOLD analysis project Ga0180074, IMG submission 121773) | Soil microbial communities from meander-bound floodplain in the East River, Colorado, USA - East River metaG ERMLT366_16_10D | ecosystem: Environmental > Terrestrial > Soil > Floodplain ...
GCGGCCGTTCGGCGCCTAGCTCTCGACCTCTTCTCAGGAACCGGGGGCGCAACCGTCGAGCTGGAGCGGGCCGGGTGGCGCGTTGTGCGCGTTGACCTGGACCCGAGCACGCGGCCCGACGTAGTGGCGGACCTCCGACGCTGGCCGTTCGACGTCGCCCCGGGGTCGGTAGATTTTCTATGGGCGTCCCCCCCGTGTGTCGAGTTTTCCGACGCTAACCCGCGGGTGAATCATCGGACGAAATCGCCAGACCTCGCGCTTGTGTTCGCCACCTTGACGGCGGTAGCGGCCGTGCGGCCGCGCTACTGGATCATAGAGAACGTCCGGGGCGCGATTCCCTTCCTTGGGGTTCCGGCCCAAAAGCTCGGCCCGTGGTGCCTGTGGGGTTATTTCCCGCTACTACGGCCAACATGGGACGCGGCGACACACCGCAAAGCATCCCAAGGCCGCGACCCGCGGCACCGAGCGGCCGTCCCTCGGGCCTTGGCGGCGGCCGTAGCTGACGCACTGGCTCGCCAGTTTGACGCGGGGGAACCCCCCTTGCTCGATCTGCGGCCGTTCCGTCGGCATCGACATTCGGCCGCTCGCCGATCGACGCCGGGCCCGGAGCTCGGGCTATGAGCCCCGAGGAACGGCCGCGCGGCCGCCCCGTGGACCCGCTCGGGGTGCATTGCCCCGCTTGCGGGTCGGACCCGGGCCGGCCGTGCCTCTCGGACGAAGGGGCCGCGCTCGGGGTGTGTCATACGTGGCGGTACGACCTGGCAGGCGACCCGGCGCCGGCCAAGGCCGTGCAGGCCGCCAAGCGGCGGGCGCCGAAGGGGGCGCCATGAAAGAGCCGGAAGGGGTTCGGGGCGTGGCGTGCCCGTTCTGCAAAGCTAAGGCGGGCGAGCCCTGCATGACCCCGGGCGAGGCCGTGCGGAAGGTGGCCGCCCACGAGCACGCGCCGCGGTGGCGAGCTCTGGAAGATGCCCGGGTGACGTGGGCGAAGTGGCAACGCTGGCACGAGGGGGCGCCCAAGTGAGCGCGCCGGCCCCCGTCCCCGGCGCCGACGTGTACCGGCGGGCCTTCCTGGCCGCGCTCGCGCTCGTCGAGCTCGACTACCCCTACCCCCGCGGGTGGCCGGCGCTCGACGCGCTCCGCGAGGCCGACGAGCTCCCCGAGTTTCGGGCGCTCTGTCCGGTTCACCTTGACAGCAAGCGGACTGAGGCGCTCCGCGAGCTCGCCCGCGTCGCTATAGGCGAGGGCCTCTTTTGCGCCAGGATCGAAAACGAGGGGGGGGTGCGGCCTCTGGAGACTCCCCGGCTCGGGATCGTGGCTCAGGGGGGAAGTGTGTGGGTCTGGCTCGGAAGGGGCGACCCCGCGGCCGGGGGGGTCGGGATAACCGCGCACCTTGACCCCGATTCCGCGGAACTTGCGGCCCGCGGGATGCTGGAGCAGGCCCAAAAAGCCCGGCGGGGTGACTCATGAGGGCCGCCCTGTCGCGCATCTTCGGCCGCGGCGCGCCGACCGGCCCCGCGGTAGCTGTCGCTTCGACGCGCTCGCTCGTGCTTTTCTGGATTGGCCCGGCCGAACACGCTTCGGAGTTTGTCGCGGGCGGGCACGTAAGGAAGGGCCACGCCGCGGGAATGGGGCCGGCCGACGCGCGCCGGCTCGCTCACAAGATCCTAGAAGCGGTTGACGCCGTAGAGGGCGGCCGAGGCGGCTCCGATGGCTGACGCCGGCCTAGTGCGGCTCTGGCTCCCGCGGGAAACGGCCGAGCGTTTGAAGGAGCTCAAGGGCGCCGGCGAGACGTGGGCCGACTTCTTCGGCCGGATGCTCCCCGAGGGTGCGCCGGCGAAGCGACCGGGCACCCTGGCCGGATCGAAGGGCCACCCCGCGCCCGGCCGCCGCACGTGAGCAACCGCGCTTTTTCTGCCGCCGCGGACCGGGGCTATCACGCCCGGGCGAACAAGCGCCCGCGGACCTCGTGCCCCTACCCTGACCTTCGGACCGTTCACGGTTTCGTGACGTTCTCGCGGGCCTTTCGGCGCGCGTGGGATAGCGGGTGGCAGCAAGCCGACGCCGACATTTCAGCCGGCCGCGGGCTCGACCTGGCCCGGCTGGAGCGGGCGCCATGAGGCACCCCCGCTGCTTCCTAGAGGCCCGGCGCGGCCGGACCTACGCGCGCTGTCTCGACTGTGGGGACCGCGTAACCGGCGGCGTAACGCGCCAGGGCTTCGAGTGTTGGGCCGAGCTCCACCGAAAGGCGTTCCACCGGCCCGCGGGGCCTCGACGCCGGCGAGAGTACACGTGAGCCGCCAGCCCCCGCCGCACGTGCGGCTCGTCGCGTGCCCCGTCTCGGGGCGTTGGGTGCGAATGGGCCAAAAGCAGAGCCGGTGCCCGCGGTGCGCGGCGCCCGTGCTCGACCTCTCGCGCTCGTCGCGGACGTGGGACTACCAACCCGCAAGCAAGAAGGCCGCCGCCGAGCTCGGGCACGTTGTCATTTCCGCGGCGCCCGCGCTCGCCGGGGCCGCAATTGCCGCGACTCTCGGCCGCCGGCCGGCGTCGCATAATTCCCACAAACCGAAGGGGGCTAACCGTGCATAACATCCATTCTGCGCTAAAAGACTTCCGGGACGCGCTTGTGCTGGCGCTTCTGGACATCCCGAGCGACGAGGGCGAGGCCGCCCGGGTCGGGGACGCGCTCGACGTGCTCCAGGCCGAGGCCGCCGCGGCTCTCGCGGACATCGTGAACGCCAAGGCCCGCGGCGCCGCCGACTTGCGCGAGGCCGACGAGCTCGCCGCGCGGATCGTGGTCGCGCTCTCCCGCCCGGCCGCGGTTGACGAGGCCGAGCGTTTCCCAACCCACTACTACAGCCCGGCCCGCGCGGCCGAAGTAGCCTACGCCTACGCCGACGCGCTCGTGCTGCAACGGCACGCACGCGAGGCCCGGCGGCGCGTGGCGCGCGAGAAGGTGGCCGAGGACCTCAAGGCCCAGCCGGCCATCCACGAGCCCCCAGGCCCCGAGCGCGTGGCCGCTGGCGACGTTCCGGCGGCTCTTCGGCACTGGCAGGAGACGGGCGAGCTCCCCGGGGGGGTGGCACCGTGAGCGCCGGCCGCGAGGATCTCCCCGATTCCGCGGCCCCCGCGGCCGTGCATAAGGATACACCCCGAAGCGGCCCCGAATGGGATACAGAATCGGCGCATAAAGATTCACGCGCCGGACATCGGGAGCACGCCGCGGCGGAGGAGCTCGGGCGGCGGCCTGCCCGGTCCTGGCTACAGGACGCGGCGCTCCACCTTGAGGCCGCGTCTGCAAGCATTCTTGACGCGCTAGAGTGTTCCGACGAGTGACAGCCCCTAGACCGCCGGGCGCAACTGCCCGGCCTAGATGGGGCGAGGCCCCCGAGCTCTACCGGGCTCGGGGGCCTTTCGCTTCCCCCTCAGCTTCCCGCTAACAGTGGAAGATGCCTAAAGAGAGTTAGTTACAGGTCTACGCTTCTTAAACCACGTGAAGACCTTCGGGTTTCCTACGGTTTGTCGAAGCGTGGCCCCGTCGGGACCGCCTTCTCGACAGCGCCGTTTTCCGTTGCAGTTCTCGCGGCGTTGCGGTCGGCGGGCCGGTCGGATGGCCGAACACGAGGGGAAACCCCCGGCGCGGAAGTTGGAAGGGTCGAAGCCTTCCGGCGCGCAAACGACAGGTAGAGGGTGGCGAAGAGCGCCACGGGGCCGCTGTCGGGGGATGGAAAGCCGTGGGCGTGGACTGCGGGAGCTCATGACGAGCCAAAAGCTCGGACGGGTGAGCTCGGGATACCGGACCGGCTGGGGCCGGCCACACGCGCACCGCGGACCGTCGAGACGTGCAAGGCAGGGCAAGGGTGAGCCCGGGGCGGTTGAGCTCGGACGGAGTGAAAGAAGGCCGCGCCGACAAGGCGCGGAACCTTTCAACGGACGGGCCTTCCAGGTACCCCCGCAAACAAGCTCCCCCAGGGCCGGCGGTATAGGCCCGGGGAGTTGTTTGCGCGGGGTAAGGGTTGTCGTGTATTCTTTTGTCGCTTCCATGCCCTTAGAATGTGGGCAACCTTGTGGATAACCGCCAGGGCTTCTACGGGGACAACGGCTTTTCTGTGTAGGGGGGCAACCGGATGACTAAGGCGACAGGGAAGGGCGCGGCCGAGGGGAACGGGGCGAAGCAGCCACCCGAGCCGCCGCCGGCGTTCCACGAGCTCATGGACCGACTCGGCGGTCAAGCGACCTACGTACGGCTGTACCGCATGGTCGCGGGCCGGCGTAGCTACCTGCAAAAGTACGGGACCGAGTTTGAAGAGGCCGACGTGCAAGAGAAGTACGGCGGCGGGGAGTACACGGCTCAGGTGTGCGACGTGCGGGGCGCGATCGTCGGTTCAATGCTCTTCGCGATCGAAGGGCCGCCGCGGCAACCGCCGCCCGACCCCGTAGCCGCCGGCCGGCTCGTTGGGTACTCTGCACCCCAGGGCGAGCCCGCGCGCGACCTCGTGGACGGCTTCCGGCGCATGGAGGACTTGCTCCGCGACCTACGCAACCCGCCGGCCGTCGCGCAGCAAGCGAACCCTATTGAGATGGCGGCGGCGCTCATGGACGCGGTGAGCAAGGCCGCGGCGCCGTTTATTGAGGTTTGGAAGGTGACGCGCGAGGCCGGCCGCGAGCGCGACGACGATAAGCCCGGCGCCGTCGAGCTCATGCAGGCTTACCAGAGCGGTCTAAAGACGGGGGTACACTTGGGGACACGGACAGGCGGCGGCGGCTCGGGCGGCGGGAGCTCCTCGATTCTGGACCGGCTCCTCGATACGGTCGGGCCAGCGATCCGCGGCGAAGTGGGCCGCCCCGAGCTCGGCCGCGGCGCTCCTCCCGAGGACCTGCCGGCGAGCTCGCCCGTGCCGGCCGACGCGCCCACGTGGGCCACGGCGCTTGCCCCGCACGTCAAGCGGCTTAACACGATGGCCGCCGGCGGGCATGACCCCGAGCTTTACGCGGACCTCGCTTTCGACTTGGCGCCGCCGGCGGCTCTGGAAGCGATAGCCGCCGAGCTCGGGAAGGGCGAAGAGTTTTACGTGATGTTCTTCCGGGCCTTCCCGTCGTGCGAACCTCATAAGCGGTGGTGGGTGCAATTCCTTGGCCGCCTATGGCTCACGTTTTCGCAGCCACCCGAGGAGGAAAGCGGTGTCGTACATAACGGTGACAACGCTACGGCCGGGTGACGTGGGCACCGACGACACGCTCCGGCGCATGGAGGGGGACGCAAAAGCCGCGGCGGCCGACGCTTGGCGCGAGTGGGGCGGCGAGCTCTGGCCGAACCTGACGCCGTGGCGGCGTTGCCTGGCCCTTCGCTCGTGGCTCGACAACGCTTTCCGCTTCAAGCCCGACCCGCCCGGCGTTGAGCTCGTGCGCCACCCCCGCGAGATGCTGCAAGAGCTCGCGCGCCGTGGTTACGCCGAGGGCGACTGCGACGACGCGGCGGCGCTTGCCGCGGCGGTCGCGCTGGCGTGCGGGCTCCGGGTACGGTGGAAAGTGCTGGCGTTCCAACGTGGAGCGCCTTACGCTCACGTGTACGCGGAAGTCTCACCACGCGAGGGTGGCAAGTGGTGTGAGCTCGACGTAACCCGCCCCGCGGCCCTTCCCGGGCTCACGCCGGCCGTGGCGCGTTTCGCTGTCGTGGAGTGGTCCTAAATGTACGTTGCGACCCTTTCCGGCTCGTGTGACGACGAGTGCGCCGGCCTCGGGGATTACGGCAGTTTCGGATACGACGACCCCTTTTCTTCGCCGTACTCTTTCGACCTCGGGCTTCCGGGTGGCGACCCCTTCGACCCGATGGGGAACGCCTACAGCTTCGACGTGGGCGGCGCGCTCGGCTCGATATGGTCGGGCGTCAAGGACATTCTCGGGGACGCCGCCGAGGAGCTCGGGCCGCGCGTCGTGGACTGGATCCAACGCCGTATAGGCGTCGAGGCGTGGGAGCGGTTGCCGGATGCGTCGAGACGCGCCGCGGTCGAGGAAGCGGTCCGGTCCACGGAGTTTGCCACGAGCGTTATTCCCGTCGTCGCTATCGGCCTCTTGGGCGTTGTGGTGCTCCTCAAGGTGCTCGGGTGACGTACTACCGGCCCGGGCTCGGGGCGTGGGGCGACCGCCCCGCCGGCACGTGGTCGAGCGGCTACGTGGACCCGGACCTCGTTATGCAGCACTGCGTCCTAGTGCGGCCCGGCGAGCTCCCCGGCTCCGCGACCCAGGACCCGAATTGCCCCGCGGGCTTCGAGCTCATGGAAACGACGGCCGAAGACTTCCAGCCCGGCGGCGTGCTGGCTCCGGGCGGCGGCGGCGTCGTGGCCGACCTTTCGGAGTGGGAAGTAGGCCCGGACGGGTGGCTCGTGCATCATCCGCGCGAAGAGATTTACGACCCGGACCGGGACAGCGACGCCGACCCCACGGGCGACGCGCCTACCGTCAATCTCGGCCTGGAGTACGACGTTGACCTATTCGGCTATTCCGTTCCCGTATGGGTGCCCGTCGCCGCGGTAGCCGCGGCGGGCCTCTTGCTCCTCAAGCGCCGGAGCTCGTGACGCTATGTCCTACTCGTCCGGGGGTTTTCTCGGGGCGTGGCCCGACTCGCCCGACCTGAACGCGAGCCCCGCGCAGCTTTATCAGGAATACGTAGCGTACATGACGCCGCTCAACCCCAACGGCGCGTGGCGCGACTTGGACCCCGCCTACCTCGGGCAATATCTGTGGGACCAAATCCACCCCGCTAACCTCATCAACACGGGCCAGTGGGGCACGAACGTGGGCGCGATTGGCGCGACCGGCACGAGCCAGCCCGGCGGCGCGGGAACCCCCGTGCAGCCGGCAACGTCGTGGGTCCAGTATCAGGACGGGACCATAGCGGACGCGCAAACCGGCCAAGTGCTCGACCGCGTGCCCGGTAGCCTGACGCCGGCCGAGGCCGCCGCGGCTCGCGCGGTGGCCGACGCCGACGCCGCGGCGAGGGCTCGGCCGATCCCTGAGGGCTTCTACTTGGACCCCGCGGTGCAAGAGGAGTGGGAGCGGCTCAACATCCCCGACGGGCCGCCGTGGCTGTACGAGGGGGGCGAGGAAGAGGAAGAGGGCGAAGCGGTCGGCGCCGGCGCGGGCCTCGGGTGGCTCGCGCTCGTGGGCCTCGGGCTGCTCGTGCTCGGGTAGAGGGGGGCCGCATGGCTTACGACCTGCAAGCGGCTTTCCACGGCCCCCAGGGGATGCGGGCGAGCTCGTTCCTATCGGCCGGCGCCGACGACGAGGCCGGCGGGCCGATACAACGGGCGCTCGATTGGGTCCACGAGCACTACCAAACCTTCCTAGACCTGGGGCCGCGCTTGGTCGAGCTCCAGCATAGGGCCGCGGCCGTCGAGCTCGACGCCGCCGGCGCCGGCGACGAAGAGCGCGCGGACACGGCCGCAACTGTCGTGGCGTCGCTCCGCTCGATTCGCGGCCGGTGGGAATGGTCGGCGGGTAAGCTGGCTTGGATCGTTTCGCAGGTTCAGGGCCTCGGGGCATGGATTATCCCCGTCGCCGTTTCCGCGGTCGCGCTCGTCGTGGTCGGGGTAGCTGCGACGGTCATGTACCAGAGCGGGCAGGCCGAGCGCGTGCTTGACATGCTGGAAACGGGCGAGCTCACGGTACACGAGGCGCGCGAGCTCGGGCTAGACGTGGGCGGCTCGCCGTTCGTGACGTTCTCGGCCGGCGCCGGCGTTGCTGTCGTCGCCGGCGTTGCGTGGTGGCTCTGGCGTGGCAACCGCTCGCGCTAGGGCGCCGAGCCCCTCCGCGCTCCTCTTGTCCGAGGACGTGGAGCGGGTGAGCTACCGGCACGGCGACGAGCCCGGCCGCGGCGACGTGGTGAGGGTCCACGACTTCGACCCGGGACAGGTGGAGCTTTGGGTGCAATCGGACGGCACGTTGCTACTCCGGCGTAAAGATGGCCGGACGCTTTGGAAGAGGTTTCCGCGGTGAAGGGCGGCCGTGTGTGGCTCGTGAACCCCGACGGCAAGAGGCCCCCGGGGCTCTCGTGGGGCGCTGGAGACGATAAGGTCGGCGCCGGCTCGCCCCTTTCTGCCGACTTGTGGCGCGGCTATGACGAGACGGGCGCCCACCGGGTCAATATCGAATATCGGGGCGGAACGTACGTTGTTCGTTCGCTCCCCTATGGAAAAGAGCTCGCGCGTCGCAAGACGCTGGCGAGCGCGAAGGCGGCGAGCTCGCAGTACGTGAACGCGCGCCGTGGCAACCCCAACCCGAGGAGAAAAGCAATGGCTCGACGTATGCCCCGCCGGAACGCGAAAGGCCGGTTTATCAAAGGGGGGGGCGCGTCGTCGCGTCGGCGCACCTCCCGCAAGCGTAGCCGGCGCCGCAACGCGCCGGCGGCAGCTTCCAATCCCCCGAGGCGTCGTCGTCGTGCGGTGGCTCGACGTTCGGCCCCCAAGCGTGCGCGCCGGCGCCGGAACCCCGGCAAAAGGGACATCTTGAAACGGATAACCCAGGGCGCGGCCGACGCGCTCACGCTCACGGCGGGACAGGTGGCGGTCCGCACGATTCCCGGGCTTCTCCGGCTTCCGATGGCCGGCCCGGTGGGGCTCGCCATTTCCACGGCAACCGCGGTTCTCGCGGGCATGGCCGCGGAGCAAGTGCTCGGGCGCGAGGCCGCGCGCATCTTCACGGCCGGCGCCGTCTCGGTTCCTCTCCAGGCCGCGGCAATGACGTACATTGCCCCGATGGTTCCGCTAGTCGGAGCAGCACTGACGCCGACGCTCGGGAGCTATCCGCGGCGCGGACGGCTCGGAGCGTACCCGCGGCGAGCTCTGCCGTCGGGCCGCGGGCGCGTGGGCGTGAGCAGCTATCCCTACGCGCTCGGCATCTTTCAGTAGGCGTTAGCGGGCGGGCGTTCATCGTTGGGGGCGACTAGGCGCGGCGGGCGACCAACCTTTTTTGGGGGACGTTGAACAATGAACGCTCGCAACCTTCGGACCGTGGGGCTCTTGCTCCTCGTGGCGGCCGTGTGTGCATGGCTCGACCACTTGGCGGCGGCGCCGCTCGGGCTCGCGCTCGCGGTGAGCTTCCCGGTGATCCCGCGCACGAAAGACGCTTTGATTCAGATGGCGACCGCCCCCGGCGGTCCCAACATGAGCGAGGCGGTACCGTGGATGCTCTACGACACTGAGACGTACACGAGCACGGCCACGGTGGAGCTCCGCTTCTTCGCGACGACGAAAAACAGCCGGCAGCTATCGAATATGGAAACGGCCGGCCAGCTTCCCACGCCTCAGTTCTTCGAGGCGTACTACCAAGGGCTCGACTTGCTCGTGCCCCCTTCGACTACGGCCGCGCTCGACTCGTGGGGTGACGTTTGGGCGCTCGTTTTCGGCACGGGCACGGCGGCCCAGGGCGGCCCGTCGTGGACGCTCCTCATGAGCGGCAAGCAGTACGGGCCTTTCCCGCTTTCGACGCTGCACGGGACCTCGGGGCCGCACGGGAACGGGTATGGCTCGACGGTCGCGGGCGGCTTCATCGAGTACGGTCAAAACTCGGTGCCGGACGGTGGGTGGTGCTGGAACGGATCGCTTATGATCCCGCCCACGGTCGGGTTCAACATCGTGTGCCAGTGGCCCGCGGCGGTCACGCTCACGGCCAACACGGCGCTACGTATGAACCTGCTCGGAACGCTCCACCGTCGGATTCTCTAACCGATGGCGCCGGGCGAGAATGACGCGCCGGAAGGCGCAACGGAAGCAGCCCCGGCCGGCCTGGCCGTCCGGGGCGAGCGGTTCCCCGGCCGCGGGCTTCCCGAGGGTGGCGTACGGCCGGAGCGGTTCCCCGGCCGCGGGCTTCCCGAGGGTGGCGTACGGCCGGAGCGGTTCCCCGGCCGCGGGGCGCCCGCTGTGGTAGTGCCGCCGGAGCTCGCGGCCGAGGAGCTCGCGGCAGTGCGCGAGGGCTTCGCGGCGCTCACGGACCTGTACCGGGCGTTGCACGAGGAGCTCCGCGGGCTGCGCGCCGACCTTTTCCACATCATGCGGGGCGACGAGACGCCAGGGGGTGAGAAGTGAACGCCACGCGCCAGGGTGCGTTACTCCCGTACGGCGACCTTATCCCGCCGTGGGTATTGGAGCGCGCACGCGACTTTTTCGCGTTCGGGCTCAACTATCTACCGCTGACCTTGAGTACGACCCAAACCCAAGCGTTTGCGGTGGACGGTGACGCCGACTTTTTGCTTACCTGTATTTCCGGGTTCGCAACTTCCGCGGCGGCGCCGCAGACCGAGCAAGCGACGATCCCCGCGCTAATCAGCATCAGCGACACGGGGTCGGGGCGGCTCTTCCAGAATACGCCGCTCCATATCGAGAACCTGATAGGCTCGGGCCAGCTACCCGGGTTCTTGCCTTACCCGAAATTGATTCCCGCCGCGTCGGTCGTTTCGGTCACGCTTACGAGCCTGGACGCGGCGGCATCGTGGAACATCCGGCTTGCATTCTCGGGGTTCAAGATTTTCCCGTTCCCCGAAAACCCGCCGCGGGGTATGCGGCGGTAGAGAACCACGGCGCCGCTCTAAGGCGCCAGCTTGCCGGCCGGGTATGTCGTCCGTGAGCGACCGCTACCCGGCCGGCCCTTCCGTGGGGGTGGCAATGCCTTGGGACGAAAACGGCGTCTACTTCGAAGAGGAGTACGCGGCGCCGCTCGACATCGTGGCGCGTGGCCGAGCTCGTCGAGCAGGCGGCGGCGCGACCGCGCGCACGCTCGGGCTCACCCCGGGGCAGGTAGCGCCGGCGCAAACGATCATAACGCTACCGCCGCCGGAGCTCGTGCTTTTCCCAGGCGGTCAAATGATCTACGGCGAAGGCCGCGCAACGGTCGCGAACAGTGCAACCGCGGTTCTCGCGACCATCCAGTTACCCGAGGCGACCGTAGCCGTAATCAATTCACTGATAATTGGCGGGGTCAACGTGGTGACGGGGCTCGTCGCCACGTGGGCCGTGCGCGAGAATGAGGCCCCCATACCCGGACTGACCCGGAGCCTACCCCCTCAGAACGCCGCCGCGGCTTTCGTAGGGTGGGGACCGGACGAGATACTCGCCCGGATCGGCGCCGGCTCGCGTATTGACCTTCTCGTTTCAGTGACAGCGGGCGGCCCCGTGGACGTGACCGGCCAGCTTTCCGGCTGGCAGTATCCCGCCACCACGCGCGACCGCTACGCGGCTTCCTGGGAGGGCTAGGCAACGTGGCCACGGCCGTCTCGGTCGTTTCGCCGCCGATCCCGTGGGCGGTCAACATGCGTTGGCCCGGGAAACCGGCCCCGCCGACCGCCGCGGGAACGACAACGAACATGAACGACAGTTTTTTCCAAGGTCTTTTTGCGTGGGGCGATTCACTAACCGCCTATACTCCGCACGCGGGACTTGCCCAGGTCGGGGCCAACACGCGAGCTCAACGGTCGAGCTCCAACCTGTGGTGCGCCGAAATGGTGACGACCGATAACGTCTCGGACGTCGTTTTCGGCCGCCGCGTACTTCGCTACTGTCCCTACCTCAATACCGCCACGTCGCCGGGTCGCTTTGGCGACGGGAGCTCGCGCGTTCTGTGGGTTTCAATCCGAGTGCTCGCGGGCACCGACGCGGTGGCCGGAGTGGCCGACCGCGTGGGCGTTTCTTTCGTGCCCGATAACGGGCTGAACTTCGCGGGCGGGGCGTACGCGGCCTGGCTCCCGCTCACTAGCGGCGGGTTCGGGATCTACAAGCGGGCCGGGACCTCGCTTTGGCGCTACGCTTCCTACTCCGCGGCGCCGGCGCTCTTGGAAGCTACGAACCTCCCGAGCGCGAACGGGTGGCACGTGGCCGATTTCATCATACGACAGGCCCGGCAAGGCGACGCCACGACGCCGTGGCTTACCTTCCAATGGGACGGGGTGGACATCTTCACGCGCCGGGTTTTTGGCGATCCGCTCTTACCTGCCCCGACCACGATTCGCGCGCTCGCGCAAAGTTGGGCGTTCCTTCTCGGTAACATCCAATCGAGCGGCGCGCTCAATTGCTCGTGGTCGGCCCGTTGCGGCGCTCGGATGCCCGACGGGACCGCGGTCAATGATTAGGACGCCGGCTCAAATCCCGCGCCCGGGACCGCCGCGGCGATGACGCCCCTAATAACGTCGGTCGGGTTCGCTCCCGTGCAGTATCCGATAGACATACTGTGGCCGGTGCAACCGACGATCCCGAGCCAGGCGGTCGGCGTCGGCGCCGCGCTCGGGGCGGTTTCTAATCCGTGGGGCCAGGATGACAACACGTTTTCGATGCAGGCCGGGAGCTTCTCGGGTGGCGGAAGCTCCGCGGGCCGCACGACGGGCGGGCTGTGGGCGCTCGTAACGGAACGGGTCGGCGCCGGTACGGGGAATAGCGGCATGGGTCAACGGCTCTCGGGGTGGTCGCCGGCGCTCGACCCGGCCACGTGCCCGACCCCGGACGATCTGGAGCAGCGCATATTTTGGCTGCAAGTGGAGCTCCTGATCGACGCGGCCGAAACGCAGTCCACTATAGCCGACTCGCTCGGGGTGGGAATCCTGCCGGACGATGGGCTCGCGTTCTCGTCGCTCACCTGGCCGATAGCCGCCGTAGGTGCCGCGGGCGGGTTCGGAGTGTTCAAGCGGGCGGCCAACGACGGGTGGCGTTACGCGAGCTACGGCGCCGGCGGCGTGCTGCTTGAGGCTCAGAACTTGGCGCCGGCCACGGCCGGGTGGCACGTAATCGACTTTATCATACGTCAAGCTCGGTTCGGGGATCTCACGACGCCGTGGCTGACGGTCCGCTATGATGGCTCGCCGCTCTTCACGGAGCGGGTTTTCGGGCACGCGCTTTTGCCGACCCCACAAAGCTTGAGGGCGACCGCGCACGGGTGGGCGTTTCTGTATGCGCTCATTCCGACGGCCGCCGGCCGCGCGTCCACGCGCTCACGCTACCGGGTCGGCGCCTTTCATCCGCTCGGCTACCCGCAACCGTAGGCGACCCCCGTGGCGCTCGTTGACCCAAACCGGCTCGTTGACTCCGCGTCCCCCTATTTCCGGTGGGTCGAGTTTTCTGGGTGGGAGCACGCCGACGCGGTGGAGCTCGCCCGCGGCCGGGCGCTTGTGCGCGACCTTCTCAGCCCGGCCCGTCGCGCGCTCGGGCCGATTCGCGTTACCTCGTGGCTCTACTGGAGCAACGGAACCAAGCGCGAGCCGGCACACGGCGACGGCGCGGCCTTTGACGCGGTGCCCGGCCCCGGCGCGTCGTTCTCGATTCGCCAGCTTTACGAGTGGCTCCGGGACAATACGTGGTATGGCGAGCTCATCTTAGAGCCCGACCACGTACACGGGACGCTCCCAGGGTTCGGCGGCTCTATGCAGGCCCTAGTGGAAGTGGCCCCAAAAGAGTACGCGACGGACCCCAACGCGCCGCCCTTCGCGCCTATCGTGGTCGAGGCCGGCATGCACACGGCCGGCGGCCTCTTGCTCATGGCCGGTATCGGCGTCGGGCTCTGGCGAGCTCGGCCGAAGGGGGACGAGTGAACCGCCGCGAGACTTGCGGCCCCGATCGGGACCGCGTAAGTTGCGGGTATGGCAACCAAACCAAAGCGGCCAAAGCGCCGCACGGCCCCGCGAGGGGGGAAGAAACGGGCGGTCAAGGCCGTCCGGGTACGGCCGCCGGTGCGTCGCAAGAAGGCGCCGCGCGAGCCGAAAGCGTCACGCCGCGGAGCCCGGACCGCGGAGCTTTACGCGGCCAGGGTCCCGGCCGCGGTCATGCGCGATCTACGGCTAGCGGCGCTCGGGACCCGCAAGGCGACCCAGGGGACCGCGGCCCGGCTTCTCGGGTGCGGCGAGCGCACGGTATGGGGGTGGGAGCAGGTCGGCGGGTCGGGGCCGCAGGGATACGCTTACGTGGGCCTCGCGTGGCGGATCGGGGGGGACGACAGGGCGGCGCGGGTTCTGTCAGTGCTCGCGCAGGTGGATGCCCTGGAAGGGGTCGCAGTTTCCGCGGCGTCCTAGAACTACGAAAGGGCCAGAGCTTTCGCCCTGACCCTCCCGCCGTTGTCAAGCTTTGGTCGTCGTCGGGGGCTAACCAGACTGGGACGGGGGCTTGTGCGCGTAAGGTGGGGGTCGGTTTTCCCGTTGTCAATAACGCAAACACTTAGGGGGCTATCATGATTCGATGGAATGGAACGGAGCCGCGGCTCGCGCCGCTCGCGCCGGGCGACATGGTGACGGTTTACCTCGATGTAACCAACCCCGAGCGCCGGCAACGGCTCGGGCTCGCGCGCCTCGTGCGCTTCGAGCGCCGGCCGCCCGGCCGGGAACCCTTGGAAGTCTGGACCGCCCGTTGTGAGCTCCTCCCGTTCGGGGACGATGGCCCGCGGACCATTTCAACGGAGCGGGTCGCCCTGCACCCCTTCGACCGCGTGGCGCTCGCCGCGGACCTAGAAGCGACCGGCGCCGAGCCGTTCCCGCTTCCCTCCCCCAAGCTGGCCGGCCGTGTGCGACACCTTGGAACCTGGCACGACGGCTCGCCAATAAGTCGCCTGGCCGCCGACGAGCTCGACCGCCACGCCCGGGCCATTCGGGCCCTGGAGCGGCTACCGTGAGCGCCGC
>Ga0180074_1000142_pt1 | contig 14596 bp, 12 predicted proteins | sample EasRiv366_16_10D_FD_121773 | JGI IMG/M metagenome (GOLD analysis project Ga0180074, IMG submission 121773) | Soil microbial communities from meander-bound floodplain in the East River, Colorado, USA - East River metaG ERMLT366_16_10D | ecosystem: Environmental > Terrestrial > Soil > Floodplain ...
GGAGTGTTTATCGTATGATGAATTAAGACCATATCATTCAAGAGGAGAAATATTATGCTTACCTGGATCATTGTAATACTACTCATACTATGGTTACTCGGATACTTCGGACCGAATATCTCACCGAGTTTCCCGCGCACTGGCAATGTTGTTCACGCATTGCTGGTTATCGCTATCATCCTCATCGTTTTGAGATTGTTAGGGATCGCTTAGATCCGCAATTTGTTCGCAAGTAGGAGGGACGGCCAGACAGACTGCCTCTCCATACGCAATTAAGAAAGGAGATTTCCAATGTTATATACCATCATTATCGTTCTCATCGTACTGTTTTTGATTGGCGTTTTGCGATAGAGCCAATGCCCAAATCTACATCAGTTCGGAATTAATGCACATCTTGTAATCCTCCTGAAATCATACAGATTACTTGGCGCAAGCGTTGGAACGATCTGGGTCCTAGCTGATGTAGACGTAGCAACGGTTGATCAGCCTGAAAAAACAGCTCTGAAATGGTCAAGAAAATTTCCCAAGCTGGTGGGGCGTAAAAATAGCTAAAAGAATAATGAACAAAGGAGATAAGAAATGACAAATACAAGAATGAATAAATCCCAATTCGTGGTTGCTCTAGCCGAGAAAAGTGGACTCGATAAGAAACAAGCTGCGGTGGCGCTTGATGCGGTCAATTTATTGGTTGCCCAGGAGCTTGGCAAGCGTGGGCCGGGCGAGGTTCTCATCCCGGGCTTGCTTAAGCTGAGTATCGTTGATAAGCCAGCCACGCCCAAGCACGAAGGTGTCAACCCGTTCACGAAAGAGCCGATGACTTATAAGGCAAAACCTGCGCGCAAAGTTATAAGAGTGAGACCTCTCAAAGCCTTGAAAGATGCCATATAGCTTCCAATCTGCTGATTTGGCAGCGGCTTGCTATGGGGTGAGATTGGAAATTTAAAATGAATGCTCCGCATCGCAATTTGCACATTATTATTTCGTTCACATTAACGACCATCCTGCTCCTGACCGGTTGCTCTACTTTGATAGGGACTCCCTCTGTTGATCAGGAATTCATAGCTGAATCCGTGCAAACCAGTGTGCCATGCGATGCGTGTGTTCAGGCAACATTGGCAGCAGCGTTAACCCAGCAAAAAAATAGCGTGGATAATCAGGCAGTAAGCAATGCTGAAATTGTGCGCGCTAATGCACAAGCGACCCTGGATGCAGCCAATGCCACTATGGGGGCAGTCCAGACTCAGGATCAAAACAATGCTAATGTCATTGCGGCGCAGATTGCAGCCACTGTCGAAATTGAGCGTGCCAATGCCCAGGCGACTTTGAATTCAGCTGGTGCAACGCAAAGCTTCGCCCTGACTCAGGATGCAATCCAACAGACGCAAATGGCGGACCTGACAACATCCAATGCCCAATCCCTGATGCTTCAACAAAATCAAGACCAACTTGTGGCCAGTACTCAAACTGCGGTTGCCAATAATATCGCCACCCAAACTCAAGCTGCAGCGGCAACCTCGCAATGGTACGCTGACCAGGATCGCCAGCGCGCAGAACAACGCCAGGGTCCAATGGCATTCTTGTGGACATTGTGCTTGCCAATCTTCTTTGTCATATTAGCTGGTTTGGTTCTTTGGGGTTTCTGGCGCTGGCTCAGAATTCAACAAGCCAACCAGCTTCTTCCCGAAAATCCTGTTGACAAGCTGCCGGCATTGGCCGCAGAAGTCAGACATCACCGGCACGATGATCCAGCGCCATATCTTGAAAGTGATATTGACAGCGGCTATCAGGTCACAACACCTGACGATCAGGTGCAGAATTGGGTTGATGAAGTCAAGAGCAAGCTGAATGACAGTGATAAGAAGAATGAAAATGATAATACAGACAAATGACCAAAATCAATTCAATCAGAAAGCCTGGCGGATCAGAAGACAGGTTTCGAAGATCCTGACCAAATGGGGTTTATTGCCGCGCTTTAAACGCTGGCGACTCACACAAGACCCGGATACGGGAATGGTCGTATTGTTTGGCATCCTCAATAATAACTATATTGCGACACATACCTCAATTCCTTTTAGCGATTACTTCGATCCCCGTTTATTGCATGAACTTGCCAACGAACTGCAAGTACAAATCGTGTCGTGCAATAGCGATGGACTTCGTTACGCCTTTATTTTAGACCGTGGTCAGCTTGAGAAACTACCAACGCATATCGACTATCCCTTCATTGACAATGGCAAACTATTGGTCAGGGTAGTTTACAGCGATGCCCCGCAACCTGCGCCAGTTCCACCTGTGGAGATTGCAACGGTTGATGATCAGACCTTGGTACGCGAGGGTGTGGGCGCTTTCTTGAAGGTTTTTGATGATATTAAACTTAGAGACGATGCTGCTGCTATACAGCTCTCCGCTCAAAACCCGCCAGATATGGTGGTTATTAACGCTGACGAATTCCATAAGCGTGTGGCAGAGCATGAAGCGTATCGGCAGAGACGCAACCATATGCAGGAGCTATTTGGCAAGACTCCCAGCTAAGGGTAGATCAAGCGCGTAATTCTACAGAGACAAAAGATAGGAATCCAAATGAGCGCCATTTCAATTTGGTAATCACGGACCGACACTAATCGTTGTAAAGAGTGAATTCCCGGGCATTTGACCAAACATATGGACTGTGATCAAGTTTGTTCCTGCCCGGAAGTCTGATCAAAAGGAAAACCCCATGAATAAAAGAGTTGGGTTGTGGCTTGACCGCAACAAAGCCGTTATCGTAAGTATTACAGACAACGGCGAAGAAAGAAAAAGAATCACATCAGACATGGAGCATTATGTTCTCTACTCCACCACTGTTCCAGGGGATGGTTCACCAGAGAATATACGTGACCGACGATACTGGAATCATCTTGGTGAATACTACGACAGCATTATCGCGCATATTCGCGATGCCAAAGCGATCCAGATTTTTGGACCAGGTGAAGCCAAGTATGAACTCAAAAAACATCTTGAGCAGGAAGGGCTGTCAGAATACATTGTGAGTATGGAAGATGCCGAAAAGCTGACAGACGATCAAATTGGAGTGAAAGTTGAGGAACGCTTCCCAGCTCGATCTCAATTCGACATTTCCTAAGTGAATGTATCTCCTCAACTGACTGATAGTCATGCCTTGGTCGGTGCATACTGTCACTGGGAAGTATTATCTCCAGGATGAGAAGGTGAACGCGAACAAAAGCTGCGCTTCCTGAATTTAATATTGCCGAGGAGAAAAGTTCATGAAATTAATATTGCTCTTTATTGTAATGGATCTGTTTACAGTACTGGCTTACCCCTTTGTATTTGCATATGGCAAGCTGCACCAGTTTGCAGATACAAGAGAAAGGTAATTATGCGTAAGGAAAAAATCTATTTCCCTGACCAACAGACAATTTGTGTGTTTCCCAACGAGCGTTCGGAAATACCGCGGGCTATTGATGATTTGAACTTGAAAGACCGCTATGCTGTGATCGTATTGATTGGTGGCGATATTGATGAACATCAGGCTGTAGTGACTCTCAAGGCCATCCAAACCATTGCAAAGATTGCGGAAGACCTGCATGCTGTAGTAGTCTGTGGCGGAACCAACATGGGGGTAATGGCTGAGATCGGTCAAATAAAACAGGAAAAACATTACAAATTTCCGTTGGTAGGCGTAGCTCCAGAGGGGTTGGTGGCCTGGCCTGGCGGACCTCGTAACACAAAGTTTTTATGGTGGGGAGAAAAGCGCTGGCAATTAGAATCCCACTACTCGCATTTCATTCTTGTACCGGGCAGTCAGTTTGGGGATGAGTCTCCGTGGATTGTGGATACGGCAACCTGTTTATCCAAAGACGATCAATCTGTGACGATTTTGATTAACGGCGGCGAAATTTCTCGGAAAGATATCGAATTGAGTTTGGAGCAGGGTCGTCCTGTCATCGCCTTGAGCCGCACAGGCCGTTTGGCAGATGAATTAGCGAGTCAGCCTAATCGGCATGAATTGATAACCGTAGTTCCAGCAAGCGCTGAACAACAAATCGTTGAGGCTGTTCGGACGTTATTATCAATCAACGAAAGAAACGTGTTAGCCGAATCACCTACCAGCACGGGTTAAGAGTTAATCTTTTACTTATTGAATAACGGGAAGGATGCCCCATGAATTCAAATGAAAAACATCATCATGCCATTCTTCAAAGTGTTGCACACAAAGCAATGCTCGAACATGATCTGCTTCCTGGTTTTTCTGCCGAAGCACTCGCCGAACTCGAAGAACTTCAAATACCTACTGGCACAAATGATATACCTAACGAGGCTCACCTTGATATTCGCGATATGCGTGATCTTTTATGGGCTTCAATCGACAATGACGACTCGCGCGATCTGGATCAACTCACTGTCGCTGCGATAATACCAGGAGGCAAAGTCAAAGTTATGGTTGCGATCGCGGACGTGGACTCGCTCGTAAAAGAAGGGTCTGCCATCGATGAACACGCCCGTCACAATACCACCTCAGTGTATACCGCCGCGATGATCTTCCCGATGCTTCCCGAAATACTTTCCACAGATCTCACCTCGTTGAATCCCAACGAAGAACGTCTGGCTCTGGTTGTTGAGATGGAAATTGATACCGAAGGTTCTCTAATGAGCTCAGCGGTTTATCGGGCACGCGTCCGCAATCACGCGAAACTAGCATATAACAGTGTTGCGGCATGGTTGGATGGCAATGGAGCCATCCCGGATGCAATCGCCGCTGTTCCTGGGTTGGACGAAAACCTGCGTATACAGAACAAAGTTACCCAAAGCATGAAGAGACTTCGCCATGTCCATGGGGCGCTAAGCCTGGAAACGATTGAGGCGAAACCGGTATTTGATAATGATCAAATCCGTTCGCTCGAAGTAGAGGAAAAGAACTGCGCCAAGGAGATCATTGAAAACCTCATGATCGCGGCGAATGGCGTAACCGCCCGTTATCTATCGACTAGCGGATTCCCGTCGATCCGGCGCGTGGTGCGCATCCCAAAAAGATGGGATCGGATTGTTGAAATCGCCGGGGAATACAAATTCAATCTTCCCGAAGTTCCGGATTCGAAAGCGCTGGATGATTTTCTAATCAAGCAAAAAGCCGAAGATCCGGTTCGATTCCCTGATTTATCCCTGACTGTGATCAAACTATTAGGATCTGGTGAATATATCGCCGAACTTCCCGATGGGGATATCCCAGGGCACTTTGGTCTTGCGGTTAAAGACTATGCTCATTCGACGGCTCCCAATCGGCGCTATCCAGATTTGCTTACTCAACGTTTATTGAAAGCTGCTTTGGAAGGCAAACCGGCACCTTATAGCAAAGATGAATTGGATGTTTTGGCGACTCACTGTACTGAAGCGGAAGATTCTGTCAAAAAAGTGGAACGGCGTGTCGAAAAATCCGCAGCTGCGCTTCTACTCGAATCACGGATCGGAGAGAAATTTGACGGGATCATTACCGGCGCTTCTGAGAAAGGGACCTGGGTCCGGCTCCTTAAGATGCCTGTTGAAGGTAAGCTTGTAAAAGGATACGAAGGTATGGATGTTGGTAATCGGCTTCGCGTGCAGCTGATCGATACGGATGTTGAGCAGGGATATATCGATTTCAAAAAGATCAGTTCTTCCAGACATGGATAGGAGATTCGTTATGAAAAAAGAAGTTGGTTTGTGGATCGACCATCGGAAAGCGGTTATTGTAATTATTACTGATGATGGAGAAGAAATAAAGAAGATCACCTCAGATATGGAAAAGCGTGTTCGATTTTCTGGCGGCACCGCAGCAGACGGCTTGACAGAAGGTGCGCGAGACCGTCAGCTTGGAAACCACCTAAATAGTTATTACGATGAAGTCCTTGACGTTGTTCGTGATGCAAATTCCATTCAAATATTTGGACCGGGTGAAGCCAAAGGTGAATTAGAAAAGCGTCTTGAAAATGCTGGCATTAAAGCGCAGATCCTTGCTATTGAAACCGTGGACAAAATGACTGATCACCAGATCGCGGCAAAAGTCCGGGAGCGTTTTCCGGCTTAGGTTTACTCATGAGGTGTGGATCTTGCTCGATGTAAGCTATTATGCATTAGGTGAGTTTACGAAACTCCAAGACCAAAACAAGACCTAAAATGATGTTCACTTGTTTGTGTGAAATTCTCTACTCATTAAACCAGCCATTTGTCTAGTTTGGTGGCTGTCTTTTCGTATTTGGCGTCCACCTGTGAAGATTATTATCCTTACTGAATCAGCGAAATTATTCAGATTAAACTCAACTTCGTAAAATTTGAAATATCCTTACTAGCATATATCTATTGACAGAAATTAGTTACGAAATTTTGGATGAAAATGGTGCCGGTAAAATAATGATTTGCCCGGGGGGTAATTGGGTATCCAATGTAAACTGGTTTGCTCTGGCAATTTCTTCTGGTGAAACTTTCCAATCAAAAGCGATGGTTTCAAAGGTGTCGCCCCAGCGGACTGTGTATTGGATGGGTTGGGCATTGACATGATATGTGATCCAATTCCAACGAAAAACATCGAAACCTGTGGTGCCGGTTTGACCAAAGCCCGAGCCGTTCCATTCGTGGTTGATGACGCCGTTCTCACGGTCACCAGGGGTATAAAGTGCAACTTCTTCAATGGAACAATCGGCATAGGGCGAGTTGCGCACCATGTTTGAGATGCTCAGGCGGGTATTGTTGGCATCCACACCAGCGACTAAAAAGATGTGGTCAAAAAAACCGGGAGTGACATATAGGGTGGCATAGGAGTAGATCACGTCGCCGGGATATAAATTGCCAGATTGTTGAAAATCGTAGCCGGGCATGGGGGTGTCAGTGTGCATTAAGGTAAATGTTTCAGGATCAAACGTCCCCCAGGGTTGACCGTTCCATTTGGGGTTGGCAGCTGTAAATGTGCTGGCATTGGCAGTCCAGCTTCCGATACGATAGGGAAAGCCGTTGGCGTCGCGCATGATCGTCCATGCGAGCGGACCGCACATGGAGGAGGCATCCCAATATCCAAATTTTTCTTGAGAGACACGGTTGGCTTCTTCGCAGGTGCTGGCAAGGTATTGACGTCCCGCACTGAGATAATCAGGAAGTTGCCAGTCAAGTTTGAACATCTGTTGCAAGGTCTCGTTGGTGACATAGCCCGCATCGATCACCCAGTGACAGGGGAGTTTTTTCATGACCGGGTAAATGTATGTATCGTTGGGTTGACCGTTCGCCTGCCAGTAGGCAGTGATATATTCAGACCAGGCTGAATTGAAAACACCGGATGCCATGGGGACAGCTGTGAGATGGAATTCACCGGCATAGGAGCGCAGCCAGATCACAAAGCCATTATTTAGGAAGGTGGTCACGACCGGGTCAGCACGATAGGTCGATGGATGTTGAAAGTTGTTAAATGTAAATTCGTAGATATATGGATCCTGAGTGACATCCATATAGGTGCCTAACAGGCCATTCCAGACATAGTATTGACGAAGCGCTGTAAGATCATAGCTGTTGCCCAGAGCAGACTGAACATTCGCCAGCATTTGATTGGGAGAAAGGTCAGGAGACACCTTATCGGCACAACCCGCTGGATTGCCAAAGGCATAAGCTGGGGCTTGCTCAACGTTGACCGCAAAAACCACATCCGAGACAATCGTGGTTGGAAGGAGCGCTATTTCGTTATTGGATGTTTCAGATACGGGATTTGTAACGGATGTATCGATAACGAGTGTTTGTGTTTCGACCACAGTCGGTGTCGCAGAAAACGATGTGTTGTTTTGCAAACGCATCAAGCCTTGTGAAATGACAAGCGCCACACTGGTGAAAATGGGAAACAAAAACTTCATGCCGACATCCTTTTTCGCTCCGAAAAGCTGTCAGCATTATTTCATTCAGGGGCTTATTTACTCAGCCGTGTTCCCACCTATTCACGCGGTGATTTGCCCCCAACCTGGGGGCAGGGAAACCCAACCTATTCGTTGAAATTTCCACCCAGTCAAAGGTAGGGTATTCCCCCATTTGCGAACTCGAATGAGGGTGTGAAAATTTAACAGGTGAAAAAGTACCCGGTGTTATTATGAATACGCGCTGTTGTACGTGCTATGCTGAATTTGAATCAACTTTTTTTTATAGTATCCGTCTCCTCAGTCTCAGGATCAAGATCGATCTAAACCATGCAAACATTTCTTACCACCTGGCGCTGGCTTACCCGGCCCGCGCCCAATCTCAACGCCACGGAGCGCTTGCAATCGAGCCTGCTAGCGCAGTTATTGATCATTCTGGTGGTTGTCGGAGGGCTGGGCGATATTATCTATATAGCCATCTATCCTGTCAATCTGAATATATTCAGATTGATAGAGATCATCGCCATCGTTTGCTTGGCGGTGGTTTACGGTCTCAACCGGACTGGGCGTTTAATGCCAGCGGCTGTGCTGACTATTGGGATCATTTCGATTACCATCTTTTCTATCGGCGTTGAAAATTTCCGGCGGAATGGTGACGTCACCATTCTGCCTTTTCTGGTCATCCCGCTTCTGTTTGCCAGCGTTTTTCTCCCGGGCCGCCTCAACGCACTCTTAATTGTGACGTTTGCTGGTGGGATGCTCGCTCTGACTCTTTTAAACCCGACGATCTTCAATAAAGTACTGGGAGGTCCCTTCAGTTTCTTCGTGTTGGTTGCCATACTAAACTTTGCACTCAGTCAGCACCGCGACCAGATCGAACAGCAGCGGCAGGCGGCATTGGTCGAGGCCGAACTCCGTTATCGCACTCTGGTCGAGCAGAGCCCAGCTGTCACTTATGAAGTGGCGCTCAGTGACGCCGTGGTGGGCGAGAAACATACCGTCTTCATCAGCCCGCAGATCAAGACTCTGTTAGGCTTTACTCCTGCAGAATGGATAGCTGACACGGGGCTGTGGCTGCGGCAGATTCATCCTGACGACTACGCGCGCGTGCTGGCCGAAGTTACCGAGAAAGAAAAAAACCACCTTGATCTAAATATCGAATACCGCATGTTGACGCGTAACGGGCAAACGGTGTGGCTGCACTCGCACAGTATTGATATCCCAAGCCAGATTGGCATTCGTCACGGTCTGATGCGTGACATCACCGAGCGCAAGCAAGCGGAGGATGAACTCAAACGCTCCAATGCTGAACTCGAACAGTTCGCTTATATGGCTTCGCATGATCTGCAGGAGCCATTGCGGGCGGTGGCCGGCATGGTACAACTTTTAGGTCAGCGTTACAAAGGCAAACTGGATGAACGCGCTGATGAATATATCGGTCATGCGGTGGAAGCTTCCACACGTATGCAGAATCTGATCAACGATTTACTGGATTATTCGCGGGTAAGTCGATTTGGAAAAATGTTTGATGAGACGGACCTTGAAAACTGCTTGAAGAACGCGCTTGGCAACCTGCAACTATCCATACAGGAAAGCAATACCCAGCTCACACATGATCCACTGCCAACGCTCAGGTTGGACGGGGCGCAAATGACTCAGGTGCTGCAAAATCTAATTGGCAACGCAATCAAGTTCCGGGGCGCAAGACCGCTTCGCATCCATATTGGCGCAAAAAAGCTCGAGCAAGCCTGGCAGTTCAACATCAGCGATAATGGGATCGGTATTGAACCTCAATATTTTGAACGTATCTTCCTGATCTTTCAACGCCTGCATACGCGTCGCGAATACCCCGGCACAGGCATTGGTCTTTCGCTATGCAAGAAAATTATCGAACAACATGGTGGCCAGATCTGGGTGGAGTCACAACCGGAGCAAGGCTCCACATTTTATTTTACAATTCCTGAAGGAGCCTCATGAATATGAAGACCTTGAACCACGCTGACATTTTATTGGTCGAAGACAGCCCCGCCGATGTGCTAATCACGCGCGAGGCATTTGCAGAGTTTAAAGTTCTCAACACGCTGCACGTAGTGGAAGATGGCGTGGAAGCGCTCGCCTTTTTAAAGCAGGAAGGAAAGTACGCCTCTGTACCCCGCCCCGACCTGATCCTGCTCGATCTGAATTTGCCACGTAAGAACGGGCGCGAAGTGCTGGCTGAGATCAAAGCCGACGATCAATTAAAATCCATCCCGGTTGTGATCTTAACCACCTCCCATTCTGAAAAGGATGTGATGCAAGCTTATGGTCAACATGCCAATAGTTATGTCGTCAAACCAGTTGGGTTTGAAAATTTTGTTGAAGCAATGAAATCCCTGCACCAGTTTTGGTTTAGCATTGTGACATTACCCTCCAAGGCCGATCATGGACAAGACTCAAATACAAGTTCTGCTGATTGAGGATACCGCCTCCGATGCTTTATTGTTACGCGAGGCATTGGAAAATGATACGCTCACAGCCTTTACGTTAACTATGGCTGAACGTCTCAGTTCTGCGATCAATATTCTTTCTGCTCAGTCATTCGATATCATACTGCTCGATCTGGGTTTGCCAGATAGCCAGGGTATGGAAACGTTTACCCGTATTCAACAAGTCGTTCCTGCCATTCCCAAGGTGATTCTTTCCGGCTTCACAGATGAGGTTCTGGCCATGCAGGCTGTGCAGGCTGGTGCGCAGGATTATTTGGTGAAAGGCGCAGCTGGTTTTTCTTTTGTTACGCACGCCATTCGATATGCCATTGAACGTAATAAAGCGCAGCAGCAACTGCGTGCGAGTGAGGAACGTTTTCGTTATCTGTTTGACAACAACCCGCACCCTATGTGGGTTTATGACTTAAAAACGCTGGAGTTTTTAGCAGTCAATGATGCAGCGGTGGATAAGTACGGATATACCCGTGACGAATTTCTCCACATGACCATTGCTGATATCCACCCAAGCGAAGATCTGGAACGTCTAAAGCAGCACATCGAGCTACCGCGCCCAAATTTGCAACATTCCGACGAGTGGCGGCACAAGTTAAAAGACGGCACACTCATCGATGTAGATATCTCATCGCATACTTTGAATCTGTCAGGGCGTGAAACTGCTCTGGTCGTGGCCCAAGATATTACAGAACGCTGGCGCGCAGAAGTGGCTGTGCGCGCCAGCGAGGAACGTTTCCGTGCCATGATCGAGAATGGCTTGGATGATATTTCACTGTTGGATGTGCATGGCAACCTGCTATGGGAAAGCCCGGCAGTTGTTCGTAATTTGGGATATCCAGAAAACGCGTTCGTGGGTCAGAACATTTTTAATATCGTCCATCCAGAGGATAAAGCATGGACAAGTGCTTTATATGCGAGGCTGATCGAGGTGCCGGGCAGTCGTCAGGAGGGCAAGTTCCGTTTACAACGTTCTGATGGCACGTGGCGTTGGGTCGAGGCGATCGTCACCAACATGTTGGATAACCCAAGTGTGCAGGCTATTGTCGTCAATTACCGTGATATCACTGACCGTAAACTAGCCGAGGAAAATTACCAGTCCATTTTCGAGAGGTCAGCGGAAGGTATATTCCAATCCTTACCGGAGGGCCGCTTCATCAATGTCAACCCAGCCATGGCGCACATTTATGGTTATGCTTCACCTCAGGAGATGATCGAATCCATTGATGATATCGCCGGGCAAGTGTACCTGGAACCACAACATCGCACCAAATTTACCAGATTGCTCAACGCGACGGGTTCGGTGAAAAATTTTGAAATGAAAAACAAGCGCAAGGATGGAAGTATCATCTGGACTTCCACAGCGGCACGGGCCGTCTCGTCTACTGACGGAAAACTTCTGTACTACGAGGGTTTTTTGCAGGATATCACCGAGCGTAAACAAGCCGAAGCAACCATTCGCAGTCTTGCAAAATTCCCAGAGGAAAACCCCAATCCCATATTAAGGATCGGAAAAGATGGGCAAATCATCTACGCTAATAATCCAGCCAACCACCAATGGCTTGCAGCATGGGGAGCGTCTTTGAACGATCCATTACCTGATGAGTGGCAGGTGCTGGTCGCGGATGTCTATCAGCGCAACGCCAAACAGATGCTTGATGTAGCCATTCAGGACCGCGTTTATGCCATACTGGTCGTGCCTTTTTCTGGGGAAGGTTATACAAATGTTTACGGGCAGGATGTTACTGAGAGTAAACGCGCAGAAGACAAACTTAGATATCAGGCGAATCTGCTGGCAAATATCAACGATGCCGTGGTCGCAGTGGATGATCAGTATCGCATCACCAACTGGAACCATGCGGCTGAGGTTATCTATGGTTGGCGTGCTGAAGAAGTGCTGGGACGTAATGGCGTGGACATCATTCGGACGAATTACGGTACCGAGCAACTACAAGCCCAGATGGGGACCTTGATCGCGACTGGCGAACTTCACGTCGAATCGGTTAACTACCGAAAAGATAATCAGTTGGTCTGGGTGGATACCCGGTCATCTATATTGCGCGGGACAGATGGAACTTTTGAAGGTTTTGTCAGTGTGAATCGCGATATCACCGAGCGCAAACAGATCGAAGAAGCGCTCAAAGAAACCAGTGAACAATTCCACACGTTGTTCGAAGCCTCGCCGGAAGCGATCATGATCGTTGACCCGCATGATGACTGGCCCATTCTGGATTGTAATGCCAGCAGCTGTGCCATGAACGGTTACACACGGGAAGATTTGATCGGTCAATCGGTGGATATGTTCAACATCACACCAGGTAACCCAACCGAACGCGCAGCGTATCTTGAAAAGATTCGAACAGCAGGTGTTTTGCGCTACGAAACTTCACATCGGCGCAAGGATGGTACAGTATTTCCGATCGAAGTAGCCACTTCCCTAATTACACTGGGTGGGCGTGAAGTCGTTCTCGGAATCGACCGTGATATTACCGAGCGCAGGCATGCAGAGGCTGCATTACGCGAATCAGAGGCGCTTTATCGGCAAGCCATTGAGGTGGCTGGCGCCGTGCCATATCGTGAATCTTATTCCGATAATGGGAATTCAATTAAATATGAATTCATTGGTGAGGGCATTCGGCAGATCACCGGTTACGGACCTGAGGAATTCAGCGCCGAAATATGGGATTCGCTGGTTGAGGAAGCCAACCTCGTGGATGACTTGCAGGGCTATACAATTGATGAAGGCATTCAACGGGTCCGCTCGGGTGAAAATGCTATTTGGAAATGTGAGTATCGCATCCGTGACAGGGCGGGAAAAACCCACTGGGTTTTCGAAGCGGCGGTGGAACTGCGCGATGAAAATGGGGTCTCGCACGGCTCCATTGGCACGTATCAGGATATTACAGCGCGCAAGCAAGCGGAAAGCGAACTGCGAGTCAGCGAACACCGCTACCGGGCATTGTTTGAAGACATGCCGGTTGCGATCTGGGAGGAAGATTTCTCAGATGTGAAAAAATATCTTGATTCCCTGACAGAGCAAGGTGTTACAGACCTGCGTGCCTATTTTGAGGTTCACCCTGAAGCCATGCTTCACTGTAGGAGCATAGTCAAGATCCTGACTGTTAATAAAGCGGCTTTGGAAATGTATCAGGCAAAAAACAAGGCTGAACTGATCCAAAGTGCGCTTCATGATATGGGTGAAGCAGAAAAAGAACATTGGATCAATGATCTAGTGGCATTTGCGAGTGGAAAAACAAATGGCAGCTGGGAAAGCAGCGACGAAACGATGAACGACACGCCCATCGAGATCAGCGCGAGTTGGACAGTCGTTCCGGGTCATGAACATGATCTTTCCAGGATTATTTTCACAACCATTGATATTACCGAACGCAAACGGGCTGAGAAAAAACTACGTGAGAGTGAGAAACGTTTTTCGACCATTTTTTATACCAGCCCAATTGGCATTTGCATCACGCGGGCTTCGGACGCCATGTTGATTGACGCCAACGACACCTTCCTGACCATGATGGGGTATGCACGCGAGCAGGCTTGGGGCCATACCACACTTGAATTGGGATTATGGAAAGATCTTGAGGAAAGATCCAAACTGTTGAACACTCTGCAGGACCGCGGCAGACTGACAAATGTGGAAATTGGCTTCCGCAGAAAATCAGGCGAGATTGGTCAGGGATTGATATCCACCGAGTTAATCGTTTTGGATGGCGAGCAGTGTATGTTGAGCCTGCTAAACGATATCACCGAGCGTAAACAAGCGGAAGAGAAATTACGTGAGAGCGAGGCGCGGTTTGCATCCATCTTTCATACCAACCCCACGCGAGTTTCCATCACCAGCTTTGAAGACGGCCGTTTTCTCGATGTGAACGAATCGTTTCTGGCTTCCACTGGTTTAAAACGCGAGGAAGTGATCGGTCGTACCTCATTTGAATTTGATGATTGGGTAAACCCTCAGGACCGCACCCGTTTGCGAGCCCTGCTCGAGGAACAGGGCCGTGTGCAGAATTTTGAAACGCAGCTCCGCAAAAAATCAGGCGAGATCCTGGATATCCTTATCTCTGCAGAATTGGTTCACCTTTTCGGACAACGCTGCATTTTAAGCGTAGGTCTCGATATCACGAATCGCAAACAGACGGAGGAAAAATTACGTCAAAATGCGGCCGACCTGGCGTTGATCAACCGCTTGAATGAGTCCATCAATCGCGGGGAAAGTCTTACCACGCTGGTCAACGTGCTGGAGCA
>Ga0180074_1000143_pt1 | contig 14596 bp, 9 predicted proteins | sample EasRiv366_16_10D_FD_121773 | JGI IMG/M metagenome (GOLD analysis project Ga0180074, IMG submission 121773) | Soil microbial communities from meander-bound floodplain in the East River, Colorado, USA - East River metaG ERMLT366_16_10D | ecosystem: Environmental > Terrestrial > Soil > Floodplain ...
GCGACCGTGGTTTGCGCGGCGTTACGGATGCCGTGTTTCTGGATGCCGCTCACCACCGCGTCCCATTCGACGTTCGGTCTGTTCCAGTTATGCTGATAGTTTTCCAAAGCTTTAGGCGCAGTCCACTTCATATCATCCATATCGTAGATCGAACCTTCGATGGCTGGAAATGCCCCACGTTCTTCAGCCAGTTGAACGCTGGTCTGCATCGCGTGATAGCGGACGAACTCCATCACCTGCGCGCCGAACTCCTGACCTTCCTGCGAGCCATAACGCACACCCACGTGGTACATCAAGTCCGCGAGACCCATGATGCCCAGTCCGATGCGGCGGGCCTTATGCGCGGCTTCGGTTAGTTGGGGCACGGCGGGTACATACGCGTTGGCTTCCACCACGTCATCGAGGAAGCGCGTTGCCAACACCGTGCTCTGGCGCAAGAGTTCCCAATCCACGGTGCCATCGGGTCCGCAGTGCTCATTGAGATTGACGGAACCGAGACAGCAATTCTCATACGGTCCCAACCATTGCTCACCGCATTGGTGAGCAACAATGCCGTTGGCAATCACACTATGTGTCTGTGGTTCGGTCAGATCATAAACATCAGCATAGCCAGCACCTTCAATCGAAACGATCTTTGTTTCGAAAGTTTCTGCATTGGAAATGCGTGCCTTGCTGGAAATAAATTCCTGGGCTTTTCCTTGCTTTGTAGAATCAAGGAACCCAATTTCAGTCACAAACTTATCGCGATTTACTTTATCAACAAGCAATTCGTAATTGGCTTGTGTGAAGTATTCCTTTAAACCATCTTTGCCATCCGGCATATTGCGATAACCCGCTTCGCGGCGTTTGTGAAGGCGGCTGACAATGCCGAAATTCAATAACAGCATTTGTACATCACGTAACAGATCAACAGATGAACTTGCAAGGCGTATGCTGCAAGATTTCTTATGGGCCGAAACATTCACTGTTCCATCGGTTGTGAATAGTCCTTGCAGGAAGCCAATCACAGCCTCGCGCGGAGCAGACCAAACCGAATTAGGCACTCGCTTTTCATGCGCACGGGCAGACAATACACCCAGTGAAGAGAAGAATTCATATGGCAGTCTTCCATAGGTTAATTGGCGAACTGAGCCACGCTCATGCAAATGTCCTGCACGGAAATAGGTTTGCATGGTTTGTTGAACAGCATCCAACAGCTCGTTATTTTCGTAGTTGAAAACCATTCCGACAGGCGAGTTACTACTTGGGCTAAGCCAGCCATCACCAACTAAAGTACCAACCACCACGCCAAGTTCATGCGACCAGTTCTTGGGTAAATTTCCATATTGCTCTGCAAAATCACTACGAGGTGTTGTGTGCCCCGAAGCGTGATCGCCGCCCCGTCCCATCACAGTCATTTTCTCTTGAATGTATTCAACATTTGGCAAGGCAGAATTACGGCTCCAAACACCTTCGCCAGATTGAAGAAGCAATATCTCATCTTCTTGTAATTGACCAAGTTCCACATAACCACGCGTTTTCGTTAGGAATTTGTGGTCTGTAGTTGCAGTAACTGAATAACCATGTTTCGTTGTTAATCGTAAAGTTTGAGTATGCTCACGTGTTTTCCATGCAGGCGAGGATGAACGATACACCACGCCACGAGATACGCCAGAGAATCCATGACCACCTTGCGGGGCACGCTGGTCATTTGCCACCATGAATGTCATTTCATTTTCAGCAAGTTCCTGAATGGTGAGCAAACCCAAGTCAGTTGCAATACGAGTTGAACCTACAAAACACGGGTTCGTCGCTTCCAACGGATACAAATGCGGAACCGGGTTCGAGCGATTTGACGCATCGAGGAACAACACACCCGGCTCACCGTTGTGATGTGCCTGCTTGACGATCTTATCGAACAACTCACGCGCGTTCACTTTCTTATACGTATGAATGGTGATGCCTGCGGCTTCCGCTTGTTCAAGCGTGCCGCTGAAACCTTTATGCTTCATCTCTTTCATATCGGGGAAGCGCAACGCCCACTCTTCGTTGTTCTTTACCGCGCGCATGAACGCATCGGTAATGCCGACCGAAATATTGAAATTCGTAATTTGGTTTTCGTTGATCTTACAGGTGATGAAATCTTCCACATCTGGGTGATCCACGCGTAAGACAGCCATATTGGCGCCGCGGCGTGTATTGTGAGTCACCATGCCGTATGCAAGATACGTGTGATTGTCTGCAACTTCCAAATCAAGCGTGAGAGATTGTCCGGCAGATTCAACACCGCCAACTTCCACGAACCAGAAACCATCCATAGAAGGAACATTTTCAAATGCTTCTGGGTAATCTTGTTTCATTAGGTCATAGCCTGAACGAGTCAAGTTGCGCTCATCGCGCATGTATCGCAAGACTTGTCGTCTCAAGCGCGGCTCTATGCTTCGGAAATTAATATCCCTGCCACGCCCTCTGCTGTCAATCTGTTTCAATGTAACTGCGTCTAAAACAGGTTGTAACCAGTATTTGGGATTCGGCAATATATAGGAACTTTCGCGACGTTGATCACTTTCCCAGGCGTAAGCCGATACAAAGCGTGAGCGTTGATCACATCCAATCTTTTCGCGCCACGCCTGCAAGCCAACGGTGGAGGTAATTCGAACCTGATATGTTTCTGAATCGCCCCAGCGATCCAAACCAGCAGAAACAGTTCGAATATTTACGGGACAACCCAAGCCAATCAGTAATGTGGATACTTCGCGCGCCAGTTGTGCAGAGGAGGTTGTCAAGGTTGGATAACCATGCGTCAATGTTCCATCTGCTTCAAACAATCCGCGCAAATATGCGCCGACAATATTTGGGGGTGATTGACGAATAAAACGCGGAATGGATACCTCACGGCTGGTTTTCTTTCCAAGCCCATTGAGAAGCAGGAAGTCCTTGATGGCACGATTATCCATCACGAATGTTGCAGAAAGGTCATTTGGTTTCTGCATCTGATGAACATTGACATTAAAGAGACGTTCCAACATCGCGGGCAATTCTTCCATCATGTAAGATGAATGTGCAACACTGGCACCCACACGATGATCTTGCTCACCCTGGGCGACAAATCCATCGCCAGCTAAATAACCAAGGAAGAAAGCAAATTCTTCATCCAAAACAGATGGAAGCTCAGACATTACCTGGTTACCATGTTTCTGTGTTGGCTTCTTTAGGAACTGTAATTTACCCACGTGTTCACCCATGCGGACAAGAATCCAATCACCTTTGGTTAAATCCTGTATCTCTTTCCACTGAGGTCCATCATTGGTCATTACTTTTACTTTGTGATTAGGTGTGCCTGTAATGCTCAAACCTTCGCGAGTGTGAACACGCATAACATCAGCCATGCCGTTGTTATATCCACGCGGGGAGTCTTTCACACCTTCATCAGTGGGAACGGAAAGTTGATGTTCTTGCCAGCCAGAATTTTCTGAATTGACAACTTCGTCCAGCCTTAACAAGCCTTTATTTGTGAACACCAGCGTTTCTGGTAATAAACAACCGCCCTGGGCGATCTCACCGAAGGCATGGTCGTATACGCGGAGGAATCCAACCGGTCCCGTAGCCTGACCAGCGGAGGTCAAGACCATCGCACCCTTCGGGCGCAAGCGTGAGAACGAGAAGCCGTTCCCGCCGCCCGTCTGCTGGATCAGTGCCGCATCGCGCAGCGTTTGAAAAATACCCGCGGAATCACGTCCCATATCATCGGTGATCGGTAAAACGAAACACGCGGCTAATTGCCCGAGCGGAGTCCCTGCACCGGTAAATGTTGGGGAATTCGGGAAGAATTTCTTGCTCGACAGTAAATGGTAATACTCTTCCGCGCGCGCCAACACGTCAGCTTCCCACTGCTCCTCTACTTTGGCGACATGATATGCCACACGCCAGAACATCTCTTCGACGTTCTCAGCGGCTTTGCCGTCATCACCCCTGCGGACATAGCGCTTCATCAACACCTGCCGGGCATTATCCGTAAGATTCGCCTTGGGCAAACCCTTAGGCATGGGCGGTGTAGGAAGTAATCCGTTCTTAACTTGTTGTGTAGCCGGTGCTACTGCTTTCGTTGCCATGGTACATTCTCCTCAATAAGATATGTGCGCGTCGCTCATTGTGGCCAATTAATGCGCTCAGCGCGATATATTTGTAGACAAAAATTGACAGATATCCAATCCGCCCTTGGCAGAATGGAGGCTGTCAATGAATTAGCTTTCGAGTAATTGATTGATTTCGTCGCGAATGGAATGCAGATCATCGAGACCAAGATATACGATCGCGTAACGGATGTAAGCGATCTGGTCCATTTCTTTCAAGCTTTGCATGACCAGGTCACCCACGATACGAGAGGAAACTTCTGACTTGCCCATTTTCTGTAGCTGCGCTTCAACCTGACCGATCATGCGCTCGATATCCGCTGCGGATACGGGTCGCTTCGCACAGGAAATGCGGATGCCACGCGCCATTTTCTCACGGTCAAACTCTTCGCGCGTGCCATCCTGCTTGACAATGAGCGGCGTTGCCAGAATGGGACGCTCATAAGTGCTGAAGCGCTGTCCACAGTTAAAACACTCACGGCGCCGGCGAATACCGCCGTGGCTGTCGTGAGATGTATCGAGCACTTTTGAATCGTGATGCTGGCAATAAGGGCATCGCATTGAAGAATCCTACTCCATTTTTAGAACGTTTGTTGCCGCCAAATGTGGGCGTATAGGCGCTGCATCCCCGTACATCTGGTGGAAATTCATTGGCATTTTAGCACGTACACCAGACCAATACAAGAGGACTAGCGGACTATTTACCTTAAAATATCGGATATTTTAAGCAATGCGTAGGGTAAGCGCAGTGATGAAGTGAATATCGTTTTCAAATTGTCCGTTGTTGATTGAAGTCATAACGATACCATGAATTTCAATCGCTATACATTGCGGTTTTTTATGATAGCGCAAAACCAATAATTTAAAGTTGTATTTTCAATACATGCTGATAAAATTCAACAACCTCTTGCCCTGCATCAAGAAAGGACTCACCCATGAACGTCCTTGCCGTCCTCGTCCTGGGATTGCTGACCGGTTGGTTGATCGAATGGTTCATCGACTGGTTCTATTGGCGCGCCCGCATGCATCCACTGGTGGAAGAAAATTCTCGTTTAGAAAAAGAGAATGCCCATCTGAAAGAGAATGCTCAGCAAGAAGAGAACACGACTCTGATACGAGAGCATAAAAAGTTGGATGAGGAAAATTCAACTCTCAAAGAACGCCTGGCGGAATTAGAGGCTGAGATCAGCCGCATCAAAGTCTCTGCGTTGATCGGTCATCTGCTAAATAAGGATGGCACACACAACTTCCAGGCGATCAAGGGCATTGGTCCTGCCTTTGCAAAACGCTTAAACGACTCAGGCATCAAAACCTTTGAACAGCTCGCTCAACAAACACCTCAAGATATGGAGCGGATCCTGGGGACGCTCTACAAACGCTTCTTCTCCAAGAAAAATACGATCCTCACGCAAGCCAAAGAATTTACGAAACACATCGTCGCCAGTCAGGGAAAACAGAAAGCATGAGCACCTCTGCACGCGCGCCGTTGTATGATCTTTTCAAATTGGTCGTGACGATCATTCTGGTATTGCTCTTCTTGTTTTTACTATTTTCAAATCAACCTTCACAAGCCCGCCAACTTCAAATTACCGATCCGACAATCACTCCGCTTCCTTCTACCCCTTCGACTACGCTCAGGGCGAGCCCGACGGTTGTTCCTGCTTCATCAACCTCCGCCCGGCCGACAGCGACTCTTATTCCCACAAATACATCAACTCCCATACCTTCGCCCACAAACCTGCCAACGCTTACCGATATCCCGATTCCATTGGTTACTGAATCACCAGTCCCTGAAGTATTACCGCCCCCCATCGTGGAAATCCCTGCGGATACAAATACTTGTGAAGCCATCTCGCACTCGCAACTGCAAGTTGGGATGCAAGCCACCGTTGTTCAAACTGTAAATTTCCGTTCATCGCCAGGCATATTTAACAACTGGATCAAAACAAATCTTCCGAACACTCAAGTGGAAGTCATTGGCGGTCCTTCCTGCACACGTTATGAAAACGGCGGAGCCTATCTCTGGTGGCAGGTCAAACTCTCTGATGGGCGAATTGGCTGGTCGGCAGAAGCATCGGCGTTTGGCAAGTTCTATTTTATGGAACCGATCAAATAAATTCTGGAGTCGAACAGCAAGCTGTTCGAAAAAACCAGAATCAAAGCCCTCTCACAAACTCAAATACCATCTCATTAAATTCTTTGGCATTGGATTGATGTGGTACATGTCCCGCCTGAATGGAGTTCCCGCTGGCACGCGGCATGGCCTTCACCAGTTTCGAAAAAGAGGCTGGCGCAAGCGTTTGATCACGCTCACCCCATACAACCAGGGTTGGAATATTAATATGCGGCAGAAATTCGGTCATATCCGACATTACGCTCGGGAGGTTATAAACACCCGGCGCGGTCCGCGTGTAATCCAAGGCTGTCTGCGCGCGGATATGTTCCGGCAGGGAATGTAATGCCCCAGTGCTATGCCCCAGCGCCCGGCTGGTGACATCTACGATCGCACGAAACATCCATTTAGGAGTCCTACCCGCGATCACGCCGCGCAAATTTCGACTGCTGTATGAGCGCTGAAGGAAGAAGGGCAGCTGTGAGCGTGAATAAAATGGATTGACCAGAATCAGGCCGCGGGTCCAGGCAGAGACGCGCCGCGCATATTCCAGCGCAATGTGTCCGCCCATGGAATGTCCAATGATGATGGCGGGTTCGGTCAAACGCAAGGACCGCATCCATTGCATAAAATGTTCGAACATCCAGTCCATATGATATGCGCGCGCATTAGGTTTCGGGCTATCCCCGTGACCCAATAGATCGAGCGCATACGCAGCATAGCCATTTTGCGTGAGTTCGGGGATCAGGTCGTTCCAATCATGCAAAGAAGCAGCTATCCCATGGATCAGGATAACCGGAGTGCCTTCACCTCTCTGAATAAAATTTGCGGTTGTGGGAATGACGATATTATCGATCTGTGTGCTTTTCATATCTACGTGCTAATTCTCTTCTTAAAACTTTTCCAATGAACGTGCGCGGGAAGTCATCCATAAAGATGACAAAACGCGGCACCAAATGCGCTGGCAAGCGCCGCTTGCAAAATGAGATGACCGCAGCCGGCGTTGGCGCTTCCTTTCCAGCAATGACAAATGCAAAGGGGTTTCCTGCAATGGCAGTTACCGCAACTTCCTTGACCTGCGGAATTTCATAGATCACTTCTTCCACATCGCGCGGGAAGGCGGGCTGCTTCTTGAGTTTCGTAGGATACCACATATCGGCTTTGCGCGCGACAATGCGATAATAGCCTTCTTCATCCATTTGCGCGATATCGCCTGTGCGCAGCCAGCCATCCTCAGTCAGCACTTCTTTTGTAGCTTTGGGGTCCTTCCAATAACCCAGCATCACTTGCGGACCGCGCACGGCCAGTTCACCGATCTGTCCTTGTTTCACTTCTTTATTGCGTTGACTCAGATCAATGATCTTGGCTTCGGTGGATGGTAGTGGAATGCCGATCGTACCCACCTTGCGCTTCTCTCCAAGCGGATTCGCGTGCGTTACCGGTGATGCTTCTGTCAGACCATAGCCTTCCACAAGGCGACCCTTCGTCAATTTTTCAAAGGCTTCCTGCACTTCCACAGGCAAAGGCGCCGAACCGCTGATGCAGGCTTTGATGGATCGAATCCCATACTTACGAACGCCTCTAAAATTATTGATAGCCACATACATACTTGGAACACCGGGGAAAATTGTCGGCTTATATTTCTTGATGGCCTTCAGTACATCCAATATGTGGAATTGTGTTTTCAAGATCATGGCTGCACCCAAAGAAACCGGCACATTGAGTGCGGTGGTCAACCCGTAACTATGAAAAAGCGGCACCACGCACAAAAATCTTTCTGCCCCTTCCACCGCAGCTGGCAGCCAATGCCGCGTCTGTAAGGCATTCGCGACCAGGTTACGGTGCGAAAGCATCACACCTTTCGATTGCCCAGTTGTTCCCCCTGTGTATTGAATGACAGCCAGGTCTTCAGATAACACTTCGATAGTAGGTGATTTATCGCTCTTCTCCGCGAGAAAATCTTTCCACTGCACAGAGTTCGGTAAACCAAAACCACGGTTGCGCCAATGTGAGATCAAAAACTTTGGCGCAGAAAGATAATCAGCCGGGTCGGTGAATATCACATGCGGCACGCCGCTGCCCGCTTGAATTTGTTTTGCCAGCCCCGCCCACATCGAAAGCGTAACCAGCACACTTGCCTCGGAGTCTTTCACCTGCCGCACCACTTCCTCCGGTTCGATCACCGGCGGGATGAACACAGCAGTAGCGCCAGCTTTCATCGTCCCATAAAAACCGATGACCATTTGCGGCACATTAGGCATCAAGAGTACCACACGTGCGCCTTTGCCAAGTCCAAGCGCGAGCAAGGCGTTGGCAAAACGATTGGCTTCATGATTCAAACGCCGATACGAAATTCGGGAGCCTTCAAAAAAGATCGCGGGACGCAAAGGGAACAATCTCACCGAGGAACGCAATAAATGATGCAAAGGGATATTCGGAATCCCGATGGTATATGGCACGCCTTGTTCATAATTCGCCAGCCATCCACGTTTGCTCCGCAGCAGGTCGCGTCCGTTTTTTTTCTCTTTGCTCTTATTGGCAGGTTCAGAGGACTCGCGCCACGAGCGCTGTCCTTCGCTGGAGATAAACCGCTCGATCGCACGACCGACCGCCTCACGCCGTTCCAGCATAACCAAATGGCCTGATACGCCAATATCGGCCTCTTCCGCCCCTGGAATGGAGGTTGTCACCTTCTCGAACAGGGGACGCTCGAACACAAGGTCACGATGCCCGCGAATCACGAGCGTTGGCACCTCAATGGCTTTGAACCTTTCCCATCCATTCCATATCGCCATGTTATTTGCATACAAGGCTTTCAACACATACGGCGGAGCAAATAACCATTTATGAGTGACCGGCTCGACAATTTTCAGCAGCCACACCGGCAAACGCAAAGCCAGCTTCAACATGGGTTGAAGTTTATATTGACCAGCTGTCGCGATCAAAACCAATTTTTCTATTCGATCTGGATTCTTAAGCGCGTACTCGGTCACCACCGCACCGCCCAGGGAATGTCCTACCAATACGATCTTGCCTTTGACCTTTAATAAAGTGAGCGCAGTTTCCAGATCATTGATGATCTGCGGCATATCATAGCCTTTACCGGGTTTATCAGAGAGCCCATGTCCGCGCAAATCCAAAGCAATGACGCGGTTCTCCACCGCAAACTTCTGCATCTGGTAATGCCATTGCGCAGCTTGGCCACCGAAACCGTGAATAAAAACAAACGTCCGCTGGGGATGATCCGGCGAAATATCAATTGCCGAAAGCCTCACCAGCGGATTTGTGGAAACACGCACTTCATGACGATAAAGGTCAAGGTCTATGTCCATGCAGGGAGTTTACATGAGGCATTGAGGGCTGTCAATCAAAAGATAAAGCCTCGCGGACATTCATCCGCGAGGCTTTTATAGAATTGAAATTTGCCATTGCGCTCGGAACTGAACAGGATATTGCTTCCATCGGGCGACCAGCTTGGAGCCCGGTTGTTTGTCTGGCTGTTGGTAAGCTGGATCACATCGTCACCATCTGCTTTCATGACATGGTTCTCATCATGACCTCCAACATGGGATGATGTGAATGCAATTTCAATCTCATGCGCCTTATCTTAGTAACTCCCATCGTCTCCGCTCTTGGTGTAGGTGTGTTCTATAATCATAATCATGATTGGATCCATCTGGGATCTGTCGTCGCGACAGTTCAACCCGGTCGGAGTCACATTGCACTCCTCAACAACGGTCAGGGTTAGTTGGTCGCCATTGAGAACCCATGTATAAGTGACTTGCCACTGGCCGTCGGTCTGGATGAGCCGATCATCCTCAACGCGGAAGGTTCCCCCGGACCCTTCAGGTACGCCGTTTACAAAGAACGGTTCGCCATCAAATACCTTCGTCTCCCACCATTGATGGTTGTTGAATCCAAGGCGGACCCTGACTTCATCAGCTGTCGTCACTCCGTAATCGTTGAGGAAAAACTGCGCATCTTCTTCTGAGACCACAACATAGTCCCAGGTGCCGTTTAGGATGCCGTTGGCATAGGTCGACGGATCAGGGGCCGGCTGGGGCGGTGGAGGCGACGAGGGTTTGGTCGTTTGGTAGATCTCGGCAACCTGCTCGGCGGTGAGAGCAGACTGGTACACGGCAACTTCCCCGATGGCGCCGGGCCAGAAGTTGCCCGGGTGCGAGTCGAACTGGGCGCGCCCGATGGTCAGTGGCCCATTTGCCTTCAGAGGTGCGGTGTAGGCGGCTTCAGCTTGCTGTACACCGTTGACGTACAGGTAGAGCATGCTGGCATGCTGGTCGTAGATTCCAACTAAATGCGTCCAGCTCTTGGATGGGGCTGCCTGGGTGCCAACAACCCCGACACCATATTGCGCGCCGGTTCGATCCTCTGTTTTCATCCCGAACATCCACTGGCCGGCATCGCCAACACCGAGACCAAACAGGCCAGTCACATCACCGAGTTGACTCACCGCTACCGAGATGTCGGACACCCTGTCGGCGTAGTTCACCCAAGCCGATACACTGAAGCTCGCCGTTGTATCGATGGGCCCGGGTGCAGAAGTTAATGCGTTTCCCGTATATCCATCCAACGCGACCGCCGTATCAGAGAAATCATATGCTCCGGAAAACTCCAGGGCGGAATCTCCTACGGAAGCCGTTCCATCACCATCCAAGTTCCATGCAGCTACAGGTACAGGATTCTGGGATGGATTTGGCGAAGCTGAAGCTACAGTAGCAGTGAGGACCTCTGGCGTCAATTCGTTTTTGGTTGCACAGGCAGCTAGTACAACAGATGTAACTACTAGAATTGGAATCAAGCTATGAGTAACTAGCCTGATTCTCATCACGAATAAAGAAAAACGATTGGTAAACATTTTCATCTCCTTTGGTTATTTTAAATAAAGCACTGGCGAATTCCACGCGAAATATCGATTGCCGAAAGCCTCACAAGCGAAGCAGTCCCGTGGACCAGCGGATTTGTGGAAACACGCACTTCATGACGATAAAGATCAAGGTCAATGTCCATGTAGGGAGTGTACATGAGGCGGGCATGGATATCAATTTACGAAAAAGCCTCGCGAACCTTTCATCCGCGAGGCTATCGTCTTTTAGCCTATTGGCACAACATGTAGGTTGACTGTCAGGGTGAGGTCAGAACTCGTTCCACGGCTGCTACCACAGCATCCGGCTTTTCGAGAAACATGTTATGAATGGCCGCGATTTGTGTATAGTTACCGTGCGGCCAGGCGCTTGTGACTTCTTTCATTATTTGCTCGTAAGTGGGATAACTCTTGCCACAAACATCCATGGGGCTGTCGCATTGGGCAATTGTAGAAAGTAGCATCTCGAAAGGCACATTGGGTGGTACCAGCGCGGTTGCCAATTGCTCACTACTTGTCAGGTAATCCAATGACTCTCCATTCTGACCGTGATAATAGGTTTCTTCCTCTGTATACTCTTCAGGTGTGAAGATTTTGTTTACCTCATCCAACCACGGATGGGCAGGTGGCACGGGATTCATAGCCACCACCCCAATAACCTGGTCCGGATAGGTGCGTGCATAAAGCTGGACAAGCATGCCACCAGCGGAGTGGCCCACTAGTAAGTATGGGCCAGGTATATCAGCCGTCTCCAGCAAGTTGTGCAGATCTTCCACCACATCCTTCGCAGTACGAGGCGTGGGCACACCATGCTCACTAAGGCCATTGTTAGCACGATCATATGTGCAGGTGGTTGTACGTTCAGCGAGTGTCCTTTGAATCCGGCTGAACTCTGTCGCTGTTCCACCTTCACCTGTTTCGATCACAATCGTCGGTGATCCAGTTCCCAGGCATTCAATGTAGAGGGAGTGTCCATTTACCTCGAATTTACCGCTCAGTTTTGCGATCGTTGTGGCCGTAACTGTTGGTTGGCTAATTATCGGCTCCGCTGTTGGTGAAGTAGCAGAGATTGGCACTGACTGGGGCGTACAGGCAGTGACCACAAGCAATACAACAATCAATAGATAGAACAAACGATTATTAAACATTTTGATCTCCTTTGGTTATTTTAAATAAAGCACTTGCGAATTCCACGCGAATATCGATTGCCGAAAGCCTCACCAACGGATTGGTCGAAACGCGCACTTCGTGACGATAAAGGTCAAGGTCAATATCCATGCGAGAGCAGACGTGTATTGGCTATCTATTAGTTGCTCTGCATGGCGCCCGGCGTGACCTCGAATCTCACCGCTAGATGCGGAACATCTCCAGGGCCCAGGCAGAATTCATCAACGACTGTACCAAACCCGTCGCAGTGCATCGCGTTGAACACCCAATACACCATAACGAAATGCTCGCCAACGCTCAGCGGCGGGAGCTTGCTGAGTGTGCCGGGCCACACAGCTGGGAAGCCGGCAACTGTGCCAGTCCACAACTTGTTGCTGATCGGGTAGACGTAGGTCTGCTCCTGCCGTGTTCCTGGGTCGACCGCATACTTGATCGCAACGAACTTCGCAAGGAAATCCTCAAGTGGATTCGCTCCTGCGGGCACGAACTCCTCTGGCACCGCCTCGAAGCTCGTGTTCATAAACCAGGCTGGTCCCGCCGCGGTCCATTGTTCGCCGGAGTCGACCTGGTTACAGTAGGGGGTAACGATTTGCTTAGAGATCCCGAAAAGCACGTTCAGGTCAATTCCATTCGGCGCGATGCAGTGATTGTTCGACGCTTGCGCGGACCGAGACGTGAATGCAGTACTGGCAATCATAAACACGAATACTAGACTCCACCTAACAAAACGCTGTTGTAATGATAAAGAAGATAGTTTCATCACTTTATATTCCTTTCTATCTATATCCAGCAAAATAGTTTTTTCAAACCCTGCACTGCTCAGTGACCAGTACAGGGTTTTTGACGTGGGCTCGCGGAGGAGTAAGCTAGGCGAGCAGCAGTCCCAACCCTCATTAGTTGGTTCGTTGGGCGCGGAGATTCTCGATTGCATCATACGAACGGTCGGCGCTTAAGGTGCGCACCAGTCTCAATTTCTCAACCAGATCGTAACTGACATCTGCGACAAGCGGACTCATAGTACGTTGACTGCGCAAAGCCTCAACCTGGTCATAGCTTGATTCAACGGCAGTGAAAACGACGGAGCGCTCTGCGCGTACTTCTTCAACACTGTCATAGGAACGATCCACAGCGGTGGCACTGGTGTTACGTGCGGCAAAACTTACAGTTGCCAAGAACGCGGCAAGCACCAGCACAACAACAAGGGGGAAATACGGTTGGTAAACATTTTGGTCTCCTCGATTGGCGGGAGTTGGTTTGAGTGCCAATCTATGACCACAGTTTACATACCCACCGTCCCTGAGCGTTTTTTTATCGTGTGTTTGTAAGTTGCTTTTCGGCTGTGCTACCCGTGTGCACCATAATTCATTGTATTACTCGGTTTCTTTCAGCGCGAACTCCGTTGCCTGTTCCAAAGTCATTGCGCGACCCTCTGCCCAGGCCTTCGCAAACGCGGCTTCATCAAGCTGCCCGCGTACAACCGAGAGGTAATGATCGTATTCTTTCTGGTCTGATGGATCCAGGCGCCCAGCCATGCCGCTGGCTTCGAGCAAAGATTCCGCCGCGCCGAACAGCCGCGCCGCTTGGTCTGGCTTGCCAATGGTTCCCAGAACGGCAGCAAATCCTGAGAGACAATTCACCATCGAATTTTTGTTGCCCTCCTCAACGAAAAGTTTTAGACTCTCTTCGAATAAGATTTTGGCTTTGCGATGATCACTTCGATGAAGTGACACCCACGCCAGATTAACCGTAGGAGCTGCCCGAGCGAAGCGGTTGCGCTGTTCTCGAAGAATTTCAAGATTTTCCTCATAAAATTTACCTGCGCGCTCATAATCGCTCTGCGCCCGCGTTAATTCTCCTAACGTGTTAAGCATGATACCAACCCTAAACCTGTCACCCAGCTCTTGAAATTTGGCGAGGCCTTTCACTGCTCGTTCTTCCGCCTCCGCGTAATGGCCGTGATGATATGCCACGCTTCCTAACCCGTACATTGCCCAAGCAATTCCCCATTGGTCCTGCAACCTTTCATAAATCGTCAAACATTCGAGCATGCATGACTGCCGAGTTTGCTTATCGTGAGCCGTAAAACCAAACCACAAAAGTACAAAAGCAATTTCCTTTTTATCACCCGACATTCGAGCAATCCGCAGGGCTTCTTCTAGTAACGGTCGAGCCGCTACAAGATCGTTATGATGCATGGCCAATCGCCCCGCCACACCCAACGCATGGGCGCGCTTGACAGTTTGCCTCCACTGCGGGGTTCGCTCAAGTAGTTTTGCCAGCCACTCGCGACCTTCGTTGGGATTCCCACGCATCAACCAGAAA
>Ga0180074_1000144_pt1 | contig 14548 bp, 11 predicted proteins | sample EasRiv366_16_10D_FD_121773 | JGI IMG/M metagenome (GOLD analysis project Ga0180074, IMG submission 121773) | Soil microbial communities from meander-bound floodplain in the East River, Colorado, USA - East River metaG ERMLT366_16_10D | ecosystem: Environmental > Terrestrial > Soil > Floodplain ...
ACCTTCGGTGGCACCCTGTTTGGCAGCGAGGCTTTCAAACCACGCCAACGAATCATCAATCTCGGATTGGCTCTTGCCTAAATCTTCCACATTTGCGGCAGGCGTTGATACAGGTGTCGGTTCTGCAACGGGCGCAGACTTCACTTGCTTGACCCAATCAGGCTCCACATCTTTGCGATCTTCCGGTTTGATCAATAATCCTTCGGTGGCACCTTGTTTGGCAGCCAAACTTTCAAACCATGCCAACGAATCGTCGATCTCGGATTGGCTCTTGCCAAGGTCTTCCACATTCGCAGCGGGTGTCGGGGTAGGAGTTGGTTCCGCGACGGGTTGTGATGAATTTTTAATTTTCTGCACCCAATCAGGCTCGACATCTTTGCGATCTTCCGGTTTGATCAATAAACCTTCGGTGGCACCCTGTTTGGCAGCGAGGCTTTCAAACCACGCCAACGAATCATCAATCTCCGATTGGCTTTTGCCCAAGTCTTCCACATTGGCAGCGGGTGTCGGTGTAGGAGTCGGTTCTACAACAGGCTGTGATGTGCCTTTTATTTTCTGCACCCAATCAGGCTCAACATCTTTGCGATCTTCAGGCTTGATCAACAGACCTTCGGTCGCGCCCTGTTTCGCAGCCAAGCTTTCAAACCACGCCAACGAATCATCGATATCCGATTGACTCTTGCCCAAATCTTCCACATTGGCAGCGGGTGTCGGTGTAGGAGTCGGTTCTGCGGCAGGCTGTGATGTGCCTTTTATTTTCTGCACCCAATCGGGTTCTTTCTCCATGCGGTCTTCAGGTTTCACCAACAAACCTTCGGTCGCGCCCTGTTTGGCAGCGAGATTTTCCAACCACGCCAGCGAATCATCGATCTCGGGTTGACTCTTGCCAAGTTCTTCATCCGCAACTGGCTGTTGCACAGGAGCTTGAGAGACAGGCTGTTCCGTGGAAACATCCAAACCCATAGCCTGCTTATCCCATTCAGACACCTCTTCCAAATGCTCTTGTGGCTTGGTAAGCAGGTTTTCGCTCGCATCTTCATTTTCGCCAAGGTTTTCAAGCCAGGCAAACGAATCATCAAGTTCCTGTTTACTTGCACCCAAACTCTCAACAGCCACGGGAGCAGGTGAAGTCGGCTGTGATGGTATATTTGTCAATTCATTCAAGAAATCAAATTCATCGCCCGCCGGTACGGATGAGGCGGGAGTTGATTCTTCAGCTTGATCACCAAACTGCTTCATCCAATCAGATTGGTCCTCCAATGTAGCAGAAGCAGGTGCCGAATCAGATGTACTTCCAAATCCACCAAGCCAGTCAGGTTGGTCGCTAGCTACAGGTTCTTGTGATACAGGTTGGTTGAGTTGTTTCATCCAGTCCTGTTCATCAAGAGATTCTGGTTGAGACGAAGCTGGTTGATCTAATTGTTTCATCCAATCAAGCTGATCTGTAGCTTCGGCTTGAGATGATGTAGGCTGGTCTAATTGATTCATCCAATCGGGTTGATCAGTAGCTTCGGCCTGAGATGCTGCAGGCTGATCTAATTGTTTCATCCAATCAAGCTGATCTGTAGCTTCGGCTTGAGATGATGTAGGCTGGTCTAGTTGTTTCATCCAATCAGGTTGATCAGTAGTTTCAGCTTGAGATGCTGCAGGTTGACCCAATTGATTCATCCAGTCAGGCTGATCAGAAACTTCCGCTTGAGATGCTGCAGGTTGGCCTAATTGATTTATCCAATCAGGCTGATCGTCAGTCGTTGGTGTTGAAGCTTCCTCAGACGAATTCAACCAATCGAATTCGTCACTTGTCGCGGCAGCCGCAGCAGAAGTGGACAGCACTCCCGTGCCGATCTTGTTAATCCAATCAGGGAGAACTTCCTCTTCAGCAGGTTGAGCAGATTGCGTGGGTTCCGTCACCTGCGGAGGCGCCATGGCTTTAAGCCAATCAGGCATATCACCTTGTTCAATAGGCAATGCATCAGATGCCGCAGCGGGAGCTACGGGCTCATCGGCAAACATTGATTTACTTTCATCGAACGTGCCGGTGGATTCGCCCCAACCAGCCGCGCGTAAAAAGTCTGGGATATCGGCTTCAGCGGTGGGTTGTGCAGGTTCAGGCTCACTGGCAGCGGGAATCGAAGCAGGAAAATCAAAAGTGGGAACCGCAGCCGGTAAAGGCGGAACAACTTTTGGCGTAGGTTGAGGCGCAGGAGGTACATCCGTAAAGCCACTCTTCAACCAATCTGGTTGAGCTTGTACGCCTTGAACACTTTGGCTGCTACGTCCACTTTCCAAGCTGAGGGCTTTCGGTCCATCCCACTCGGGTTGCGAGCCGATCGGCTTACCATCCCATTCGAAATGTTCAAGTGTTATCGCGGCATCCCCTACTTCGTTTGCTTCAAAGATCGAACCAGATACTTGCGCAGCGTAGGGATCCAACTCGATCACGCGTTGGCGATAAAGCTGTGAATTTTCAGGGCGATCACTACCAAGAATTTCAACAAGGATGCGGTTGGCATCGAGACAATATGGATAACGACGCAACACAGCCGAGGCCGTATCAGCAGCTTCGTTCTTTTGCCCGCTCTTAAAATATGCGCGCGCCATTAACACCTGCATATCGGTGCGACCAGCGTCATCACTCAACACGCTTTTGACTTCAGAGATCGCCTGCGGGTACAACTCACCCTGCATATACATGTGCGCCAGCGCGCCGCGTGTCATGCGAATGCGTGGAGGCTGAACACCTTCACGGCGACCATATAACCTTTGCAGTTCACCCTGAATGGCGGGGTTGGCAGATTGCACTTCAAACGCGCGTTCCATGTGCCAGATGGCATCATCGAGTTTATCTTCTTCATCGCGGATGATGCTCATGCCCACATTGGCAACAAAGTCATTTGGCTCCACCACCAGCACACGCGAAAAGATATCCACCGCGTCTTTATAACGCTTGTATTCGAGATACGCCTTACCCAACAAGCGATAGGTTTCAAGATGCTTGGGGAAGGTCTTTAGAATATGTAGACAATGCGCAATCGCCTCGTCCAACTGGCCGCGGTCTGTCATTGCTTCGATTTCGCGGTTGTAATTCCGCAGGGATACTTTCGCCATGAAATTGTTGCTCCTGTGCGCTATTATAACGCACCTTTTTAGTCGTAAAAAAGCGGCAACGGGGGGACAACGGTATCACTGAACGAATGAGCGGCAAGCACCACGTCACGCGCCTCTGCCAGTTTCGATTCGTCATTCGCATGGATGGTAAACAATGGCTCGCCCATTTGGACTTGATCGCCAACCTTTTTATGGATGATGAAACCAACAGCATGGTCCACCGTATCAGATTTCTTCGCGCGCCCGGCTCCCAATGTCACTGAAGTCTCGCCCACGCTTCTCGCCTGGACCTGGGAAATGTATCCGCTTCGAGGCGCATTGACCACCTCGACAAATTTGGCACGCGGAAATTTCGAGATATCATCCACATAAGAAACATCGCCACCCTCCGCCCGCACCAGCACCCGGAATTTCTCAAAGGCGGAACCATTTGCAATTGCTTTTTCAGCCATTACACGACCTTCCGCCAAATCCTTCGCACGTTTGCCTAACACCAACATATGCGCGCTGACATGTAAACAATGCTCACGGAAATCTGCCGGTCCGCCGCCTTTGAGAGCATCAATCGCTTCGATCACTTCGAGCGAATTACCCACTGCAAATCCAAGCGGTTGATTCATATCTGAAAGCAATGCGACAACTTCGCGCCCGGCGAGTTTGCCAATATCAACCATTAAGTTAGCAAGGACACGTGCCTCATCAAGAGTCTCCATGAAAGCACCGAGTCCGGTTTTCACATCCAACAAAATGGCTTGCGCACCAGCGGCAAGTTTTTTACACATAATGGAAGATGCGATTAACGGAATTGACTCAACAGTACCAGTAACATCGCGTAAGGCATAGAGTTTGCCATCGGCAGGCGCAAGGTCCAGCGATTGACCTGAAAGCACAATACCTTTTTCCTTGAGTTGTTTTTTAAATTCATCGGTGGAAAGATTTACGCGATAGCCAGGAATCGATTCCAATTTATCGAGCGTGCCACCACTGAAGCCAAGTCCACGCCCTGACATTTTGCCAACGGGAAGTCCGCAGGCTGCGACTGTAGGCAAAACAGTGAGTGATGTCTTATCTCCCACACCGCCAGAGGAATGCTTATCCACGGCAATGTCCACGACATCGTGTAAGTCCATCATCTGCCCGGAATGTGCCATCGCCAGCGTCAAGTCCGTGGTTTCATGCGGGGTCATGCCGTTAAGCAGGACCGCCATGGCAAAAGCCGAGGCTTGATAATCCGGCACATCACCCGACACAAAACCTTTGATAAAAAATTCGATCTCTTCGCGAGTCAATTCACCCTTATCACGTTTTTTGATGATGATATCTACTGCGCGCATAATATTCTCCTAAATTCGATTCTATTTTATCGCAAATACGCTACAGACCAAGACCAGCGCAAAGAAATCTGCAAACAAAAAGACCGCAGGCAACTTTTTGTCGCCTACGGTCAATCTTATGATTTTCGATTAATTTCTTACCAATTTGTAGCCGTCCTTGGCATCCTGTACGATCCAACCGAGGGCAGATATCTCATCGCGCAACTTATCCGACTCAGCCCAGTTCTTGTTTGCACGCGCGGCAAAGCGTTGTTCGGCGAGAGAGATCACGTCGGGCGGCGGAGAATCATCTTCGAGCGCGGGGGCGTTCAAAACCATATCCCAAACATGTGCAGGGATATTGCCTTGAACAGGTTGAGGCACAACGATTTCGCCTAACTCACTCAAAGGAAATTTTGTGCCTGAGGGATAGATCTCCGGGTTGTCTTTGCGGACTAAAGATACAGAGCTGACTCCGCTCACTTCGCAGAGACCCGCTTCAAAGTCCAGAATCAGACCCGTGTGTTCGTCGAGTCCAACAGTTTCATTGTTCGAAGGAACAAAGTCAGACCATTCGGTAAAACGATCCATGCCAATAAAACAACGGCTGGTATCGAGATCCACGCCGCCATCGGTATTATTCCAATGCGGGATGAATGAAATATGCAAACCAAAGTCAGCAAACAGATTCAAACCATCTACAGCGTGGACATCCTGCCCCACTTTGTAGATCTCATAGACCGGCAGCGCATGCGCACTGATGGAAATTGTGGCCGCAGATGCGAAGATCAGTGTTGCACCCAGACGATGCCGCGCTCTGATGACATCCCAGGCAAGTGTGTCTTTCAAATTGCGGATCGTATACGTGGGACTGCCTGGACCCATGAAGATCATGTTCGCATACAAAAGCGGCTTGACGATCTCGGGATCATCGGGACTAAACGCTGAATTCTTTTTGCGGGCTGGAATGACATCCACGATCGGTTTGTAGTTCTGCAGGCGGGTCTTCATAAACTCGCCGACCTTCCCTACCACTTGTGTCGAGTTTAATTCGAAACCCGCCGGGGTCTCCATTAATGCGATGCGCAGAGGCTCGTTAATTTTTTTGGCAAGCGTTTCAAAAATGCGCCCACCCGCCAGAGAAGTTTCACCAGAACCGAGAAAAGCGATTTGTCCTAAAGTCATGTCACTTGGATGACGCGTTCAACTCATCTATTACATGCAGGAGCTCTGCGTTAGATGGAATATCCTGCATCGAAGCGCCATAATGCACAAAACGGATGTAGCCTTTGGTATCCACAATACAATTCAAGGGCATACGTCCCAACTTGAAAAGGTTCACTTCCTGCTTGTACATCCTCGCAATTTTATGATCGGCGTCAGGCAAACCAATAAAGGGAATTTTTTCATTCGTCCAATATTGTTCAAAGGCTGAAGGCGAGTTTGGACCCACAGCAAGGATCTCAACGCCACGGCTCGTAAACTTTTCGTATTCATTGCGCAAGCGCGCCAACTGCGCGCGGCAATAGGGTCACATAAATCCGCGCAGGAACGCGAGCACCACTGGTTTACTGCCACGGAAATCAGAAAGCCGAATAAGATTTCCGTTCACATCTTCCAATTCAAAATCAGGGGCAAGTTCCCCCGGCGTGATCAATTTATTCATTTCAACAATTCTTTTGCTTTCTTCCAGATATCGTCAAACATTTTTACGGTCAATTTACCCGTCAACGTATTTTGCTGGCTCGGATGATAGGAGCACAAAATCCATTCGCCAGAATCAAGTTGATACAATGCGCCATGACCGAACTTCCAAGCCGGATTACGCTCCCGATGGTCGGAATATATCCTTAAGACCCTTGCAAAAGCTATCTGACCTAAACATACAATCACTTTGGGTTTTAGGATTTCGATCTCCCGCTCGATATATGGCTGACAATTATTCAACTCTTCAGGGCTTGGCTTATTATCCGGTGGCGCGCAACGACCAGACGAGGTGATGTATAAATCTTTTAGAATGAGACCATCGCTTCGGGACTCAGCCAAGGCTTGATTCGCAAACCCAGCCCGGTGCAACGCTGGATACAAAAACCCACCTGAGGCATCGCCCGTAAAGTTGCGTCCCGTCCTATTCGAACCATGTGCGCCTGGCGCAAGTCCCACCACCAGCACACGCGCACGTGGATCACCAAATCCCGGCACGGGTTTGCCCCAATACTCCTGATTCTTATACGCCTTGCGTTTCACCCGTGCCACTTCCTCACGCCACGCCACCAACCGCGGACATTTGCGACAGGCAATGATTTCTTTGTTTAATTTTTCAAGTTGAGATTGCATAGTTCAATGTTAGCATGTTTGCAGGTTTAAAGGTTGCAACGTTCCAACTTGCTAACTTTCCAACCTTTAAACGATTAACATCGCATCCCCGAATGAATAAAAACGATAACCTTCCTTGATGGCAATTTCATAGATTTCAAGGATCTTCTCACGCCCCGCAAACGCACTAACCAACATCAGCAACGTGGACTTGGGCAAATGGAAGTTCGTGATCATAATGTCCACGACTTTGAATTGGTAGCCGGGGAGAATAAATAAAGAAGTTGGTCCGGTAAAGGCAGCGATTAGCTGTTGGCTGTTAGCTGTTAGCGAGTGAGCAGCGGATTCAAGTGTGCGGACGGATGTTGTACCAACAGCAACGACTCGCCTGCCGGATTGTTTGGTTTGATTGATGAGGTCAGCAGTTTCTTGCGACAGCTCACACCACTCGGTATGGATGACATGAGTCTCAGGGTCATCTTCCGTCACAGGCGCAAACGTATCCAAGCCCACATGCAATGTGACATAAGCGATGTTCACGCCTTTTGTTTTTAACTCATCTAATAATTGCGGTGTAAAGTGGAGTCCAGCCGTGGGCGCGGCAGCCGAACCTAGTTCTTTGGCGTAAACTGTTTGATAGCGCTCGGGGTCATTCAATTTTTCGTGAATATACGGCGGCAATGGGACATTTCCCACTTTGGAAAAATACGGTTCAATGGGTTCAGCAAATCTAATGAGGCGTTCTGAACCTTCGAGGATTTTAATGATCTCTGCTTCGGGTCCATCGTCCACACGCACTTTAGCGCCTACGCGCAGACCTTTTCCACCCACCAAAGATTCCCAAGTCAAATGGTCGCGGCGGCGTAATAATAAAAGTTCAACGCGCCCGCCTGTTTCCTTGCGCGCAAATATCCTCGCAGGGATCACACGTGTTTGATTCAATACTAGCAAATCCCCTGCACGCAAATAATCATTGACATCATGAAAGATGCGATGTTCCAGTTCATCGGAATCGCGATGCAACACAAGCAAACGTGAAGAATCGCGTGGCTCAGCAGGAGTCTGTGCGATGGAGGATTCGGGGAGATGGTAGTCGAAGTCGGAGGTTTTCATGTGATGATAGTTGTATCGTTTCTACTCGGCATAAGGCTGGATTTGCAACCAAGTTTCGAGCTTTTGTGCGGGGGTATAGGAAATTGAGTCCAGTTGTCCGCAGGCGGTGAGAGTGAAGAGGAAAGTGATGGTGTATATGATGCGTTTCATTTTGACGCGTCTTATTTATTAATCCGGACAAGCTCGCCTGTCTGAATATTTAATTTAAAAGTATTTTCATCAAAAACATGCGACAAGGTTAATATATCGTCTGTCAAATCTGAAATATAAATCCTTGGTCCCATAGAATTTTCAGTAGGAAACGAAGAGTTTAAGGTGTTTTTATCGAGCAATTTTCTCAAAGCACCCTTTTCGATACTATACACAAAAACAGAAAAGCCACTTTCAGATGGATTATCTTCATGTTCTTCAGTAAATATTACTAACCGGGAATTGTCCGACGTCCAACGAAATTCCAAGATTATGTATTTTTTCTTGAAACTTAGGTTTTGTTCGTTACCAGATTTCAAGTCTCGAATTTTTATTACATCGGGAAAATTGGATAGGGAAAAAGCAAATAAAATTCCATCATTGGAAAAATCAAAGGAATAACCAAAGTCGCTTGGTTTCAACCAAATACCAAACTCTCCAGTCTCCAAATCTAATCGCGATAAACCAAATCCACTCGAGTATAACAACCAAGGGCTATCAATAAAACACAGGCAAACAGATCTCAAATATAAATATTTATCATTATCTGACCACAAATATGGCACCCAATACCATGAGGGTTCAGGAGTATTCACATCGCCGTCATCATAAGAGGGCACATTCCAAGTCAAATTAAGAGATGTGTTAGTCACTCTTGTGTATATCCCATCATCAGAACATATTACGGCACCCCATTGTCTATTTGTAAAATAATCGGACGAAAGGTGCTTGGTATACCATGTTCTTTCTGTCGCTGCACACGATGAAACCACAGCCTCTTGAGTTAAATATGCTAGGTCAGGGGGTGATGTCAGTGTTTTTGTGGGAACTGGATGAGGGGTACTTGAAATTGTTGGAGTAATTAACGGTTTACTAAAGACGGTATTGGTTGGTGCGGGAGAATCGATTGAAGCAACCGATGTTTGGGGCATGATATTTTGCGATTCTTTGGAACAACTCACTATAAGCAAAGTAATCACAATCCACCAAACTGCTTTATTCATTCAGCCTATTCCTATTTTTTCAATAATCTGGCAATCACATTTAAAACAATCGTCAACACCACCGACACCAAAATCGAAGTCGTGACTGGGAAATAGAACGAACCGTTCTCGCCTTCGGTACGAATGTCACCAGGCAGGCGCCCAAGCGGGATGCCAAATTTCGTGGCGAGATACACTCCCCCACCGATGAGGAATAAGACAATTCCGCCGATCATTAAGTAGCGAGCGATGGATTCCATGTTTTTGGGTTTAAGATTTGAAGGTTGAAAAGTTGAAGGTTAAACCGTTCAACCTTCAACTTGAAACATTACAACAATCTCTGTTGCCCCTCGCCCGTATACGCATACCCCAAATGCTCATACGCTGACTTGGTCGCGACACGTCCTTGCGGTGTGCGATCCAAAAAGCCGAGTTGCAAGAGATACGGTTCGACCACATCCATAATCGTATCCTGCTCTTCGCTGATCGAGGCGGCGATCGTGTTCAAGCCCACCGGTCCGCCGTTATATTTTTCGATGATCGTCTTCAGCACGCGGCGGTCCACATCATCGAGTCCAAGTGGGTCAACCTGCAACAAGTCCAACGCTTCCTTGGCGACCTTTTGCGTGATCGTCCCATCCGAGCGGACCTGCGCAAAATCACGGACGCGGCGTAGCAAACGCAACGCGATACGTGGAGTCCCGCGCGCGCGCGTCGCCACTTCAACGATACCTGATTCGTCTGCTGGGACTTTCAGCATGCTGGAGGCGCGCGCCACGATCTTCTTCATGGCTTCGGGTTCGTAATAGTCCAAACGATAGACGGCGCCGAATCGCGCCCGTAGAGGAGCTGTCACTAAAGCTAAACGCGTCGTCGCCCCGACAACTGTAAAGTGCGGTAGCTTGAGGCGTATGGACCGAGCCGAGGGTCCCTTACCGATGACAATATCCAACGCGAAATCTTCCATGGCGGGATACAACACTTCCTCGACGGCACGTCCCAAACGATGAACTTCGTCAATGAATAAGACATCCCCAGCACGGAGGTTGGTTAAAATCGCAGCCAGATCCCCAGCCCGTTCGATAACAGGACCAGCTGTCACTTTGATATTGACGCCCATCTCATTGGCTACAACATTTGCGAGAGTCGTCTTGCCCAAACCGGGAGGTCCATAAAACAGGACGTGATCCAGGGCTTCGCCACGTTGACGAGCCGCAGAGATCAGAATCCCCAGATTCTCTTTGACCTGGTCTTGACCGATCAGGTCATTCAATTTTTGCGGACGAAGCGCATTGTCCACGCGGTCATCGGGTTTAGATTCGGGGTCGAGGGGGCGGGGTTTAGACATAATAAGGATTATAGCAAATAAAACAACACCCTATCTACTGATTTACCACCAGGTCATCGTGACCCATTGAGATTAATTACTGAACAACAGAGGCAGCGTGTCATCGATCGACCGTTCGGCAATCTCGATAATAACGATATCTGGATTTTCCTGCTCGATCCAATCGAGAGACCAGATCTCATCTATGGGAGTGAAGGGAATGAATTTGACTCTGCTAAAATGCGGCTCGATAAAACGCCCAAGCGTGCCATAAAACGAGTCTCCGAAAACCAAAAGCTTAGGTAATTGTTCATTGGCATTCGTTACTGTACGAATAAAGCGACCATCACGCAAAGCATTTTTTTCTTCGCTAAGCTGTATTTCAAAACTCGGAAGTAAAAGCCAATCCTCTTCGGTATAGTTTGGCAAGCCCATTAACATGGGAAGATCATGAACAGAATTGCCTATATGGGTATATTTGAAATCGGAAATCGGGTGAGGCGCCAACACTGGATAGTCGGCTGTCAACGCAGACATTGTCTCCACATATCCGTAATAAGCCCCAACATCATTCCAGTGGGTATCGGTTTTGTAATATACTGCCTGGGATTGGCTGGCTTTCAGCAGGGCTGGCCTCAGATCAAGAATATGTGCGTCGCCATTTAATTGCATATATTCAAGGAATTGATCAAGTCGGGATTGATCGCCTATGACTGGAATCTGTTCAGGCATATTCTGAGCATATATGGTGCTTTTGTTGGGCGGGATGATCACCAACAATGTAATGCCCTTTTCTTCCAGATCCTTGTTCAAGCGATCCAGGTTTCTTTGGAGCCTTGCCAATCTGCCCGGCTTGATAGCTGCCGAATTCTGATAATCCAAAATGCTGACTTCCCCCGTAAAAAAAAGCCAGCCATTCTCGCCAACTACTACATTGTTATAAATTCTATCTCCGGCATTCAAACGGAATGAAGTATAGAAATTAATAAGATCCATCCGCCAACGGAAGTTTTTCGAAATGGTTGAAAGATTCAGGTTGGGCACAGTTACAAATGAGATCAACAAAATGAATACCAAGGCCGAGAATACCGATGAATAAACCCTGATCAGTTTATTCTGGAAAGGAAATGTCAGCATTGATGCGTCCCATCCGTTTTAGAATGTGCCATAAATACCTGGTGTGAATGTTGAGCTGGCAGTTGCCGCGATCGATAACAGCAGAATAAATACCAAGACCGCATCATTAAGAACTTGAACCGTGATCTTTAGCGCCAGCTTTTCACTTGGAATCCTTTTTAATATATTCTCATACCATTGGTTTATGGGAAACGCAAACAATATCCCCGTAAGCAACGCAATAACGAATGTCGGCTCAATCAATGGCAATGGACTGGTCAGCTCGAATGGCAGAATCCTCAAGCCGCTGGTATCACCCAACAGACGTCGCAAAAAAACCAGTGCGAAATGCGGCGTAGGGGAACGAAAAAACACCCATCCCACCAGGATCACGCCCAAAGCATATATATGCTGAAGGGGCGCCCAAGAGGTACGAAGCTTCCGCCCCAGAAACGTCGACTCGAAGACCAGTGCCAATCCATGGAGCATGCCCCAAATAACAAAGTTTCTCGTAAGTCCATGCCAAAGACCTGTTAGAACAAACACGATCAAAATATTAATGGCCTGACCAATCCACTTGAGACGACGCCTTTCCAACGGGTAAAAAACAAAGTCGCGGAACCAACTCGAAAGGGAGATATGCCAGCGTCTCCAAAACTCGCCAATGTTTTTTGACACATAGGGGAAGTTGAAATTTTCAACGAAGCGAAAACCCATCATGCGCCCCAACCCAATTGCCATATCGGTGTATCCTGAAAAATCAAAATACAACTGTAGAGAATAACTAATAATTACAAGCCAGGCAATCGAGGGCGAGATCGTAGGCGATGTCAGGTTGAAGATCGGCGTTACCACTTTTGCCAGAGTGTCCGCGATCAGCGCCTTTTTGGCAAAACCAACAATAAAGCGGCGCAGGCCATCAGCCACGTCCAAAGGTTCAACATGGACATTCTGGATTTGGTCGCGCAGTTGACTATAGCGAGTAATGGGTCCTACAGGAATCTTCGGAAATAAAAGCAGGTAGAAAGAAAAATTTATTAAGTTCGTCTCGCTTTCCACCTTGTTGTTGTAAACCTCAAAAAGATATGCGAGCACCTGAAACGTTACATAAGAAAGCCCCAACGGATATTTGACACCAGTCCAAAGTTTAAATCCAATGAGCAAAGCAACGTTCGCAAGGACACCAAACCATAATAAATACAGTGCAAGCTTTTGATACCTCCACTGATTAATTCCACGAGCTGTCAGATAAGCAAAAAACACAAGCCCCAGCATCAAAGGGATATAAATCAAATTGCCCCAGGCATAAAAAATGAGACTACCAAAAATTCCAACAACTAATCTCGCTCGCCTCCCTGCGAGATAATATATAAAGATGAATATAGGCAAAAACAGAAATAAAAAGATAGGGGAATTAAAATCCATGATGACACGAATTATAAAGGATGAACACTGAACTTGCCGGGCATGAGTATTTCATTTATGCTTACGGCATTCGTCCTGAGTGGAGGAACTGCACGCTTCGACTGCATTCCTCACTATCGCTCGTCACTCCGCTCAGCGTGGTAAATTCAACAAAGGTGAAGCAATGACAACTCTCATGGCAATCGGCGGTGCGGTGGATTTTGAAGAACCGATCATTTTCAAAGAATTCGTTAAACGTGCAGGTGGCACGCAGGCAAGGATCGTTGTTTTGCCGCAAGCATCAGGTTTGGCAAATACAGGCAAAGAATATGTTCAAATATTTCAATCACTTGGCGTGAAGCAAAAGCCACTCTCTCTGGAATTTCGGGAACGTAAAGATGCAGACAAGAAAGTGAATCTCGATGCGTTACGAAAGGCAACCGGGATTTTCATTGCAGGCGGGACTCAGATGCGAATCACATCCATTATCGGCGGAACTACTTTTGAATCAGAATTGTTCTCCGCTTTTAAGTGTGGTGCAGTTGTTGCGGGTACATCTGCCGGAACAGCAATTATGTCCAAAGTGATGCTGGCTTACGGCAAAGGTGGCGCGACCCCGCGTGAACGGATTGCTCAATTTTCGCCCGGTTTGGGATTCACGGACAAGATCATTTTCGATCAGCACTTCCGTCAACGCGATCGGCTTGGCAGGCTCGCTTATGCGATTTCCATGCACCCGGGTCTGCTCGGTGTAGGCGTGGACGAGAATACCTGCGCTATCGTGGAAGACGAGAAACGCATCACCGTCTGTGGACGGAGTGCCATCACCATTGTAGATGGAACAGAAATGGTCTCAACCAATGTCGCAGAAGTGGAAGGTTCGCATCCTGTGGCGGTTAGCGGGCTGAGAATCCATGTGTTGACGCAGGGTTGTTCGTTCGATATGAAGACGCGTAGGGCGACGATTCCGGGAGTCAAGCTTGAGTGAGGGAAAAGGACATTTAGCAGAATCAATTTCGGCTAAGTGCGAACCGGAGTCCTGAGCGTGTCGAAGGATATCCAATAAAAAAGCAGGGACGACCTTTTACAGTCATCCCTGCAAGTGCTCTTCGGTAGTCTGGCGATCATAGTCAAGATAATAATAATGACTTTAGACCCATGACTTTGCGTCACCGGGTTTTCCCGGTTTTGCGTTTCGGTAGGTTGGTCGATCTTGATCAACAACTTGCATTGATTTTAGATGCCGAACTCTGTGCCGCCGTCTTTTGACGGTTTTGCTTTTATCGGTAGTCTGGCGATCTTAGCTCAGTTCAGCCTTAGACCCATGACTTTGCGTCGCCGGGTTTTCCCGGTTTTGCTCTTTATCGGAGCAATTTTATTATTGCACTTTTTGCATTCAATTTCAAGTCAACAAATGTTCTAATTAAAAAACTCTAATCAATGGGTTCGAAGGCGACTTCAACAGTCATGCCCCATTTGACACGCGGGTCGACTTCGTCAGCGTGGATGCGGACAGTGTAGATCACATCGCCGCCCTGCACGAACGACGACTGACTGATCTCGGTGACCACACCTTCCATCGTGACATCGTTCAACGCATCCGCCGTGAACGTGACCTTCTGACCAACTGCCACACTCACCACTTCGAGTTCGGTGATATCAGTGGTCTCGATGACCCA
>Ga0180074_1000145_pt1 | contig 14546 bp, 12 predicted proteins | sample EasRiv366_16_10D_FD_121773 | JGI IMG/M metagenome (GOLD analysis project Ga0180074, IMG submission 121773) | Soil microbial communities from meander-bound floodplain in the East River, Colorado, USA - East River metaG ERMLT366_16_10D | ecosystem: Environmental > Terrestrial > Soil > Floodplain ...
AACCTGCCGGGCCGGCGATTCTTCCGGGTGATATTTTTGCTCCCCATGATGATCACACCTGTAGGTGTGGCTTATATGTTTCGTATGCTAACGGATACAAGCAAAGGACCCTTTACCCCCATTTGGCAGGGTCTTGGCCTTAGTGATTTTTCCTGGGTGAATAATGCTTGGGGTGCACGAACTGCCATTTTAATTGGGGATATTTGGCAATGGACTCCTTTTATGTTTATCGTGTTGGTTGCTGCATTAGAGAGTCAACCTGTTGAGCCCATCGAGGCAGCTACTGTGGACGGAGCAAATTCCTGGCAAATTTTCCGAAACATCACTTGGCCTGCAATTCTGCCTGTGAGTATGACCTTGATCTTGATCCGCTTGATCGAGGCTTTTAAGATCGTGGACCTGCCCAATGTAATGACAAATGGTGGCCCGGGTACAGCTACCCAATCTTTGACATACCACGCCTATATTAACTGGCGGGCACTGAATATAGGCGCTTCCGCAGCTGTGGCCTATATGCTGCTTTTTCTCGTAACATTTTTTGCCATGATCTTCGTGAATTTGATTCGTCAACGTACTGTGGAAACACTCTAGTGGCGTAAGCCCTTCACATCGATATTAAATCTTGGAGCAGGATCTATGAAGCGCTGGTTTCAAAGTAAAACAATTAATACGCCCTCGCCGATTGGCGCCCTATTGTCCTACCTGGTGCTGGGAGTCTGGGCTTTTCTGATCATATTTCCGCTTTACTGGTTGGTCATAACTTCTTTTAAGATTTCCAGCCAGGTCGCTGAAGGGCCTTTCTATCTTCCTTTTGTTGACTTTAAACCAACCCTGGACGCCTGGAAGTACATCTTACTCGGTGATCTCAGCAACGATACGCTTCGAAATTTCAGCAATACTGTCATTGTTGCCCCTCTTAGCGCTTTGATTGCCCTGGCGCTCGGAGCCACTGCAGCATATGCCCTCGTTCGTTTTGATTACCGCCCGCGGGTCGGCGCGATCCTTACGTTCATTGGCTGCGTCTTATTAAGTATTGTTGTGATTTCCATGGGGGTGTCCTGGCAGATCGCGTTCGCTGTTTCTTCGGTGGTGTTTATTATTCTCTTACAGACAATTGGCCGTCGTTTCAAGCGCGCTCTGGGTAATAACGATATTGCTTTCTGGATGATCTCCCAACGTATGCTGCCCCCCGTTGCAGTAGTTATTCCAATCTATATTTTGTTTCAGCAGTTGCATCTTTTGGATACATACGCAGCCTTAGTCATCACCTATGTAACCAGCAACCTGCCGATTGTGATCTGGTTGATGCGCGATTATATAAACACGATCCCGATTGAATTGGAGGAATGTGCCTCCATTGACGGCGCTTCGCGCTATCGGATCTTTTGGTCCATTGTTCTGCCTCTGGCCACCCCGGGCCTGGTTGCCACTTTTCTATTTGTCTTGGTCTTCACCTGGAATGAGTATCTGTTGGCTTTATTCCTCTCAAGCGCAAAGGTACAAACCTTGCCGCTGACCATTGCGGCTCAAAACGCCACGCGTGGCCCCCAGTGGTGGAATATGTCGGTATTGATCTTGATCATGATCGTGCCGGTAATTGTGATTGCCATTATCCTGGAACGTTATATTACGCGCGGCTTGCTGATTGGCGCAGTCAAAGGCTGATACTTTCTAATGGTGCTTGACTCAATTCCCCAGGTCATTCAATCTGCCTTTGTGCGCAAGTTGCCGCCCAAGACCGATTATGGTATTGCCTTCGTCGGCTGCGGTGGGATCGTGAATTATGGTCATATTCCGTCGTATAAAGCCAATGGATTTAATCTTATTGGCGGATATGACATCAATTCAGAAGCCGCTGAAAAAACAGTGCAAACTCATGGGCTGAAAAAGTTATATACATCGCTTGATGAATTGTTATCAGACCCAAGTGTTCAGATCGTGGATGTTGCTGTGGTGCCGGAAGAACAGTGGAATGTCGTCAGAAAAGTGATCGCTGCCGGCAAACCTCTACTTTGCCAGAAACCCTTTTCTATAAACTATGCACGAGCTGTGGAGATGACAGCGCTTGCGCAACAAGCTGACCTAAAGATAGCAGTACATCAGCAATTCCGCTGGAGTTCGATCATCCAAGCCACACGGACGATCATGACTGAAGGTTGGTTGGGCGACATCCTGGATGTGCAAGTACAGGTAAGCATTCATACCCCATGGGATATGTGGCCTTGGATCGCCAGTCAACCGCGCCTGGAGGTCTTATTCCATTCCATTCATTATCTTGATTCGTTGCGCTTTCTGTTCGGTGATCCAGCGCTCGTCACCAGCCGTCACACCAAACATCCAGCCCAGCAAGCCAGAGGTGAGACCAAAACCATCACCACCTGGGAATATCCAAATGGATTGCAAATCCTGATCGCCATCTGTCACTTCGATTGGTCTCCCGGTCTGTATTCGCTCTTTCGTGTGCTCGGTACGGATGGTTTGATCGAGGGCACTATCGGCACCAATTACGATTATCCCGATGGTCGCAGCGACACGCTAAAGTTCACGAGTCGGACTCAGCCAGAACGGGATTTTTCAGCTACTCTGCCAGGCAAATGGATTCCCGATGCCTTTTATGGACCCATGGCATCCCTGATGGAAGCCATCCAAACTGGTGGCGAACCACTAACCTCTGCAGAAGATAACCTCGGCACCTTGCGGGTGGTGGAAGCAGCCTATCGTTCGATGAGTGAAGCACGCAGTGTGAGTCCGTCGGAGATCACCGCATAATGATTACCGAAATGAGGAGATAATAAATCGATGCCTTTAACTCCAGAGCGGTTACAAGCTGCCTATCGGCAAATGCTTGTTATTCGCAAATTTGAAGAAGCAATTCGTAACCTATACCAACAGGGAAAAATCCGCGGCTCATTCCATCCGTGTGTAGGTCAGGAAGCGACTGCCGTGGGCGGCTGCTGGGCGTTGCGAGAAGATGATTATATGACCTGCACGTATCGTGGTCATGGGCATGCACTGGCAAAAGGCTTGAGTGTACGAGCCGCAATGGCTGAGATGTTGGGAAAGGTCACCGGTTGTTCCAAGGGTAAAGGCGGCTCAATGCATTTTACTGATCCGTCTGTGGGTCTGCTTGGTGCAAATGCAATCGTGGCTGCCGGAGTTCCTCACGCCGCTGGAGCGGCGCTGGCTTCACAGTTACAAAAAAAGGATAATGTGGCGCTTGCCTATTTCGGCGAAGGCGCAGTTAATCAGGGCGTCTTTCTTGAGTCTCTCAACCTTGCAGTTATTTGGAACCTCCCACTTATTCTTGTTTGCGAAAACAACTTGTATTCCGAGATGACGCCTTCACATGAAACCACCTCAGTAGTAGAGACTCATAAACGCGCCGCTTCATTTGGCTTCGAGTCGCTTCAAGTGGACGGGAATGATGTTGAGGCGATGTACAACGCTGTTGAGGAAGCGGCAGCCAAGGCACGCGCGGGAGGCGGCCCGATTTACATCGAGGCGATGACCTATCGACTCTGGGGTCATATGATGGGGGACCCGGAAATTTATCGCACGAAAGAAGAAGTTGCAAAAGCGAAAGAGAATGAGCCTATCATACGCTGTGGGAAGCGATTAATTGAACTTGGATCTAAAGAGTCTGATCTGGCTCGCCTTGATAGTGAAGCTGAAGTGATTATCGCTGATGCACTGCAATTTGCAGAATCCAGCGCTGTACCTGAACCCGCAGATGCCTTTACTGATGTATTTATTTAGGTGAATTATTTATGCCAAACATAACCTATGCACAAGCTTTAAACGAAGCTCTTCGCGAAGAGATGAAAGTTGATTCCCGTGTCTTCCTGATGGGCGAAGATATCGGTCACCACGGCGGTATCTTCCGCGTGACCAAGGATTTGATCGACGAGTTCGGCGCGGAGCGCGTGCGCGATACGCCCATCAGCGAATCCAGTTTTGTAGGGGTTGGCATTGGCGCGGCAATGGCTGGGATGCGACCGGTGGTGGAATTGTTGTTCATGGATTTTGCCTTGGTGGCGGCTGACCAGATCGTAAATCAAGCCGCGAAACTTCGTTATATGTCTGGTGGAACCGTATCCATCCCGATGGTAGTGCGTGCACAACAGGGTGGCGGACGGGGCAATGGCGCGCAACATTCGCAATCGTTTGAGTCATGGTTGGCACAAGTGCCGGGACTTATCATCGTCGCGCCTTCCACACCTGCGGATGCAAAGGGATTGCTCAAGAGCAGTATCCGTGCGGGAAATCCGGTTATCTTTATCGAGCATAAACTTTTATACAACACCAAAGGCGATGTGCCTGAAGGCGACTATTCGATTCCAATTGGCAAAGCAGAAATTAAGCGGAATGGACGTGACATCACCATCGTATCTTATTCACGCACCTTATTATTCGCGCTTGAAGCAGCGGAGACTCTTTCACAAAAAGGTATCGAAGCTGAAGTCATTGACTTGCGAACAATTGAACCGCTTGATATGAATATGATTCTTGAATCAATAAAGGGAACCGGGCGTTTGCTGGTTGTGCATGAATCGCATAGTAATTGCGGCTTGGGTGCGGAGATCATTGCCCGGGTGTATGAACAGGCTCCAGATTCATTGATCATGCCTCCCCGTCGGTTGGGAGCGAAGCATGTCCCGATCCCCGTGGCTGAAACACTGGAAAACGCAGTCCTGCCCCAACCTGCTGATATTGTGGAAGCTGTGGAGGCGATGTTCTAATGAAGGAATTACATCTTGCGTTGATCGGCGGACCTCAATACGATGGCTTGCTGGAATTATTGCCGGCTTTTGAAAAGCAAACCGGCTACCGCCTGCATGTGGATGTGCGTCTGCCGCATGTTGAGTTGAATGAACGTATGGCAACAGACCTCGGCACCGAGAACGGTCATTATGATTTGATTTCAACGCACACTAAATATTGCCCATCACAGGCTGAGCATCTGCGTCCATTGGATGAACTTGTGGATGCAGACGAGTTGACTGACTTTGTGCCACGTGTGTTGGAGTTGTGCCGCTTCGCAAATGGAGCGGATCAGACTCACGAACAGCTGATGCAGCTTCCTCGAAACTTTGACGCCCGTATACTTTTTTATCGCGCTGATTTAATTTCCGCCCCCCAAACTTGGGACGAAGCTGCGACACAAATGCTCAAACATAAGCGCGCTGGTTTTTTTGGATTTGCTTTCCCCGGTAGGCATTCAGGTTTGTTCGGCACGTTTTATGAATTACTTGGCATGGCTGGTGGTGACTTATTTGACGCCGATCTCAACCCGATCTTCAACAGCGAAGCGGGTGAATGGTCACTGAACTATCTTCATCACATACATTCTGTCGATCGTGTGACTCCGCCAGACTTGATCGAGAACTGGTATTACGATGAAATTTCAGCACGTTTCCGTGATGGCGATGTATTAATGGTTGGCGATTTTCCCGGTTTTTACGGTTTGTATCAGAAACGGGAAACCTGTAAGGTATTCGATCAATTCGATGTTGCAGTCTATCCGGCAGGTCCGGCAGGGATTCGCAAGTCCTATGCAGGCGGGCATTCCTTCGCCATTCCCAAGGCAGCGCATGACCCCGAAGGCGGACTGGCGCTCGCAAAATATCTTACCAGCCCTGAGGTCCAATGGCATGAAGCGAGTGTGGGTGGTCATACTCCCGTACGCAAATCCATCTTTGAAAAGATAAAGTTGACCCAGTCCGGGCGGGATGCAAAAAGAATGGCGGTTTTGGAAGAGACTGTCACCCAGTATGCTATGGTTCCACCTAAATTCGCAAAATATCCGTTGATCGAGGATATTTTATGGTCAGGCGTGCAGGCAGCCATGACAGGAAAACTTACAACGAAAGAGACTCTGCTTTTAATGGAAAAACAAGTACGAGAGGTTCTATCATGATCCAAGGCTTCTGGCATGTTTCATTTACAGTCAGCAATATCGAGGCATCGGTGAAATGGTACACAGAGGTATTAGGCCTGGAATTTGTGCGTGGTCAAACCCAGAAGAATGAATACACCAGCAGACTGGTGGGTTTTCCAGATGCACATCTCAAGGTGGCTCAACTGCGTGTGCCCGGCGAGACGACCCCCATATCACGTCATCACATTGAACTGGTGGAATACATCCATCCGCGAGGCGAGGATATTCCCTTGGACACGAATCGCACCGGCGTCGGTCACTGGGCGTTCATGGTGGATGACATTCACGCAGAGTTCAAGCGCCTCAAAGGATTGGGGGTTAAGTTCAAAGCCGATAAACCTGTCGCTATCGAAGCTGGAGTGAATAAAGGCGGCTATACCATTTACTTTACCGACCTCGATGACATCACCCTGGAATTGATCCAACCTCCGCCTTAATAATATAAAGTAAAAGACTTATGTCGTTGCGAGTGGCGCTTGCAGCGTCACTCGCAACGACATTTATTTAGAACTGGAAATCAATATGCTTACTCCTCTCGCTTTATCCCCATCCTTCGGTTTTGGCGACAGACTCGGACTCGCCACACCCGGACATATTGCCGCAGTACGTGGCACACAGTTCGCGCCGGTCTTTGCGCAACAATCTGTCCGTGAGAATGCACGGACCGGAAGAACTCCTCAACAAGTGATGGACGACGCCAGGCGCGCCGTCGATGCCGCGAAATGGGACGGTCCTTGGGGTGCGGACGCCGATCACTTAAAAACAGTGGAAGACATTCCTGCATTTGTTGAGGCAGGTTATACGTTCTTCACCGTTGACCCTGGCGAACATGTGGATAATGCAGCAGATTCCGATCCGCCGGATGTATTGAAACGAAAAGCGGCAGCGTTTATTAATTGGGATCAGCTCTCAATGTTGTATCTGGATCAGAATGGCGAACAGGCTTGGGGTGATTTTGAAGCGGTGTCTTTACAACGGGCAATGGTCAAATATGATCGCGCGATCCAGCACGCCGCATCCATGTTCAAGCGTCTATCTGACTTGACGGAGGCCTTTGATTTTGAAGTTTCCGTTGACGAAACAGATTCGCCCACAACACCGCTGGAGCATTTCTTCATCGCCAATGAATTGACGCGTCTGGGTGTGCGCTTCACATCGCTGGCACCGCGCTTTATTGGTCGTTTCGAAAAAGGCGTGGACTACATCGGTGACTTGAATACGTTGGACACCGAATTAGCCAGGCACGCCGCCGTGACCGCGCACTTTGGAACCTATAAATTGAGCTTGCATTCTGGCTCGGATAAATTCAGCGTATATCCACTGGTAGCGAAATATTGGGGCGAGCGTATCCATGTGAAGACTGCAGGGACGAGTTACCTTGAAGCCTTGCGCGTGCTCGCAAGCCATGAGGCTGATCTGTTCCTGAAAATATATGCGCTGGGGCGTGAATGTTACGAAACAGATAAACGCACCTATCATGTTTCAGCCCAATTGGATTTATTACCGAATACAACTGACCTGCCTTCGTTATTGGATGACTTTCACGCGCGCGAAGTATTGCATGTGACCTTCGGCTCTGCGCTCTCGCAGTATGGCGTAGAACTGAGAGCAGCGCTCGCAAAACACGAGACTGCTTATTATGAAGGATTGCAGACTCACTTTGATAAACACCTGCGACTGTTAAAGGAACAACCATGAATCTCACTGAACTTCAATCTTCCTATGATTTTACAGGTCGCACTGCACTTGTCACCGGTGGGGCAGGTGTTTTGGGTTTTGAAATTGCGCGCACGCTAGTGGAATGCAACGCCAATGTTGTGATCTTAAGTCGCAACCAGGAAAGAGCAGAGAAGTCAATTGCGGAAATCACAGAAGATGTGAAAAGCAATGGACGAGCTATTTATATTCAGGGTGATGTGCTGGCGATGGACACGTTACAACAGGCAAAAGAGACCATCCATTCACAGTTTGGGGACGTTGATATTCTTATCAATGCTGCAGGCGGCAATCATCCCCAGGCAATAACGTCTCCTGATCTATCTTTTTTCGACTTGCCTCTCGATACACTTCGCTACATCAGCGATTTGAACTTACTAGGTACGGTTTTGCCCTGCCAGGTTTTTGGGCGTGGCATGGCAGAGCGCGGCGAGGGTGTGATCCTCAATGTCTCTTCGATGAATGCATATCGTCCGCTCACGCGTATTCCTGCCTATTCAGCGTCTAAGGCAGCGGTCAGCAACTTTACACAATGGCTCGCCGTGCACATGGCGCAGAATTATTCGCCACGTATCCGTGTCAACGCCATCGCCCCCGGATTTTTCATCACGGATCAGAATCGATTTCTACTGACGGATAAGGACACGGGCGACTACAGCACGCGCGGCAAATCTGTGATTGCTCACACGCCGATGAACCGCTTCGGGACTCCCGAAGACCTGCTCGGTGCGACGTTATGGCTGATCTCGCCTGCTGCCGCTTTCGTGACTGGAGCTGTGATTCCAATTGATGGCGGTTTCTCGGCGTTTAGCGGTGTCTGAAACGACCAGAGACTGATGATTATGTTACAAGCCAAGGCAACAGCCCAAAATGGGCAACTCTTAACTGATGATGAAGTATGCAATACGCTTGGCGTACTTGATGGTCAATTTAAAAACCAGCGCGTGTTGGTTTTGATTCCCGACCATACGCGATCACTGCCTTTGCCGTTCTTGTTTCGTTCTCTCGTTGAGATTTTACATACAGCGAAACAACTTGACTTCATGGCCGCATTAGGGACACACCCACCGTTGAGCGAGGAGAGCCTCAACAAACTTGTAGGCATCAGTACGGAAGAGCGAACGTCAACTTTCAAACATATTGGCTTACTCAATCACGAATGGAGTACACCTTCTGCATTGACATCGCTTGGCGTCATGGAACAAGACGAGATCAAAGCGATTGCCGGGGTCCATTGGCATCCATCATTACCTAATGAGGTTAATATCCATATCAATAAAGCCGCATTCGAATATGATCACATCCTGATTCTTGGTCCAACGTTTCCACACGAAGTGGTTGGATTTTCAGGTGGGGCGAAATATCTCTTCCCTGGTATTTCCGGTGCGGACATGATCAACGCCACGCACTGGCTCGGCGCGTTGGCAGGCGTAGTGGGAACGATTGGAATTAAAGATACGCCTGTGCGTACGATGATTCATACCGCAGCAGAACGATTGAAGACTCCAGTCACGTTGATAGCGTTAGTAGTGGAGAATAAAGATTTGTGTGGGCTATTTCTCGGCGACCACTTGTCGGCTTGGAGCGAAGCGGCTGATCTGTCGGCGCAACGCCATATCCGCTGGGTTGATAAGCCTTATCAGCGAGTTCTATCCTGTGCGCCCTCAATGTACGATGAATTATGGACAGGCGCAAAAGCGATGTATAAACTTGAACCTGCGGTTGCGTTGGGCGGCGAAGTCGTGATTTATGCCCCACATTTGGATGTGGTCAGCCATGTGCATGAAAAATATATCTATGAAGTAGGCTATCACATCCTGCCGTATTTTCTGAACGAGTGGGAGCGGTTCAAAAATATTCCGCTTGGCGTGCTGGCACACAGCACACATTTGCGTGGCTCGGGCTTGATTGAAAGTGGAATCGAAAAACCGAATGTGCGCGTGACGCTTGCCAGCAAAATATCCGCAGAGGATTGTGCACGGCTCAATTTGGGCTATCTTGATCCGTCGAAAATAGATACCGATGAATGGCAAGACCGCGAAGATGAAGGTGTTTTATATGTGCCGAAAGCGGGCGAAATTCTTTTTCGAGTGAAATGAAACCCATTCGTTTTTTCATCGTGATGGGTGTTTCAGGAAGCGGCAAGACAAGCGTGAGCAAAACGCTCGCAGAACATTTGGGATGGGATTTTTATGACGCTGATGATTTTCATCCACCTGAAAATGTTGCCAAAATGGCAAATGGGATTCCGTTGGACGACACAGATCGCACCCCGTGGCTGGCTGTGCTTCATGATTTAATTTCATCCAACCTCAAGCACAATGAACCTGGTGTGCTGGCTTGCTCCGCACTCAAGGAACAGTATCGTCAGCAATTAATGGATGGCAACGATGGCGTGCAGATCGTTTATCTCAAAGGTAGTTATGATTTGATCTGGTCGCGCATGATTGCTCGCAAAGAACACTATATGAAACCGCACATGCTCCAAAGTCAGTTTGAAGCGCTCGAAGAACCGACAAACGCATTGACCATCAATATTTTAATGCCCGTGAAAAAAATATTGTCAAAAATATTAGAACAGACAAATTGAATAAATACAAGATAACGATCATTCCTCAATTCTGTGAAGCTTGATGTGTATATGTCAAGCTTTACCAGCGCCGATAATTACTCATAAGAAAGACTTTCAAAATAAGCCTTTTGTCTCGTAAATAAGAGAGGAACACCGTCCGATTTTGTGTATCTCTGTCCCCCAAGAATTCATGGCACCTTTAAGAAAATTGCCCCCTTCTTTTTAGGAGGCGAAATCGTTCTCGAAATTTCGTTCTTAACGGCCGCTAGATATCGTCAAAACATGCCTCGGGTAGTCAACAAACATTGTATGTGCACCTTGGGCGTACTTTTGTGAGGTACCTCCCTACGATTATCGAATCGCCTGCATGCTGATCTTGTCTGGTAGAAAATCAACCAAGTAATGATTTTCTTCCTCCTGTGCTGGTTACTTGGTCATTTGCCAACCTTTTGAGAAATTCAAACAGAGATTTCACTCAGCCTTCAGTTCCATGGTGATATGATGACGCTGCTCAAATTACGACGCGGCGAGTACTCACTGGTGGAGGAAAAGATATTCCCAGGGGCGCTCGCCGTGAACAAAGCGATCCGAGATTTGCCTCTGCCGCAAAATTGCGTGATTGCCGGCATCATTCGTCACGGTGAGATCGTAATCCCGAGAGGGTGACTGCCCTCGAAGAAGCCGATGAGATTTTGGCGGTCGTGGATGAGCCCGCACGTGAGATACTCGCGAGGCTTCTGGGCAGACCTGTGGATTAGATATTAACAGGAGGCGAATCATTTAGCTATATGTAAATTGCATTCGCCTTGGTAATTCAATTTCTAAACAGCGACAAGTATCATAGGATGCATGTCTAGATATTGCCGTGTGCACTTGGCAATTGTCAGCTCTGCGCTGTTGCACGTCCATATCCATCAGGTTTTGCCGACGCCAAAGACAGTACCTATCTGGTCGTTATCAGGGGTTCCAACCGCACCGCGGATATTGAGTTAACGGTCACGCTGGGTGTGCATGGACCAAAGGATTTGTATGTTTGGATGATGGATGAATACTTACAAAGTCATCAATGATCGTATTGCGCAAATGTTCTGTCCATGTTATAAAGTCTATAGTATTGTCGATTGTGACAACCAAAACTCTATAGGCTCTTTAGAATCATAAACCGCAAGACACACCTAAAATCGTTACCTAAAGCTGGAAAGTCAGCGCTGCAGGACAGACACTCATAACCCGAAGGTCGCAGGTTCAAATCCTACCCCCGCTATAAAAACAGGCACTAACAAGTTCCCGTTTTCTTTTAATCTCAGTGGTAATGGGATTAGAACCTGCGACCTAAACGTTACGAGCCTGACGGGGTAATCAATTCTCAACAATGAGTTATTTTTGCAAAAGAACTTTTCGATAAACTTCAATTGCTGTGGCAATGTATCCCTGTCAATGTAGGCATTGGGGTGATCCACAAAAAGCCTGTGTGTACTGTTTTCGAACATCGTCACCCGAGGGTATTTACTCACATCGTGACCTATCCCAGCCTTGGGGGTTGGTTGGTAATAAAAAGACCAATGAGAGAAGGACACGATAGAAGAGCAATGGATTGTCAATCGCTGCCAATAGAATTGACATTCACATCGAAGTGCCTAGGGTGGATTAAGAAAAGTGGTGATCGAATGAGAAAAACTAGTGAAGCGATTCGTGCACGTGTGCAAATTGCACGAGATGTTCAGCGCTCTCGTTGCTCTAAAATCGATTCTCAACATCCTCTCTTTTGCAACGCCGATATGCGCCTGAGGGAGATAAGGCAATTTGCAAGTTACAAGATGAAGGCGTCGTACTGAGCCTGTCGAAGGATCAGAGTCTGATTCGGGTGGCGATGACGCAACTCAATTTATCGACGCGTGCCTATCATCGCACGCGAAGCGTGAAACTGGCGCGCACCATCGCAGATTTGGTGGGAGCGAAGAGATCCAATCCGCGCATTTGGCGGAGGCGCTGCAGTACCGTCCGAAGTTGATGTTGAGTTGATGACTCCACATATCGGCGTCAGCCTATCACCGCATCCAGAAACTAGCGCGCACGATCACGGATCTGGCGGGAAGTGAAGAAATTCGGTTTGCTCATTTAGCTGAAGCGTTGCACGCTGCGCAGCCGTCCGAAGTCGATGGTATGGTGATAACTCACTAATCTGAACGAAGCCTTCTGTCATTTACAGCGGGATGACCCGGTACCGCGTCCATCGCAAAAAGCTGTGTAACCTCTGCTTACCCAGGAAAGCACAAAATCGCATATAATTATAATGGTGAAATCTTGCACAAACTGGCAAGATCTTGATATTCAATGCAAAGCACAACATCATTTCAGGTAAGGACGGCGGGGAATTTCGATAAACGCGTTTCTGAAATTTCTTAATTTACCCGGTTCCTACCCCCAATAATCTGGGGTGGTGTTCCGCTTTGTCCATCTACAATACAAGCAAGGTTAACAAAGATGCAAAAAGAACTGAACGTTATCATTGTCGAAGACGACCCTTATGCGCGGGACTTTATGTCGATGCTGTTGCGGCGCGATTGGCGCACTCGCGTCGTGGGGGAATTCAGCAGCCTCTCTGGAATGGAACTGAAACAGGCCCTGCGTTCCCCGTCACCGCATGTCGATATCCTCCTTTTGGATACTGAGGTGGCCAACGACGAGAACTGGCCCTCCAAAGTCGTCCAGATGACGCGTGTCCTTCCGCGCCCACCGCTGATCGTATTCACGTGCACATCCCCGGAGCCACACATCCTCGAGCGTATCCTGGCAGCGAAGGGCGGTGGCTACATTGCCAAAAATGAGATCTTGTATGCCCTGGCATCAGCCATCACTGCAGCCGCCAAAGGCCAATTCGTGATCACACCAGGCGTGTTGATCGTTGCGGGCCGCCTGGATCTACCCGAACACACACTGATCATGGACGGTACCATGCCGGTGGCCAGCTTTACCTCGCGCGAAAAAGATCTGACCCGTTTAGGATTACTCTTCAACTTGGCCCAGCGTGATATTGCCGATGATCTGATCATCAGCACTGACTTTGTGGCAGAGATCATGGGGCAGATCTATGAAAAGCTCGGTGTGCGCGAAATTCTGGATGGCGAAAAAGGGCTGGAAACTTTCTTTCAGGACGAAAAGCTGCAGGAGCGTTGTCACGAGATCCTGGAACAATACGCCTCAAACGGCACTCGAGCCGGCCGCAAGGCCCCCGGAATGTCCACGCTGGCTTTTCACTTGCTGACCGTTCCAGAAACTACGGAATTCAGTTAATGCCGGTTTTCATCATCTTTTGGGTGAAGGACACAAATGAGTGAATCTTTTTGGACATTTTTGATTGCCTGGTACAACCTGCCATTTACGCTGATGTTGGGGTTGGGTGTGGTTCTGGCCGGCTTGCAAGTGCTGGGACTCAGTCATGATGGCGACGCCGATGCTGACGCAGACGTTGATGCTGATGTGGATGTTGATACTGATGTTGATGCAGATATGGATATGGCTGTCCATCACGATCTCGATCATGATATTGATCATGATATTGATCATGATATAGATCAGGATGTCGAACACGATATCAGTCATGACTCGCTTTCCGGGTTCTCCTGGCTGGCTTTTATCGGTATCGGCAAAGCACCGTTGATGGTGGTGATTCTTATTGTTCTGATGACCACCGGCCTGCTGGGCTGGTTCCTGAATGGGATCGCCATGGGGCTTCTCGGATTTTTCCCGGGACTCTTACTGCTCGCGACATTCTTCGGCAGCCTGCTGGTCGGCAGCCTGATTACTTCACGAGTTACTCGTTGTATCGGACGTGCCTTACCGCCGGTAAGCACCACGGCCACACGCGCTCAGGCCCTGGTGAGCAGACACGGAACCGTGATCAGTCCCTTTGTCGATGGTCGCTACGGTATGGTCCATTTACGTGATGACGGCGGCACCTTGATCAGCCTGTTTGCCGTCACCGGGGATGAACAGCCCATCGCGCGTGGCGAATCGGTCATTCTCTTGTCGTACGATCCTGTACAACGGCTCTATCTTGTCACTCGCCGGTAACAACACTGAAGCAGTTCGGTGCTTAGCCGGGTAAACATTTCTGGAGGTTTCCATGCAACTGTTCGCTGTTTACATTATTTTTGGGGCTTCTGCGGTCATTTTGATCGGGCTGGTACTTTTCCTCTCGATCATGAAGGCTTATGTCAAAACCCCCGCCAACCGCGCGTTTGTTCGCACGGGTGGTTTGGGCGCCAAGGTTAACACGCCGCCGAAAGTCGTTATGAATGGTGGTGCCTGGGTCTTCAA
>Ga0180074_1000146_pt1 | contig 14521 bp, 11 predicted proteins | sample EasRiv366_16_10D_FD_121773 | JGI IMG/M metagenome (GOLD analysis project Ga0180074, IMG submission 121773) | Soil microbial communities from meander-bound floodplain in the East River, Colorado, USA - East River metaG ERMLT366_16_10D | ecosystem: Environmental > Terrestrial > Soil > Floodplain ...
GAAGGCGGCGAAATAATGTCTTGCGGATGGCTTAAAGATAAATATGGCTTAACGTGGCAGATTATGCCGGAAAGCCTGGACATCATGATGCGTGATCCAGACACTGCTAAAGCTGATCGGGTTGGCGTTGCTATGCTTAGCATGGAGGGTAAACTGAATATAAGCGAACTCGAAAAAGCCTACAAAGGCGAATAATAATTTAACTAGATAAATAACGAAAAGTTTTAATAGGAAAAGAAAGAGATACTCCGGTTACGAACTTTTTACTCAAGCTTAGGCGTAAGAGCTCAGGAAACAAGCTTCTAGGCAAACACCACATTTACTGGTTCGATCCTGTGGTATTACACCACCGTAAAACTGGATATGGAGGCGCGCGGCGAGATCCGCCAGGTGCCCAATTCAAGACCTCAAATGATTGAGGCTGTGTAGAGGATAGACTCCGAGTTCATTATTAAAGAACTCGGAGTTTTCTGTTAAAAAGTTGAATTCCTGGATTTATGAATTGCCGAGACAAGCGGTAAAATTAACGCATGTCTTTGCCAACTGAATTTCTCTACGAACTCCACAAACATTTTACGGGAGATATCCGCACTGATCTTGGCTCACGAATTCTATACAGCACCGATGCCAGCATCTATCAGATCGAGCCGACTGGTGTGGTTTTACCGCGCACACAAGATGACCTGATCGCGGCTGTTGAGCTTGCTGCAAAATATAAGATTCCCATCCTGCCACGCGGTGCGGGCACATCTCTTGCTGGACAAGCTGTAGGTCACGCATTAATTATTGACTGTTCACGCTACCTAAATCATATTGTGGATATAAACCCCGAGACGCGAACTGCTATCGTCGAGCCGGGCGCCGTTCTCGCTACACTCAATCTTGCAGTTGCACAACATGGTTTGATGTTTGGTCCCGACCCTGCTTCTGCCGAACGCGCCACCATGGGCGGAGTCATTGCCAATAATGCAACCGGCGCACATTCCATTCTTTACGGCATGGCCGCTGATCATTTGATTTCGGCAGATGTGGTGATGACAGATGGAACTCCTGCCATGCTTGGTGAGAGAAGCACACTTGATAATTCTTTGGTATCCAACCTCTATGCGTCTGTTTTGGAGATTCGCGAAAAATATGTGGATGCCATCACGCAAAACTGGCCCAGAACCTGGCGAAACTCGGCAGGCTATCGCTTAAATTATCTGTTGCCTTGGTCACCATCGAAACCATCGCAGTGGGATGGAGACTATCCTCCCACTCCTCCTTCAAAACTCAACCTTGCATCCATATTGGCAGGGAGTGAAGGAACGCTTGCCATTATTTCCCGGGCGAAAGTAAATCTTGTGCCAAAGCCAAGGTATACAATCCTTGCAGTATTGTCGTATCAAAGCATTGCAGATGCGTGTGATGACGTGCCGCGTTTGCTAACTCATCATCCATCCGCTGTGGAATTGATCCCGCGCTTTATCCTTCGGCAGGCGCGCGGCGTTCCTGAGTACGCGCGTCAAATGGGATGGGTGACCGGCGACCCCGCGGCTGTCCTGGTCGTTGAGTTTAGCGGTGCTCAGCCGTGGGCTTTGAAAGAGGCGGCGCACAAAATTGGGGAAATCATGACACTTGCTGAGTCCAGGGAAGATCAGGCGCGCATTTGGAATGTCCGCAAAGTTGGGTTAGGCTTGTTGGATTCACATCCAGGTTCTGCGCGACCCGTGGCATTCATTGAGGATTGTGCGATCCCGGTAGATAAACTTGGGGGATTTGTGCGTGAGATCGAAAAGATTTTATCTGCACATGGAACTGAAGGCGGCATTTACGCCCACGCTTCTGGCGGTTGTCTGCATATTCGCCCCATATTGGACTTGAAGACTGGTGAAGGCATAAAGCCCATGCGCTCGATTGCCGAAGCAACCCATGCGCTCACGTTGAGTCTCGGCGGTTCGATGAGCAGCGAACACGGTGATGGCATCGCGCGCGGCGAATGGCTCAAGTCAACATATGGCGAAGAAGTAACGCAGGCGATGCGTATGCTCAAGCAGGCGGCTGACCCTGAACATTTGCTGAACCCAAATAAAATGTTTGACGCGCCGCCAATGGATTCGAATTTGCGTTACAAGGAAAACTCTTCAACGCAAGCTTGGATTCCTGTATTGGATTTTTCGCGCAATGGAAGTCTTGTCACGGCAATTGAACAATGTAACGGTCAAGGCGTGTGTCGAAAAGACAGCGGTGTGATGTGCCCATCGTATCAAGCCACGCGCGAAGAAATGTACTCCACGCGCGGTAGGGCGAATCTCTTGCGTGCGCTTATTTATTCACATGCAACAATCGAAAATCCAAAATCAGAAATCGTAAATGATGTTGCCCAAGCTCTCGACCTTTGCCTCGCCTGCAAAGGCTGTAAAGCTGAATGTCCAAGCGGAGTGGATATGGCGAAGTTAAAATATGAGTTTGAGAATCAATATTACAAAGCTCATCGCCGCCCGCTGCGTGATTATGTGTTCGGATATTTTGATGTCGCGGCAAAGTTTGCCTCCTCGGTTGCGCCGTTATCGAATGCACTCACACAAATCCCCATGTTTAAAAATCTGATGGCAAAGGTGTTGGAGATCACACCACAGCGTCCGTTCCCGAAGTTTACGAATGACAGAGCAAAGATTTTAGCCACTGAGCACACAGAGAAAAAGAGTATTATCTTTTTGTCTGACCCATTCTCGAAGTATATTGAGCCACAGGTGGAGCAGGCAGCGTTTGCTGTGTTGTCTGCGTGTGGATATGATGTGCAGGTTGTGCCTGTCATTGGCGCAGGCGCATCATTGCTTTCGAAAGGTTTTCTCGAAGCGGCGAAGTGCCACGCTGGGAAAATGCTCGATGCGCTGAATCAGCTTGACCCGCAGCATGAAGCGGCGATCGTCGGAATCGAACCTCCTGAAATTTATACACTCAAGCATGACTATCTCGATTTGGTCCCTGAACGCAAGGACGAGATCGATTCACGCGTCGCTCGAACCTGGCTGCTGGACGAATATCTTTTGCGCTCCGAAAAGTTTTCTGCTCTGCGCGTAGGCACTATAGGTCAACTAAGTCATCTTGAAAAGAAAAAACAAAAAATAAAATTTCAACCGCACTGTCATCAACGCGCTGAAGGCTTGGCCGTGGATGGTTTACCAAGCGGCACGAATGCCACTGTTGAGTTGTTACGCGTGTGCGGCTATGATGTGGAGTTGATCGATGCGGGTTGTTGCGGCATGGCAGGCACGTTCGGTTATGAAGCCGAACATTATGAGCTTTCAATGCAGGTGGGTGAGTTGAAGTTGTTCCCGAAAATCAGAGAGTGGCAGGTAGAGGGTGGTGAATTAGGAATTGTCTCAACTGGCGCGGCATGTCGGATGCAGATACAACAGGGTGTGGGTGTGGATGTGACTCATTCGATCGTGCTGATCGCGAATCTTTTTAAAGCTTGAAGGTGAACCATGTCAAAAGATGAACATCGAACCGTATGGACTTCGAATCAAGGTGACGTACGTAAGAACGAATCGGGTACGCGTAAAGTTGTCTCTTTGCCGCCTCAACAGCAGACCGCATATCTGCATCGCGATTCCAAAGGACGCGGCGGAAAAACGGTAATACTGGTGAAAAAGCTGGTGTTATCTGAAGATGATCTGAAGGAACTGGCGAAAAAATTAAAACAAGTTTGTGGCAGCGGTGGGACTGTGAAAGATGGCGAGATTGAAATCCAAGGTGAGCATCGTGAGCGAATCGCGGAGGCATTGCAAAAGATGGGGTACAAGGTCAAGATTGCGGGTGGATAGAAACACAACGAGATAATCATCAACCCATGCGCAAACTTCTTCATGGATGGATTCTACTGATACTGATACTCGTGGGATGCCTCAATCAATCGCAACCGACTGCATTAGCAGTGACTCCCTCACTTACATCTATTCTGCCCACAGCTACTCTTACGCCAACTGCATCACCCACATCTCCACCTACAACGACACCATTGCCAACATCCACGCCAGAACCGTTGGGTTGCATGAAGCCGCCCGATGACTATACCCACGTTGATGTGAACGGCTGGACTGTCAATCAGCGCACGTTAACGATGCTGGCTCACGCTCAGGAACTTTATGGTGGCGAGTTAGAACTTACGGGTCACGCCATCACGCAAGGCAGTTATCATGATAACGGTGCCGCATCCTTTGGTACGCATCTAGGTGGCGGAGCTGTGGACCTTTCTGTACTGCGCCGCGGGACTTATACCGTGTTATGGGATGATATTGAACCCTTGATCCATGCTCTGCGCATAGCGGGCTTTGCGGCTTGGTTGCGTGAATATGGGGAACTGTATCAGAACTCACCGATTCATATCCATGCCATTGCCATCGGTGATCGCGAACTCTCTGCGGCGGCTGTAGAACAGTTGACAGGCGAGGCGGGATATTTTCGTGGTTATAGCGGCTTACCCGTTGGAACTAGAGGCATGCCCACAGCTGATCGATATGGGGGACCCATCCTATGTCAGTGGATGCTTGATCTAGGTTATCGAGACTTGCGGCAATAGTATGACGTTCTTCGCCTATGAATTCAAGGAACTTGTGTTACGAAATGTTATAAGGAAAATACAATGTCACAAGATAAACTGACCTCTGATGAATTGATCCGTGCTGCGCGCGAACGTTTCAATGTTGCCATTGCGGACAAGGATGTTGAAATTATTCGAACTTTGCTTGCGCCGACTTATCACATTGTGACAGGACGCAGCGCTCAAAATCATGGTAGGGACGAAGAAGCGGCACGTTGGGCAGACGTCTTCCGTGCCGACCCAACCGCCGTGTATCGCCGCACACCGCGCGAGATCACGATCAATGAAGAGTGGGGTATTGCAGAAGAATTAGGGAACTGGAAAGGCAATTACACCGCAGACGGGACGCTCATCCATGCTTCCGGCGTCTATGCTGCGAAATGGCAGATGGCGGAGGATGGTGAATGGGTGTTACAGGTTGAAGTGTTCACCACGCTTACTTGTACAGGACCAGATTCCGGCTGCGTAAGACCGGATCCCATCCAGCGGTGATAAGGGTATATCGCCCCTGATGTTTTGAAATTCTTTCTGGTCATTAGCAAATGCCTCCCACGAAATTTTAATTTCGTGGGAGGCATTTAAATTTAGGTTCGTTCTATGGCTCCCACTGATAGTGAATTAGAGAAAAGAGAGTTGGCTTGCCTTGCACATATTCAATGCCTACGGTCCATGCGCGCCAATCCATTCCGCCATATTGCTCGGTGCCCGGTTTGTAGATGGTATAGAAATTGATATTGGAATATTCCGGGGGCCAAGGCACGAGTGAGAAGGTGGCAAGGTCGAGCGTGTCGTTGCAGTGCAGGGAATAATTGGCGCCGAACACTTCCTGCAATTTGGGTAAAGGCTGCGCACTAAATGTCCCTGAGGTTTCCTCGCCACTACCAGGCGCAGGTCCCCAACTCACGACATAGTCAGATAGGAAAACCCACATGGCTTCCTCGGGCGAGTAATTCGCCACAGTGCCGTAACGCCAGAGACGCAAGTCCAACCCATGGGTAGGGCTGACGAGCGAGCTGAGGAGTTCGCCGTTCGAGTTGAGTAAAGCTGTTTTGAGGCTGTTCAGCAGCGTAGTCACACGTGAATCGGAGCAGAAAGTGGACGAAGACATCTGTTCAGTCAGGAAGTTCGCATTGACCCAGCCATTGCCTCCGCTTGGATTCTGGATTTCTATCCAACGGTCACCGCCAGCACTGGATACAGGTCCTGTGCGGTTCACGCCCGACGCCGTGGGCTGGAGTGTGCCTGCGATGGCATTTTCCACGCCCGCGCCGGAGCGGATGTTGAGTACATCACCTGGAATCACCAATATAACCGCATACGGATTAAATATGCCGGTCACTGGCGGCAGGGATGTGGATGTATTCGCGGCGGTTGGCGCGATGGCGAGCGTTGCCGTGGGTTGCAGCACAGTGGCTGTTGGCGCTACAACGGGTGGAGTGTCTGTAGGCGCAGGCAGTGTGGGGAGTACGGTGGGGGGCTCAGTTGGTGGCAGAGACGTGGGGGAGACTGTAGGTCCCAGTGAACAGGCAGTTAACGTCAGGATCAAAATACTTGTAAGGCACATTCTAATTTTCATTTTCTCTCCTATTTCTGTGGGCGTTATTCTCGCATACTTCGCAGGTGGCGGGTGTAACAATATCGTTGCGCGTCGTCCTTTCAATGTATTAACGCTAAATAAAGTTCATTTGTGCCATACCGCAGTGCGGATGAAAGTAGCAATTCGCTTCACCACTTTTACTTCTACAGAATCAGTTACCGGCTGCGTAAGACCGGACCCATCCTCAGGTAAAATAGAACCATGAGGCAAAAGAGATGATAAGCAACTTTACGTGGATGCCCATTTATCAGGAACTGGCAGAGACACTGACGAACTGGGAACACCGACAAGAACAGCTTATTTCCTTTTTGGAGAAATTACGCGAACAGGGCTATGTCATCACGCCTCTAAACGATAAGGATCATGACGGGGCGCGTTTCCTTTTGAAAGAGATCGATCCTTTTACCTTCTTTGGTGTTTTCAATCGTGGTATACGGCAGGATCAACGCAAAACCATTCTTGCCAGAATCAAACAGTTTTTCGAACTAAAGAGCGACCTCCCCGATGATTTTGATGGATTGCCCATCCTCAATAATTTGAAATCATGGTTTTTTCCTAACCAAACAGCGAGAGACGTGAATGATATACCGAAGTTGTGGCGCGTGTTTAAGTTGGGACTTGAGAACGCTCCATTAGATAACGACGATTTTCTCCGTGCGTTCGATGAAGCGCTCACCGTCAAGCAGACCAATATCAACCTCACTATGGGACTCTTTTGGATACGCCCGGACACTTTCTTAAGCCTTGATCAAAATAACCGCGCTCTTTTGGGAATTAAGTTGCCCTCAAGTGGTTTGAACGCTAAATTCTATGCAGAGATAGTCAAACAATTCCAAACCCCTGATAAATCCTTTGCGGAAATTTCCTTGCAAGCCTGGGGAATCGGCAGTGAAAAGGCAAAAGCCATTGCCGATGCAAGGGAACCGTATCGTACCGAAGATGTAAACTATTGGCTGGTGGGCGCCTATTGGGATGACCGCGACCCCGCTGACCAGACGGAACGATTTCTAGAGGAAGGCATTTGGGAAAACGGATATATCAACCGCTTCCTGGCGGATGTTCGCTCCATGCAGGTAGGCGACAAGATCGCGATCAAAGCTGCCTCCACCCAAAGGAAAGACCTGCCCTTCGACAACAAAAATAAAACCATCTCACGCATGATCATTAAATCAATCGGGACTATTGTTGCGAATCACAGAGATGGCAGAACTGTCGAAGTCGAATGGGATCGAAGCTTTGAGGAAAAGAATTGGTATTTTTACACCAATCGCAGCACACTCTGGCACTTGCGGATGGATAAAGATTATCGGCTGTTGGATTTATCCATCAAGTTGCGCGATTTTGTTTGGTATGGCAAAGAGCAGGATTATGTTTGGTGGGCAAAGCTTTGGGGTATCTTTGACGATACAGGAGAAGCAACAAAGGAAAATATGAAACCAGTAAATCCACCCTACAGCCTTGAGGATGTGGTCGCCTCTGGCGTCTTTATACAAGACACTGAACTTGCACAAATTTTGGAACGCCTGCAATCCAAAAAAGCCATGATCTTACAAGGACCGCCCGGTGTGGGCAAGACCTTTGTAGCCAGAAAACTTGCCTACGCTTTGATGGAGGAAGTTGATCCTGAAAGGGTTGAGATGGTGCAATTTCACCAGTCTTACTCTTATGATGATTTTGTGCGGGGCTATCGTCCTGTAGAGGGTAAGGCGGGCAGTTTTGGTTTACAAAACGGTGTCTTCTACGAGTTCTGTCAAAAAACCATCAACGACCCAGACCGCGAATATGTATTTATTATCGATGAGATCAATCGCGGCAATCTCAGTCAGATTTTCGGTGAGTTGTTGATGCTCGTCGAAGCAGATAAGCGTGATGCTGAATTCGCTGTCCCTTTGATCTATCGAAGCGAGGACGAGCCGCGTTTTTACATCCCGCCTAATCTCTACTTGATCGGCTTGATGAATGTGGCCGACCGTTCACTCGCGATGGTGGATTATGCCCTGCGCCGCCGGTTTGTGTTTGTCACTTTAACTCCCCAGTATGAAAGCGATGTATATCGTCAATGGCTATTGGATCGGTCCATGCAGCCTGAGCTTGTCCAGGTGATCATCGAACGCATGACAGCCCTCAACAAACAAATAAAAGACGATCCATTGCTGGGAGAAAACTATCAGCTCGGTCATAGCTTTTTTTGCCCAAAGGGTGACAACTTCGCCGGGCTGAATTGGGATTGGTATCAGGGCATCGTGCGAACTGAAATTATTCCATTATTGAAAGAGTATTGGTTCGACAATCCCTCGAAAGCGGATGAAGCCGAACGGAGGCTGTTAGCCTGATGCTTGAAAGTGCCTCCACTTCTACGCCTGGGCTTGGTTCTGTCCATTACACCGAGTACGGCATCCCGATCCGTAATCTGTGGCATATGTGCCTCTACGCGTGGAATGAAGTACAAGTCAAGAGCTACTTGGCATTGGATGATGTTGAAAATGCGCCGGCGCTGGATGCTCTGCTTGCAGCTGTTTTGGCGAGTTCGCTACAGCAACGCTTGCGAATCGGTTTGGGGCGAGGTTATGTAAACCAGCAAGAGTCCATTCGAGGGATTCGCGGGCGGATCGATTTTGCGGAAAGTTTGAAACAGCAAGCCTTTGAGCATGGTCAGGCTTATTGCGAATTTCAGCAATACAGCGCGAATGCTCCGCGGAATCAGATTATCAGAAGCACGCTCACACGCCTGGTCCAAATTGGAAATTTCGGACCCAACCATACTTTGGCAAACGAGTTGCGCCATACCTTGCGGGTGCTCACCCGAGCACTGGATGGAATCGATCTAGTGGAGCTGAAGCTTGATCTCATTCGTAGGCAGCACTTGGGACGCAACGACGGTGACTATCGTCTGATGCTGGCAATTTGCGAATTGATCCTCATGCGCCAGATGCCGGCTGAACAAACGGGGCAACTTGGATTACCCGCACTTGACCGTGATACGTTTGTCATGCACAGTATTTATGAGCGTTTCGTCGCAAACTTTTATCGCATCCATTTGCGAGGTTGGAAGGTGAAGTCACAGTCCCGCCTTTCCTGGCATGCCAAACGTGACAATCCATATCTGCCAGCCATGCAGCCTGATCTGATGCTCGAGCAGACTGCTTCAGGAAACATGCTTGTTCTGGACACAAAATTTACGACCAATACTCTGATAGAAAACCAATGGGGTAAGCAGGTATTTGATTCTTCGCACCTGTATCAGATGTATGCTTATCTTAAATCACAGGAACATCTGTCAGAGGGATATGGCAAGGCAAGCGGGATATTGTTATATCCTGCTGTTGGTCAGCAAGTATCTGAACGTATTGAATTGGAAGACCATGTCATCCGAATTGAGTCAGTTGATCTGAGGACTCCGTGGCAGGATATTGAGCGTCAATTATTGAAGATTGTCGATCACTAGGATGCAAACCAAGGATGGGGCGTATAATATTGCAATGCCATCGAATACAAACAAATTATCCAAGCTGCGTAATGTTGCCATCAGTTTGATCGTTCTAGCAGTTCTCCTTTCAGCCTGCGCGTACCAGCCAGCACCTGCCGTGGACGAACCAGACATCATATTAACCGATTGTGTTTTGAAATCACCGGGTATTGATAATCAAGTGGACGCCCGCTGTGGTTCAGTGACGGTTTCTGAAGACCCTTCGGATCCAGCCTCCAGGCAGATCGACCTTGGTATTGCCGTGGTTGAATCGATCAGCCGCAGCCCGGAACCGGACCCATTGTTTCTATTGGTCGGCGGACCAGGTCAATCTGTGCTCGAGACGTATCCCGCCATCTCAAGCACGCTATTCAGAATCCATGAGAAGCGGGATATTGTGTTGGTTGACCAGCGCGGCACGGGGGCGTCGAATCCTTTGCGTTGTTTGAATAGGGACGAAGAGATTGTAGATGATACAGAACTCATTGCCCGGTTGAAGGAATGCCCTGCAAAACTGGAGGCTGACCTACGGTTCTATACCACCGATATCGCCATGCAAGATCTGGACCATGTTCGTGCGCTGTTGGGGTATGAGACGATCAACCTATACGGCACTTCGTATGGCACGCGCGCGGCGCTTGTGTATTTGAAGATGTATCCGGCGCATGTGCGCAGCATCGTATTGGATGCCGTGGTTGACCCCAGTTTCGTCATTTATCAGGATGCCGCGCAAGATGGGCAACATGCGCTCGAGCTGTTCTTTAAACGCTGTGAGGCAGATGAGGCTTGTAGTTCCACGTATCCAGATCTGAGGTCGGAGTTTGAGGCGTTGGCGCAGGTGCTGGAAGATGTACCAGTTGAGATCACGCTCCCGCATCCGATCACTGGCAAGCCCTTAAAATTTACGGTCACTCAAACTGCGCTTGCCAACGTTGTTTTCAATACGCTGTATGTGCCAGACATGGTGGCAATGCTGCCCTTAGCCATTCATCTGGCATATGCCGAGGGAAATTATGCGCCCTTGATCACGCAGGCATTTATGGTGGATGCGGGCATCTACGATGGGATGTTTTATTCTGTCGCTTGTAGTGAGGACGCACCTCTACTCTCGTTAACCGATGATGACGAAGCTCTGTTTGGGAGCAGCGCGCAATACTTCGCGGAGGTGTGTGAAGCGTGGCCCCAAGGTGAACCAGCGCAAGTTCTGCGAGAGCCGGTCGTGTCGGACGTGCCGGTCTTGATGTTTTCGGGTACGGCAGACCCGATCACGCCGCCCTGGCATGCTGAGAAACTTGCCGGGGCATTGAGTAACAGCCTGCACCTGGTTTTCGAGGGCATGGGGCATGGCAATGCCAATACGGAATGTGCAACGCGTATTATGAAGAACTTTATCGAAAGCGGCTCCATCGTTGGGTTGGATACGGCATGTATCGAGCAGGTGGAGCCGCCACCGTTCTTTGTAGATTTCAGTGGACCACAGCCATAATGAATTAATTGTCATGCTGCAATCGTAGCTACAACGCTTCGACTGCGCTCCTTCCGGATTGTGTTTTCGTCCTGAGCGGAGTGAGGAGCGGTTGTTGCGACGAGCGCAGTCGACACTTGCGCCGCACGCCAGTGCAGGTGAGGACGCTCCGCTCAGCGCGAGGCACATCAATTGAATGAAGGATAATCAATGATCGAAGTTCAAGGGCTTTATAAATCGTTTGGCAAGGTAAAGGCAGTTCAAAATGTTTCCTTCTCGGCTGCCAATGGACAGATCACGGGATTGCTCGGACCGAACGGCGCGGGCAAAAGCACCACACTGCGGATGTTGTACACGCTGCGCAAACCCGATAGCGGATCTGCGCGCATCGACGGCTTCGATGTGACCGCTGCGCCACTCGACGTTCAAATTCACATCGGTGTGCTCTCTGATTCTCAGGGCTTGTATCCGCGGCTGACGGCGCGTGAGAACATCCGCTATTTTGGGCAGCTACATGATATGCAAGGCGAAGCGCTCGAAACGCAAATAGAGCAATTGATCGGTTTGCTCGATATGGCGTCAATCGCCGATCGCCGGACGGAAGGTTTTTCAACGGGTGAACGGCTGAAGGTAGCGATCGCCCGCGCGTTGGTGCATGACCCGCGCAATGTGTTATTGGATGAGCCGACCAACGGGTTGGATGTGAAAAGTACGCGTGCCATGCGCCAGTTCATTCTGCGATTGCGCGATGCGGGGAAGTGCATTCTGTTTACGAGTCACATTATGCAGGAAGTAGCGGCATTGTGTGACCAGATCGTGATCATCTCAAACGGGGAGGTTGCAGCACAAGGCACACCTGCTGAATTGATACGCAAGACGGGCAGGGATAATCTCGAGGATGCCTTCATCGCTGCGCTCGGTTCAGAGGAGGGGTTGCAATGAAAAAGGTCTGGATCATTTTTATCAAGGAAATGCTCGATAGCTTGCGCGATTATCGCAGTTGGTCTACGGGATTGTTTTGGGCAATATTTGGTCCGCTCATGATGGGCGGTATTCTGATGATGGTCGGCTCCTCGGTGCGGGATGAGATCGACAAGCCGTTGACTCTGCCCGTGCAATATGCGGAGAACGCGCCGAACCTGATCCGGTTTTTGGAACAGCATGAGGTGGTGATCGAGCCTGCGCCGGCGGACCCAGAAGCGGCTGTGAAAAGAGGCGATGTCAATGTCGTGCTGATCATCCCAGCGGAGTACGCGGAAGATTTTTCGGCGAGTCAGTCTGCCACTGTCCGCCTGGTGCTTGATGATTCCAGACAATCAGCGCAGGTGGATATCAATCGAATACAGGATCTATTGGAAGGCTATAGTACCTATCTGGGCAATCTGCGGCTGATCGTGCGCGGGGTGAGCCCGGAGGTGATCGAGGCGGTGAAGATCGAAGAGGTGGATGTATCGACACCGCAAAGCCGGGCGACGTTGTTTATTTCGTTTCTGCCGTATTTCATCATCTTCGCGATTTTCAACGGCGCGGCGCCGATCGTCACCGATACCACGGCGGGGGAACGTGAGCGCCATTCGCTGGAGCCGCTGTTGATTAACCCGGCGCCGCGCTGGGTTTTCGTGTTGGGCAAATTGCTGGCGGCTTTTCCGTTTTCGTTGGCGAGCCTGGCGATCACGCTGATCGGCTTCGGTATTGTCTTTAATGTATTACCGGTGGCGGATTACCTGGGTGTGCAGATGAGCTTGAATGCGGTCACGCTGACGTTGATCCTGTTGGTGTGCCTGCCGATCGTCTTTCTGGCGAGTGCGATCCAAATGCTAGTGGCTTCTTTTGCGCGCAGTACCAAGGAAGCGGGCACGTATCTGCCGTTTATCGCGCTGATTCCCTCGCTGCCGGGGCTGGCACTGGCGTTCTTCCCCGTGAAGCCCGATCTGTGGACGATGCTCATTCCCACGTTCGGTCAACAGATTCTGATCAATCAATTCATGCGGTTGGAGCCGATCAGCGCATCTGATGCGGTCGTTTGCACGCTCGTGACCCTGGTGTTCTCGGTGGGTATCACGCTGTTGGCGATCCGCTTATATAACCGTGAGCAGATCGTGATCATTAAGAGCTGAGTGTGAAAACATAAATCCCCTAAATTAATTAGGGTGCGGAAAACTCTGATTTCCTTTTTATCAACAGAAATCAGAGTTTTCTGCGTTAACAGCTGCTTTGTCTCGTGGGTCAGTACCTTGAAACAGACTTGCCATGAAAGATTATCAGGGCGAGGCATACTGGCGATGAGTTCAGGGCTGGTCTGGCCGATATTCTTGCTGTTGAGAATCATGCCTCTTTAGGTGAGTGTTGTATTTTCGTTTGCTTTGTTGTATATTTATCACAGACTATTTGGAGGTAAAACATGCCAATTTATATCGAATATACAATGGAAGACGGTTCCACTGTTTTGGTGGAAGGAGAAACAGCGGAAGGAGGGGGGGTAGTCAAGGCCTCCCGCGGCGGTGTGGATGTAGTGCAGGCTGGAAAAAAATTTACCGAAGCCCTTGCCAGTGCGCGTGGCTCCCTGAAAGCGCTGATTGATGAAATGGAAGCATTGAAAGTGGAGGAGGCGGAGGTAAAGTTCGGCTTGAAGGCAGTTGGGGAAGCGGGGGTCTTTGCGGTGGGGAAAGTGGGTGGTGAAATTAATTACGAAGTGACCCTGAAATGGAAAAAGCCTGAAAAAAGGGTCAAACCGCCGAGCAAAGCATGAACCGTTTTGAACACGGTATCCTGCGGGTGCTAAAAGGAGATATGGTTGTTGGCGCCGCATTCCTCGTTGGGGAACGGCTGGTGGTGACCTGTGCTCACGTCATCGTGGCAGCCGGATGGAAACGCGGGGAAATAGTCCGGTTGAGGACTGCCCAGGGAGTTGATCTCAACGGTGAGATTCTGCCCCAATACTGGCGGGATGAGAACGCGGAGGATATTGCGTTCTTGCGTCTGCACGAGCAGCCAGTGGCTATCGACCCACTGCCAATCGGATCTTCGACAGGCACAAAGGATGACAAGTTTTCCACCCTGGGATTTCCCAAACCGGCGCAGGAATTGACCGGACGGGGAGATATCATTGGTGAGGCAACCCTAAACCAATTAAAGTATTTACAACTGGACAGCAAGCAGGTAACGCCTGGGTTTAGCGGTGCGCCTGTGTATGATGAAGACACCCGGCGTGTGGTGGGTATGATCGTGGCAATTACTCCGCCAGACGAATATCAGCGGCAGGGCACAACCGCGTTTGCAATATCTTCAGAAACCCTGCGAGAGGTTTGCCCGGAAATACAACTTGTAAATATCTGCCCGTATCTGAACCTGGATGCGTTTGAAGAACAAGACGCGGAGTACTTCTTCGGGCGTGAGCGGGTGATACAA
>Ga0180074_1000147_pt1 | contig 14509 bp, 8 predicted proteins | sample EasRiv366_16_10D_FD_121773 | JGI IMG/M metagenome (GOLD analysis project Ga0180074, IMG submission 121773) | Soil microbial communities from meander-bound floodplain in the East River, Colorado, USA - East River metaG ERMLT366_16_10D | ecosystem: Environmental > Terrestrial > Soil > Floodplain ...
AAGCAACTCCTTCAGGATTTTTCTTTCTAGCCCCGTGGCTGGTGTTCGCACCTCTCATTGGCTTGTTGATCAATATGATCTTTGGTCATAGGCTCAGTGAGAAGATGATCGGCACGGTCGCGAGCCTGGCATCGGGGACAGCGTTCATTGTCTCCGTATTGTTGGCATACTCAGTTTCTGCCGGTCACGGTGAGATGCTGAGCGTGCCCTTTGCCGAATGGATCCACATTGGGAACCTCGAACTCGACTGGACCTTCCGTGTCGATTCATTATCCACTACGATGATGCTGGTCGTCTCAGGTGTTGGGACGCTCATCCACATCTATGCCATCGGCTATATGCACGAAGACGTCCGCTTCAAGAATGACGTGGGGCGGTTCCAGCGCTTCTTCATTTTCCTCAACCTGTTCATCGCCGCCATGATGATCCTCGTCAGCGGCGACTCGTACCTGATGTTGTTCGTCGGCTGGGAAGGCGTGGGACTTTGCTCCTTCCTCTTGATCGGCTTCTGGTACGAAATGGACACGCTCGCACGTCCCTCCTGGGCGAATTCGAACGCCGCGAAGAAAGCCTTTATCACCAACCGCGTTGGTGACTTTGGTTTCCTCATCGCTGGTTTCATTATGTTCTATGCGTTTGGTAGTTTTCAATTCGACGAAGTATTTGCAAAAGTTCATGAAGTTTCAGAAGGCACGATCATAGCCATTACTCTCTTCATGTTGGTGGGTGTGGCTGGTAAATCTGCGCAACTTCCACTATATGTCTGGCTGCCAGACGCGATGGCAGGTCCAACGCCGGTTTCCGCGTTGATCCATGCCGCAACGATGGTGACCGCCGGTGTATATCTCGTGACACGTTCCGCGCCGTTGTATTCATCCGTGCACGAAGCCCAATACATTGTTGCAATGGTGGGAGCCGTTACAGCTCTCTTTGCCGCGACGATCGCTGTTGGTCAATACGATATTAAGAAGGTGCTGGCGTACTCGACCATCTCACAACTTGGTTTCATGGTCGCTGCGGTTGGGATGGGCGCCTATGTCGCCGGGATGTTCCATCTCATTACCCATGCCTTCTTCAAGGCTTTGTTATTCCTCTCCGCTGGCTCGGTCATTCTCGGGCTCGAACGTGGGCATCATCATGTTGAACATGCGCATGCTCATCAGAACGGAAAACAAAAATTCAAGAAAAATAAAAAGGAAGAACACCACGAAGAAGAGCATCACGAAGTCTTTGACCCTGGTGATATGCGTAACATGGGCGGACTGCGCAAGACCATGCCTGTCACGTTCTGGCTCTACATGATCGGAACACTCGCGCTTGCGGGTATTTTCCCGTTTGCCGGGTTCTGGTCGAAGGATGAAATTCTTTTGGATGCCGCCAAGGTCTACCCAGCAGCGTATTGGTTGCTGGCGATCGCGGCGTTCTTTACTGCTTTCTATATGGGACGTCAGATCTGGATGGTCTTCTTCGGTGAGGCTCGGCATGAAGCCGCTGCCCATGCGGAGGAAAGCCCCAAAGTCATGACTGTGCCGTTGATGGTGTTGGCTGCGCTCTCTGTGTTGGGTGGTGCGCTTAATTTACCCGGCGTCCATACGCTCACACATTGGCTGGAACATACCGTTGAACTCGTTGAACATGAAGTGCACGTTGCGCCTTGGTTGGAAGCTTCGTGGGGCGGCTTGAATCCCTATGTGGCGTTGATCTCCACCGTTGCGGCAGTGCTTGCCATCGTGATCTCCTGGTTCATCTACGCACGCAATCCGCTCAAGGCAGGGCAGATCGATCCGCTGAAGAAGCCACTCGGTGCTTTGTTCACTGGCATGGAAAACAAATGGTTCGTGGATGAGATCTATCAAGCCATCATCCTCACGCCGTACACCAAGATCTCCTACTTCCTCGCGGATGTAATCGATTGGCGCTTCTGGCACGATTGGTTCCACGAGACCGTTATCGCAGGCACGTATAACTGGGTCAGTAACATCGCGCTTAATGATTATGCCGATCAAAAAGGCATTGATGCCTTCGCCAACTGGTTGGGCACCGCTACGCAAAGTTTTTCAGCGACCCTCCGCAAGGTCCAGAACGGATTCGTGCGCTCGTACGCGCTGTCCGTATTGTTCGGTGTGGTTTTTATCATTGGTTATCTGATTTTGAAATAAACTCTCTCGTCTCTAGCCCCTCTCCTATTTTGGGAGAGGGGTTGGGGTGAGGGCAAAGAGGATAGAACATGGAATTTCTTTTGCAACCGCTTACTCTGCTAACATTCTTCCCGTTGTTGGGCATCTTGATCTTGTTGTTCATTCCCAGTGATAACAAGAATGCCCTGCGCTGGACGACCCTCGGCGTGACATTGGTAACGTTCGGCATTTCCATTTGGGTGCTGACGATGTTCAACGCTTCGAATCCCAGCCTGCAACTGGTCGCCAAATACGACTGGATCACTGTGGCTGGCTGGAACATCCAATACCATCTCGGTTTGGACGGCTTGAGCATCCTGCTGGTTTTGCTCACCGCATTCCTGACGCCGATCTCCATCCTCTCCACGTGGACTGCTGTGGAAGAGCGCGTCAAGGATTTCATGATCTTCTTCCTGTTGTTGGAAGTGGGCATGCTGGGCGTCTTCCTTGCGCAGGACCTGTTCCTGTTCTACATCTTCTGGGAATTCACGCTCGTGCCAATGTACTTCCTGATCGGTATCTTCGGTGGACCGCGCCGCATCTACGCCGCCGTGAAGTTCTTCCTGTATACGATGGCTGGTTCCATCTTGATGCTGCTTGCCATCTTATGGCTCGGCATCTACGGTCAGACTTTCTCTGTGCCGGAGTTGATCGCACAACATAATATTCCTACCAACATTCAATGGTGGCTCTTCCTGGCATTCACCGCCGCATTCGCCATCAAAGTCCCAATGTGGCCACTGCACTCGTGGCTGCCCGATGCCCACGTCGAAGCGCCGACCGCTGGCTCGGTCATCCTGGCAGGTGTCTTACTGAAGATGGGTACCTATGGTTTCCTGCGTTTCAATCTTCCGCTCTTCCCTGAGGCCGCTGTCAAAGCTGCTCCGTGGATTGCACTCTTCGCCACCATCGGTATCATCTATGGTGCGGCAGTCTCCTACGCTCAAGCGGACGTGAAGAAATTAGTTGCGTATTCATCTGTCAGTCACTTGGGCTTCGTGATGCTCGGTTTATTCGCCATGAATAAGGAAGGTATTGCTGGCGCAATCTTGCAAATGATCAACCACGGTCTCAGTACAGGTGCCTTGTTCTTGCTCGTTGGTATGATCTACGAGCAGACACACACCCGCGAGATCAAAGTCTATGGTGGTCTGTGGAAGATTACTCCGATCTTTGGTTCGATCATGCTCATCGTCTCGCTCTCCTCGATGGGTCTCCCCGGTCTCAATGGCTTCGTAGGCGAGTTCACCATTTTGCTGGGCGCCTTCGGTTCCCAAGCTATTGGCAACGCCTGGTATGCGGCGATCTCTGCGCTCGGAGTCATCATGGCGGCTGTGTATATCCTCTACATGTTCCAGAAGATGTTCCTCGGACCAGAAGGCTCGATCGTGGCAGAGGTCAAGAAGCACGGACACGCTCTGCGCGACCTCAATGCCCGTGAGCTCATCACCATCATCCCTCTGCTTATCTTCATTTTCTGGATCGGTCTGTATCCCAAACCTTTCTTCGCCCTCATGGCTCCCGCCGTTGAGAATTTGGTAAAGATGTTGCCCATTCCCTAAAGCCTTCAGTGTTTGGCTCTTAGCTAACAGCTAATTGCCAACTGCTAATCGCTGAAAGAAATTTATGACTCAACTCGACTTCTCCACCATTCTCCCCTACACCATTCTCACCGCTTGGGCATGTGTGCTATTACTGGTCGACCTCTTCATTCCGAAGGATCGCAAAGGCATCACGGCATTGCTCGCAGCATTGGGGCTGGCGATCACACTGGGCTTTACCCTCGCGCAGGTCGGACTTGAACAAACAGGCTTCAACAACATGGTCGTGCTCGATGGTTTCTCGACCTTCGTCAACGCCCTCCTGCTCGTCAGTGGTTTACTGGGTGTTGCCCTCGCTTACGGTTATGTCAAACGTGTGGGCATCGAACGCGGTGAATATTACACCCTCCTGCTCTTCAGTGTTACCGGCATGATGCTCATGGCGCAAGCCACGGACCTCATTATGGTCTTCCTCGCGCTCGAATTGCTTTCCATCCCGTTGTATGTGCTTGCCGCATTCGCCCATCCCAAACTTGAATCAGAAGAAGCCGGCATGAAGTATTTTCTGCTCGGCGCTTTCTCAACCGGATTTGTCGTCTACGGGATCGCCCTCATCTTTGGTGCGACTGGTTCAACGAGTCTCGTGGACATCGTTGCCGCCGCTTCCTCCTCAAGCTCGAACCTCCTCCTAACCATTGGTGCTGCTCTGTTGCTGATAGGTTTTGGCTTCAAGGTCGCAGCGGTACCCTTCCACATGTGGACGCCCGACGTCTATCAGGGCGCACCAACCTCCGTGACAGCGTTCATGTCCTCTGGTGCGAAGATCGCAGGCTTTGCCGCGCTGCTCCGTGTATTTGCAAGCGCATTCCCCTCTATCGCCACCGATATGACCGACATTCTATGGGTGCTCTCCGCGTTGACCATGATCGTCGGCAACGTGATCGCCATCTCGCAAACGGACATCAAACGCATGTTGGCATATTCCAGTATCGCGCACGCTGGTTACATCCTGATGGCATTCGTGCCCTATGGCAATCCCGATGTGCGCAATGTTTCGGTCGCTGCAGGTTTGTTCTATCTCGTCTCTTATGCAATCACCAACTTTGGCGCATGGGCAGTGGTTATCTCGCTGGAAACCAAAGCAGGCAAAGGTTTGACTCTGGACGATTACTCCGGACTCGCGAAAAAACATCCCGCCCTCGCCGCCGCCATGACCGTCTTCATCCTTTCACTCATCGGCTTTCCCCCGACGCTGGGCATGGTAGGTAAGTTCTATCTCTTCCGTGCCGTGCTAGCGGGTGGTTTCACCTGGCTTGCCATCATCGGCGTCGTGACATCCCTCATCTCTGCATTCTACTATTTGCGTGTGGTCGTCAACATGTACATGCGTGAAGGTGACCCGACCACCGAACGCGAAACCTGGCTTGATCTTTCCACCGGCGCAACCGCCCTGCTCACCATCGCCCTCAGCCTCGTGCCGGGATTCTTATTCGCCTGGGCAAGCGCAGCAGTATTGAAATTGTTCTAACCTCCCTCGCGCTGAGCGGAGTGAGCTGACAGGCGAACACAGTCGAAGCGCAGTGACATAAGTTTATAGAAATAAAAAGACGGAGACAAATAGATATTTGTCTCCGTCTTTGATTCAAACGTTTTGTTATCCACCAGTAATTTGATAGATCTGGATCAAATTACCGCACGTATCGTTGAAAACAGCCGCGGTGGTCATGCCCATGTTCGTCGGCTCCATTGTGAATTCCACGCCGAGTTTTTGCATGCGTTCATACTCGCTTTGAATATCGCTGACCTGAAATGCTGTGAATGGAATCCCATCTTTGACGAGCGATTCCTTCAGCGCTTTCATGGCGGGATAACTGGCGTTCGGTTCGAGCAGTAACTCGACACCATCCGGTTCTTCCGGCGAGACGACAGTGATCCATCGCGCGCCGTCTCCGAGTGGAATATCGTGTTTTTTTACGAAGCCTAATACCTCTGTATAGAATTTCAGAGCCTTATCGTAATCTTCTATGGATACACTAGCAAGTTTAATTTTCATTTTGATTTATCCTTTGGTCAAAAGTTGAGTGGCGGCACTGCAACCAAGTTGACGGAATTCGCTGGGGCTGAGTCCGAACTGCTGTTTGAATGCCTTGCTGAACGCTGCATGGGACTCGTACCCTGCCGCGCGCGCCACCTCGGTAATATCCACTGCCCCCATGCGGAGTTTGCGTCCCGCGCGTTCCATCCGCAAGCGGCGAACGTAACTGACCGCACTCTCGCCAACCTGTGCCGTGAAGACGCGGTGGAAGTGTGGTACCGAGAAGCCAGCCACCTCCGCCAGCGTTTCCCGATTCAGCGGCTCGTGGATGTGTGTGTGGATGTATAGCATGACATCCGTAATGCACTCGGAGTATTCTTCAATAAGTTGTGTGTCGGTCACCATGGGCAAAATATAGTATATCAGAACGCTTGTTCGCTACTCCAAATGTATCATGATGTAGAACCATGTCGCGATACTGATGCTCTGTGGGTGTACACAGTCCGGCTTTTGTATCCGCGCCAGATCGCACATTTCAGGCGAGACGATGTTTTCGCATGTCACGCAGTTGGGTACGTTCCCTGGACGGATAGCGCTCAATAGCCCGTGAAAAAGCTGGCGTGCTCAATCTCTCCGCGTGCGCTTCCAGGTATTTGGTGATCTCGCCTTTATAGACATTCCCCATTTCGCGCAAGACCCATCCAACCGCCGTTTGGACGTAGTAGCGGTGATCATCGAGGCAATTCGACACCAACGGCAGGACTTTTTCTGGCGGTAGGAAGATTGCATTTTTACCGCTGTAATGGATCAGGCTGACAAGGGATATACGCCGCAGCCACTTACTTTCGGCGTGATTCCATGAAACGAGTTGCGGATACACTTCTGCCGGGAGGCTTTCCAGAATCCGCGAGTAGAGCGCGCTCAACGCATCGCTGTGACACCAGTTATCAACACGCTTGTGCCATTCACGAACTACTGACCATAAACCGGGGTCGACGCGCTTCCGAACGATCGGTGCATAGAACTCGAGGGCGGCAAATAGCACGTCGCCATGTGTTGATGTCTGCCATAACATATCCCATACTTCCAACACCTGAGCCTCTGGTAGTTTATAAAAAGAAAATCCTTGCCGAACTCGCCGCCTCAAATCAGGAAATCTAATTCCCAGATGCTTGAGTTGTGAGCCGCGATCTTGTTGGATTGCCTTGCCCAGGGTAGGGTTGCCTAGCGCAGTCAATGCCTGGATAACTTCACGGTGGTATTCTTTAAAAATTGTGCGGCTTGTTTTCATGATTGCTTCAGATATGGATTACGGTTTATCCAAACCTCATTTGTTATAAAAATAGATAGTGTATTGGCATCCAGCATTACAGCCTTTGATATTTTGGCACGGGGATGTTATCAAGTATTACGGATACAGTTTCATCGAGATAATGTTTGCCAAACAGAATAGGAGCATTGCGTTCTGTTGGCGACAGACCTCCGTACGCTGTGGTGATTTGTTCCAGCGGAAGCACCAATATGCCATTTGCCCGGCCCTTGCCGCCATTCTGAAAATCATCCAATGCCAACTCGCAAAGCTTGTTATGAGACAAGCCCTCGCTGTGCGCCACCATGGATTCTCTCAGCGCCGCTTCCAAAATATGCGCTTCAAAAATACGATAAATCCTGACTGTAGGCACACCTTCAGCATGGATATTATCTGTGGGTGCCGCTTCATTCTCAACGACAGTTGCTACTGGCTTGCTGATATATTGCTCTGGCTTCAAATTGATCTTTAACACTTCAGCGAATTCTTCCACCAGTTCACGCACTGGGTCGGTTTCGAGCACAAGATCGGTGGCGTAGCTGAGATGTTGGATACAAAACTCCCGGAGCACGGACCAGCTTGATGGTCGGATGAAGAGGCGGAAGTCCTGTTCAGCGCGTGAGCGTTCATTATCAAAGTGAAAGTCCCCGATCAAGTCGTGCAGGGTATCCAAATCCAAAATGCGGATCGCGCCGCCGAAGGGCTGAGACTTGACCTCGACAACGTGTTCATGTTCTGTTTCGTACAGCGTCGCTTTGCGCTCCAGTGCCAGCATCCATGCATCGTTCAGCGAATACTGAAAAACGACGCGCACCAATGTGGCGACACTTACTCGCAAACTCAAGTCTGACGTTGCGCCAATGCCCGGATTATGTTTCATGGGATGCGAAGGTGATGGCTTGATCGATATTCATTGCTGTGCCGGTCTTCTGTGCTTTTGCAAATTCATCAGCGCTCAGTGCAGATTGCATCATTTCACGGTTGCGTTCCACTTCCACGCGGTCGGCGGGCCACCAGGCACCGCCTGTGGCTTTCAACAGCGACTCAGCCGCGCTGAGCATGATCGTTCCCCATTCGGTTTGTCCCTGCTGTGCTTTCAAGCCAGCCAACCCCGCCAGACATTCGGCGATTCCCCGCCGATTACCCAAACGCCGGAACATTGCCAGGCTTTTTCTGAATTGGGATTCAGCCAACTCAAGATCTTCTTCGTGCTGGGCGATGTATCCCAAATTATGGACGAAGCGCGCCACATCGCCGCGGTCACCAGTGGCGCGTAATAATGCCTCACATTCGTCATAATATTTGCGCGCCAGATCAAATTGACCCTGGGTGCGCGCCACCTCGCCAAGATTGTTGAGCGCAAAGGAGATCAACCAGTTTTCGTTAATGGCACGAGCTTCGGCAAGCGCTTCTTCGTGATAGGCACGCGCCTGTTCTAAATTCCCCAAGCCAAGTTCCACGTTGCCAAGGTGGGTGATTGTAACGGCATGGAAAGGGGCAATGTTCTGTTCCTTGAATAGGGCGGCGGCTTGCTCAAAGAAGGGACGTGCGTCGCCATCTCGCCCCATATTGATCAATGCCACGCCATTGCTCACGAGCGCGGGTGCCAGCCATTGTTTATCTTCAAGCTTTTGTTCGATTGCCAGACCTTCCTGTAAATGCGCCAAGCCAATATCCTGTTTGCCTTGCCATACCGCCAGCATGCCACTGGCCATCAGCGCCATCGCGCGCAAGAGGGATACCGCCTGCACTCCAGGAGCTGCCAATAACCGATCGGTCCACATGGTGCCTTCGATAACGTAACCGCGACGGTACCAAAACCAAAGCAACACATTGACCATCAACGCTGCCGGCTCAATGCCTTGAGGAGCGGCGAGATACCATGTGAGCGTGGCGCGAATATTATCGTGCTCCCGTTCGATCCAATTCAGCCAATGCAAGGCGCTCGCATTATAAAGTTCTACGAAACCTATCCGTTTAATGATAACGTCACCAAAATAGCGGGCGTGTTGTTCACGCAATGTATCCATTTCACTGCGTTCAGCAAGCCGTTCGATTGCATAAACGCGGATGGTCTCAAGCATTCCAAAACGTGACTCACCCTCAGCTGTCTCCTCCTGACGCAAGAGGCTGTTATTTACAAGTGCTGTAAGACCTTCGAGAATATCGAGCTTGCCATCCGGGTTGCACACCGCTTCAGCGGCTTCGAGTGTAAATCCGCCGACGAATACACTCAGGCGGGCATATAAAATTTTCTCATCCTCATGCAACAGGTCGTAACTCCATTCAAGCGTGTTACGCAGTGTCTGATGGCGTGTTGGCAGGTCGCGTGCGCCGCCGGTCAGTAGTTTGAGTTTATCGTCGAGACGAGTCAGGATGGCTTGTGGCTGTAAAAGTTTGATGCGCGCGGCGGCAAGTTCGAGGGCAAGCGGCAGCCCATCGAGACGGCGGCAAATTTCGGCGACGGAGGATGCGTTGTCTTTTGTCAAAGAAAAATTAGGAAGCGCTGTCCGCGCCCGTTCAACAAACAGGATGACTGCTTCATTTTCAATCAAGTTTTCCCAAGCTAATTTATCCTCCGCTTGCGGCAGTTCCAGCGGCGGGACCGGGAATTCGCGTTCGCCATGCAAATTAAGCGCAATGCGGCTGCTGGTGATGATCTTCAATTGCGGTGCGGCGGCAAGGATCTCAGCGACAGCGGGCGCGGCAGAAACGAGTTGCTCAAAGTTATCGAATACCAATAACATTTTTTTGTCGCGCAGATAATCCTTGACGTTCTCGAGCAGCGGACGTCCGCCTTCACGCACGGCGAGTTGTTGCGCCACGCGCGAGATGAATTGCTCCACATTCGTATCGTCAGCGAGCGGGACAAAGTAAACGCCATCGGAAAATTGACCAAGCAATTCCTGTGCCACTTGCAAGCTCAGGCGAGTCTTGCCTGTGCCGCCGGGATCTAGCAATGTGACGAGATGTGTATCGGTACGCAGTAATAATTCTTTGAGCGCGGCGATCTGTTTTGCACGCCCGATGAACGGAGTAGGTTGCGCAGGCAGATTATGTTTGGGTTGCTTTGCTTTGGATGTGCTTTGCGTTTGCGCGTCTGTGTGGATTTGATTTTCGTCGTAGAGTAACTCCACATTTGTTGGCAGAGGGAGGTTAAACATTGCGGCGTATCGTCTGAGATTGGCGGTGGCATAGATCAACCCAGAGAGACGTTGTTCGTCAGACATCCCTACTTTGTGACAGTACGTCAACCCCGCGGCAACTCCTGCCAGCCAATATTGCCCCCACAAATCATCATGCAGGCTTGGATGATGCGCTTCGACCCATTCCGCAAATGCGCTTCGAGCGGACCCGATCACCGCACTTACACCAGACATCTCAATCGGCACCTTATGCGGGTCCGGCGCATCCGCTACAGCCAGCAGCGTGAGAAAGTTGACATACTTTGCAAACGAGACCTGCGACATCGCGTGCGTCAAATAGGACATTTCGAGATAGCGCTGGTCATACAATAGCGGCATGTGCTCTTTGAACAGCGCAAAGTCGATCAGATAATAGCCTTCCAGCGCTTCTTTATCATCTGCAAATTTAACCAAAATATTATTGGCATTCAAGTCGCCGTGGATGAAGCCGGTGACGATATCCAACGCGCGTGCCTTGCCCCAGGCTTCTGGCTTGCGTGCATACAATAGGGGATTTGGAAAAACATGTCCGTTGATGAGCAAGCCAGCGACATCTGGATTAACCCCGTGTGTCTCTTGCAGAAAGCGCTCTGTGTTGCTGCCAGCATCCAGCCGAAAACCGAGCCAGGTGTGCAATACCTTCTGCGGATGAACAGCTTGTTCGAAGATGGCGTTGTTATTCCATCCATTCAACAGAACTGAATTGGTTGTCGTAAAAAGAGTCTTGAGCTGATTTTGTCGTTCATATTTTGAAAGGGGCAGGTATTTGAGCAGAGATTGACCAGCGACCCGATAGAAAATCGCGATGGCACCTTCATGTTCTACGCGGTCAAAGACCAGTTCAGGGATATGTGTGCGGACAAACTCGGGTGTGGACTTGCTCATCACCGTGTTATGTCGCGTGACCTCATCCGACTTGGCGTTTTTCCCCTTGCGGTCCAGTTTGAGGATGCAATGCTCGACACGCTTGTTTTCGTTGGACGAAACACTGACCAGATACACGACCGCGCCTGACCAGCCTCCCACCAACAACTGCAGCGGAGCGACAGTGATTTTATGAGTATCCTGCGCCAGTTGAATGATGTGCTGATATTCTTCCGGCAGGGATTGAAAATCGGTGGTCAGTTCGGGCATGGGACGGAGCCTCTTGATGCAGTTTTTTAAATCAATTGCAGGCAGGTGCGTCTTATAAGAGCGAATTATACGCCATCCACTCCGAATAAAAACGGGAATTGTTTATCCATGCCAGGCTGGGTACGCCCGAATATTTTATTTAATGGGTACCAACTTCCCAATGCCTTGCTATAATAGATAAATACTTTATGTATTGGAGGTCGCCATGCCACATCTGCTTGCTGGTCAACCCGCCCCGCGTGAATTATTAACCAACATTCCGCGCCTCGTGTCTGCATATTACACGGAACGACCCAACCTGGAGGAAGCCGCGCAGTTGGTTGCGTTTGGCACGTCGGGTCATCGTGGCACATCCACACAGGGTAGTTTCAACGAAGCTCACATTATGGCGGTGTGCCAGGCGCTTGTGGAATATCGCCAGCAGAATGGCATCACAGGCCCATTATTTATGGGCAAGGATACGCACGCTCTTTCCGAACCGGCGGAGGCAACTGCCATTGAAGTCTTTGCTGCCAATGGTGTTGAACTTCGAATCGCAGATGATTTCACTCCCACACCTTTGATCTCGCATGCCATTCTTACCTACAACCGCGGGCGTAACACTGGTTTTGCCGATGGTGTGGTGATCACGCCCTCACACAATCCGCCGGAGGATGGCGGCTTCAAATATAACCCGCCCAGCGGTGGGCCGGCTGGACCTGAGATCACGAACGTGGTGCAGAAGCGCGCCAATGAGATTTTGCGCAATCGTCTCAAATACGTAAAGTTGATAGCCCTCAAACGAGCGCGTACAGTCAGCACTACGCAAAACTATGATTATGTCATACCGTATATCCGTGACCTGGGCAACGTCATCGAGATGGACAAACTCGGCGAATTGCGCATCGGTGTCGACCCGATGGGTGGCGCAGCTGTGCACATATGGAATGTCATTGCCAATATTTATAAGCTGAACATCACGGTCGTCAACCGCGCTGTAGACCCGACGTTTTCGTTCATGACCGTTGACCATGATGGCAAGATCCGCATGGACTGTTCATCGCCCTATGCGATGGCTGGTCTCATCCGTCTGAAGGACGATTTTGACATCGCGTTCGGTAACGACCCGGATGTGGACCGCCACGGAATTGTCACTCCTTCCTCTGGACTTTTAAATCCGAACCACTTCCTCGCTGTGGCGATCAATTATTTATTCCAGACCCGCTCCGGCTGGCGTGCGAACGCGCAGATCGGTAAGACGCTCGTTTCTTCGTCGATGATTGATCGTGTGGCGAAAGAGCTTGGTCGCACACTGAATGAAGTCCCGGTCGGATTTAAATGGTTCGTGGATGGGCTTGTGGACGGCTCGTTCGGTTTCGGCGGCGAGGAGAGCGCGGGCGCATCCTTCCTGCGCAAAGATGGCACGGTATGGACCACCGATAAGGACGGCATCATCCTTGACCTGCTCGCGGCGGAGATCACTGCCCTGACCGGGCGTGACCCGGGCTTGCATTATCGGGATCTCACGGCGAAGTTTGGCGCGCCGGTCTACCAACGCATTGATGCCAAAGCCGACCCTGCCCAAAAGAATGTGCTCAAGAATCTCGCGCCGGAGGATGTCAAAGCAGACACACTCGGTGGCGAAAGGATCATCGCACGGCTGACGCAGGCTCCGGGTAATGGCGAAGCGATCGGCGGATTGAAAGTTGTTACGGAGAATGGCTGGTTCGCAGCGCGTCCCTCCGGGACCGAGGACGTATACAAGATCTACGCCGAAAGTTTTGTGGATGAGGCACACTTGAAGCGCATCTTCAGTGAAGCGCAGGAAATTGTCAGTGCGGCGTTCAAAGCGGCGGGAGTGTAAGACAGAGATCAAAACGGGACTGTGTCATCACAGTCCCGTTTTTTGTTTCATTACATGTCTTTATGATCTACCTACTCCAACCATTCTATCCCATACTTTTGGGATATTTTTCTATGCGTTGCGTCGTTGAGGATGCCAGCTTCCTGTGCTGTGTCTAGTTCATCGAAGAAATTCTCCATTCCACCAGGGATTGCCATCCCCAAATATCGCGAGGGCGTCTTTAAGGGATTATGAAGCGCATGCGGAATATGTTTCGGCAGGCGAGCCACACCGCCTGCGACAGCTTGTAATTTTTGATTGCCGAGTCTGAGCTCGATGGCGCCCTCCAAAACATATACAACTTCATCTTCATAGCTATGCACATGGAGGCGGTTTCCGCTTTCGGGATCAAACTCAAATTCGAAAAGGTAATATCCGCTGGTGGTTTGTTGAGGCGTAAGCTTGTGCGTCACGCCCAGGAATTTCAACACCTTACCCGAGCCTGGCGGAACGACAATCAGCTGAGGTTGATCAGGCTTCATGATCTTCTCCTTGTTTGTGGAATAATGCGCCCGCTGTTCAAAACCAGATCAATACTTATTCTGATGTTTTGGTAGGACGCGTTTGCAGGCGCAGAGCGGCACTCCACAACGCCAGCGGAACGATACTGCCAACTGCCAGAATGAGCACAATGCTACGCGGGGCGAGCTGAAATTCATCGGTGATGAAACCAGTCAGCCAGAGGGAAATGGAGACTGCCAGTGTAAATACAGCGAAATCAAAAGCGAACACGCGTCCCAGCAAATGATCGGGCACGGAGATTTGCAACAGCACATCGCTATAGGTCCAATTGATCGAGCCGCCGATGCCGCGTAAGACGCATCCGAGAAGTACAACGAAGAGAGATGGAGCAATGCCCACTATAAACCACGCAATCGGCATGCATAAGAATCCGCCAAGGATGGTGCGCCGCAACCAGGTCACGCTTGAATCGCCGAGTCGATTTGCGATGAGCGGTCCGATGACTGCGCCCACGCCAAAGGCTGTAAACATCAAGCCCAGGGTGGTCGCGCCCTCTTTCCCGTAATGAAAGATGCGGGCGGCATACAGCGCGGCGATGATGTCGAAACTGCCGACTTGTCCCAAAGCCTTGACCAGCGTCACCAGTCCCACATCCAGATTTTGACGGACGTAGCTCAAGCCATCTACAAAATTTTTCCAGCCGCTTTCCAGCGCGTGAGCCGCTTGTGAACGGAACTGACCGGTAATACTGACGACCAGAATCGCTGAGGCGAGAAAACTTAAG
>Ga0180074_1000148_pt1 | contig 14438 bp, 25 predicted proteins | sample EasRiv366_16_10D_FD_121773 | JGI IMG/M metagenome (GOLD analysis project Ga0180074, IMG submission 121773) | Soil microbial communities from meander-bound floodplain in the East River, Colorado, USA - East River metaG ERMLT366_16_10D | ecosystem: Environmental > Terrestrial > Soil > Floodplain ...
CACCCCCGAAACCTGAGTGGCCGGCGTCGATCGACGCGAGGCTGATCCTATGAAGGCCGCCGGCGTGGTGCGTCCCGATGGCTCGGTGACGTTCAGCCCCGGCCTTGAGCTCACGGCGCTGGGGTGTGAGATCACGGGCCGCGACCCTCGCCCGGCGTTGCGGCTCCCGCCCGACGTCGAGCGCGAGCTCGAGCGGCTGAAGGTGTTCCGCGGCTCCGAGCTCGGCCGCGCGCTCGAGGGCCGGTCATGAAGGAGCCGCTCGAGACTCGAGACGTGGAGTGCCCGACCTGCCACGCGAAAGCTGGGGCGCCATGCAGCAAGCCGGTTAACTCGGCCGGCCGCCCCATACTCGGCGACCATTCCGCGCGTTTCAAAGCTCTCATGGAGGCGCGTACGGTCTGGGAGAAGTGGCTGCGCTGGCACGCTGGGCTCCCAACCGCGGCCACCGGCCCCGTTGAGATTCCGGGCAACACCGTTCGGAGTCGCCAGTGAGCGCCGACCCCGTACGTGTGCAGCTGGGGAACCTCGAGGACTTCCTCGAGCAGCTGCCCCCGTCGAAGTGGATCCAGCATCGACGCGAACGCCGGCGAGCTCGGCGCGACCAGCAGCGCTCGGAACGAAAGAAGAAGCGGAAGACGCGCGCGACGCGTCGCCTCGAGCTCGTAGCGACGGGAGCTCTTCCCACGCGGCCGGTGCGCCGCTCGCTTGGCTGGTGGCCGTACATGATGCGCGCGGTTCTCGAGGATCTGCAGGCCGCGCGCGCGCCGCTGGCGAAGGGCGCTGATATCCGAGCATGGGCCCACGCGCGCGAGGAAACGCTACGCCGGGCCGAGCTCAACATGGGCCAGCTGGTGCGAGTGCTCGAGCTCGAAACATGAGGAATTGACGGCGCCGATGCGCCGAGCTTCCAACCCCCCGGGGATCGACTCCCCGGGGGGTTTTGCTTTGGGCTCAAGTTGTCATCGACTCTGTATCGCTCTCGGGTGCATGAGGTTGCACAGTTCCATTCATGTAGATTCTCAGGACTATACTATTTTTCTAGTAAGTGAGGCAACGCAGTCCCTCCTGAGAGCGCAGTTTTCCTTTATTCGGCCGGCGCGTGGCCGAGCTGGAGACGATCGGGCACCAACAGACGCGTAGACCGACGCCGGAGGGGGCGAGCTCGCACACGGCCGAGCTCCGAGCCGCTCGAGATGCACGGCTCGAGGCCCTGGGGGATCTCGGCGTAGTTGAAGATCGGTCACTGGTGCCTAAATGGGGCCCGCGGTGGATCGAGTTATCCACAGCCCACGCGCTGCAACAGAGCGGTGCGTGGATGGGCCCCGCCGGAGGAGGTTTGCATGAGGGCAAACCGACGACGGCGGGGGGAAGGGGGAAGGTGTGCGCGCTAGACTCGCCCAACGTTGCAAACTCAGCGACCCGGCCCTACTCTGTGTCGATCCGACACGCGCGTTTTCCACAGGAGAGGAATAGCCGATGCTCGAGTGGACCGAAGTCCGTACGCTGCCAGCTGGCGCAGCATGGGGCGCGACGGCCGCGGCCGCGGACGGGACCGAGCTCCAGGTGATGGTGTGGGGCGAGCGGCCGGGCGTGCGCCGGCGGCTCGTGCTCGCTGCAGCTGCTCCGCAGGGTCCAGGGCCGGCGCTCTGGCAGCTGCGAACGAAGGGACGTTACCCGACGGCCGCCGAGCTCGTCGACGCAGCGCACGCGGCCTGCCAGGGCTCCGCGGAATGGTGGGCGGTTCCCTACCCCTGGCGCGGTGACTTCGAGGCTCCCAGCGAGCCGCCCGCGGACCTCGAGTACTTCGAGGTGGGCGGCTATCTGATCGGTCCAATTCCTCCCGAAGTGAACGCGTTCCTGATTCAGCTGGCGGTGGGCACCGGCTCGCAGGTTGCGGCCGGCCCTCCAGGAGGAGCTGCGCGCAATGCTTGAGATTCAGACGCCGGCGGCGTCGCTCGCTGAAGAGATCGCGGGGCTGCCCGACGATCTCGAGCTCGTGGTCGAATGGTTCATTGCGCACACCGAGCTCGTGGTGCGCGCGACGCTCTTCGATGCGGCCCGCGGCGCGGCGCAGCTGCACGGATTCGACCGGCTCGATGACATCACCCACGAGTGGATCCGCGAGCAATTCGGAGGTGGGAAATACACGGTCCGTTTCCGCGAGCGGACCGGCGGCAGCAAGATCCTTCGCAGTGTCACCTTCCCCGTGATCGGCCCGAAGATCCCGCGGGAGGGTGACGCGCCGCCGGCGCCGGCGCCGAGCTCGAGGGACAGCGACCGGCTGGACCGGCTCGAGCGGCTCCTCGAAAAGTCGCTCGAGCGCGGCAGCAACCCAGGGAACGACCTGGTGGGACTGGCCACTGCGATGGCGGCCGCGCAGGGTCCGCTCCTCGCTGCGATCGCTGAAGCGAAGCGGCCGAGCTCGCCCGACATGGCCGGAATGATGGACGTTATGATGCGCATGATGGAATTCGCTCGAGATGGCAACGGAGGAGGAGGAGGGTATGGTGAAGTGGTGAAGAACTTCGGAGCTCCGCTGCTCGAGCTGCTCAATCGAGCGACCGGCGGAGGCGGCGCTCCCCTTTCCCCAGCTGGCGAGCTCGCGCCGGCGCCGAACCCTTCCGCAGCTGCGCCGACTGGTGCACCGGGTTGGTATGCAGTACTACAGCCGCAGCTTCCGATACTGCTCCAGCTGGCCGCGCTGCACGCGGATGTTGAGTTTTGGGCCGTGAAGACGCTCGATCTCGCCGACGACGCCGCGCTTGAGTGGATCAAGTTCGAGCTCGAGCGGCGGCAAGAATTCGATGCGGAATTCTATCAGTGGGTGCCCGACGCGGTCCCACACCGTGATTGGATGACCCGTTTCTGGGATGCGCTCGCCGAAGAGGTGGCCACGCTGGACGAGGAAGACGGCGACGAATAGTGTTCACAATGTGAGCACATTTTGAACAGGTAAAAGCTTCGGAGTAACTTCGAATGCAGCTGGCGCGCCCCGCCGGGGGCGCGTGCTGCGACGCCTGCTCTCGGCCCCCCCACATCGTTAGACGCTGGATCCCAGAGGGGGATCTAGGCACGCGTGCGACGCTCGACGCGATGGAAGAGCTCGTGCGCGGCTCCCTTCGTGTCGAATTGACACGACAATATGCCCGGCACATTATGGGAGGTAGTGGGTCACCGATCGCGCGCGCGCAGCTGCTGAAAGCATGGCTCACGCCGCGCTACCGGTTTGAACCTGACCCGCTCGAGCTCGAGGTGATTTCGGCGCCCGACCTCCAGCTCTGCCGGTTCCAGGTGGACGGGTTCGTTTCTGGTGACTGCGATGACCTCGCGGTGCTGGTGGCGGCTCTCGGCATTCTTGCCGGACTGCGCCCTCGCTTCGTGGTGATCGCGCTCGAGACCGGTGGCCCGTTCGAACACGTCTGGACCGAGCTTTGGGATGGGATGCGCTGGCTCGATTACGACCTGGTGGCGGTGGTCCAGGGGATCCGGCCCGCGCAGCACGGTGCGAGACGCGCGACCCGCGCTCTCACACTCTGAAAACGGGAGCCAAAACTTGTACGCCAATACTCGCTCGGGCCGGCTCGGCCAGCTGTTCAACGAGCAATCGCTCTTTCCCTTCTCACCAAGCGGCAGCCTCTCTTTTTCTCCCACCGGCGCGGGCTCGCTCTCGTTTTCAACGCCGGGCTGGATCAGTGACATTTGGGGCGCAACGAAAGACGTGCTCGGCGACGTCGCCGACGACCTGGTCGGTGAGATCGGCGAGTGGATCCAGCGACGGATCGGCCGCGAAGCGTGGGAGCGCATGCCCGAGACGGCGAAGCGTGAAGCGATCGTAGCGGCACGTGAAGACCTGCAGCGCAGCGCCGGCGCTTTCGCGTCGAGCTCGCTTCCGCTGCTGATCGCTGGCGCCGCGCTGCTCTTCATCATCATGCAGCCGACGCGGCGGCCGCGTCGCCGGCGTCGCTGATGTACGCCAACTCACCCCCGCGGCTTGCTGGCTTCCTCGACGAGCTCATCACCACGCGCGACGAAATGCTCGCGCGCGCTGATCCCTCAACCGAGCTCGAGCAGGTGTGTGTGTGGACCAACCGCGGGCAGACCGGCGAGGGCTGCCCCCCAGGTTATGAATGGATGGACGCGACGGTCGCCGACTTCCAGGAAGGTGGCGTTTTCGCTGAAGGCGGGGGTGGCAAGTACTCCGGAAACATTATCGAGCGCGGCCTCGAGCTCGGCGACTCTCCCCCCGTCGAGCTGGGGCTCGAGTATGAGCCGACGAGGGCCGGGGTTGGCTCGAGCGCTCCGCTTCTGAATTACCTGGCGATCGGCGCCGTCGGGCTCGCGCTGCTGTTCTCGAGGAAGCGCTGACCATGTACGCATCGAGTCTCCGCGGGCTTCGCGGTCTCGGGCAACCGGGGTGGCTCCCGTCGAACATCCCGAGCTATGAAGAAGCCCTCGCCATAGGGGCCGCTAACCCCAATTTGCGGCCCGGTGAGTTTCTGCAAATCTATCCGACGGCCGAGTCCTATTACGCGAGCGTTGCAGCATCGCTAGGGCTAACCGCTTCCGGCACGCCGACAGCGCTAACGTCCGGCGCGCTGATCAATGCAGGCCAATTCGGGACCGACGTCGGCGCGATCGGCGCCAACCTGGGACCCGAGGGTGGATCCTGGATTCAGCGACAAGACGGAACGATCGAGGACCTCGAGGGGCGCGTGCTCGATCGCGTTCCCGGCTCGCTCACGCGCATCGAAGCGGAAGCGGCCGAGCTCGTGCGCCGCGAAGAAGCGGCCGCGCTCGCGCAGCCGATCCCCGAAGGGTTCTATCTCGATCCCGCTGTGCAAATGGAGTGGGAGCGGCTCAACGAAGGCGGTGGCGATGGCGGCAACGGAGGTGGCTCCGCGGCCGCCGGCGGCCCGCTGGCTGCGTCTATGGGCGCGATCGCGCCGCTCGCGCTCGCAGGGCTCGCGCTCTTCCTGATCGCGTTCCCTAGCCGGCGCTCGAGGTGATGACGTGGCCACCGAACAGGAGCTCGGAACACGCATCGTCGCTGACACGAGCTCGAGCACGGCCGCCGGCAACTGGATCCGCTCGAAATGGGAGCAATGGAAAGAGCTCGAGCTCGAGTTTCCCCGGCTCATGCACCGCGCCGCTGTCGTCGCCGCGGAGTCGACCGATCCCGAGACGCGACGCACTGCGCGTGATTCGATCGAACGCACCGGCCGGCTCTGGGACATGCACGCTTACGTGACCGCCAAGCTCGAGGCGATCGCGGGCCTCATTCCCAGCGGGCTCGGTCAGGCTGGGATCGTGTGGCCGGCCGCGGTGATCGCGCTCGCGCTCTCGGTCGCGTGGGTGATCACGCATTACGACGCCGAGCTGCGCGTCGTGCGCATGATGGAAGAGGGCGCGCTCTCGCCTGACGAAGCGCGCCAGCTGCTCGAGGAAGTCGAAGGAGGCGGTGGGATGGGTGGCGCCATCGGAGGAGTCGCCGACGTGCTCAAGGCTCTCCCGATCGTGGTAGCGCTCGGCGCCGCGGCATGGATCTGGGCGCAAGGTCGGAAGGGCGCACAGTGAAGACTCCGAATCAGGCCCGACAGCTGCTCACCAACGTAGGGGGGGGCGCCCTCTTCGCGGCTGTCGGGTTCGGAGTTCGCTCGCGCGCGGGATGATGCAGGCGGCTGAGATCGTCGACTCGGTCCTGGCCAGCGCGCAGCAGGCGGTTAACGCGTGCGGCGGCGAAACGATCATGCTCGCGTTCGTCATGGGCGTACTGATCGGGTGGCCGATCCCTCAAGCGCAGTGGATGCGTAACGGGAATGGCCAGAAGAAGCCGCCGAGCTCGGGCTCGAGCTCGTGAAAGCGGCGAAGAAGCGGAAGCGGAACCCGGAGCTCGTGCTCTTGCTGAATCCGGGCGAGGCGCCGGTGAAGGGCGCGCGGCTGATGAGCCACCGAGTCGAAGAGATCGACTACAGGCACATCGAAGAGGAAGGAAAAAACGTGGTTCGATATCACCCCTTCGGGCGGAATGTCGAAATGTGGGCGCTCCCGAGCGGCGACGTTTTGCTTCGGCATTCGAAGGGGCGGCCGCTCTGGGAAGACTTCAAGTGATTCCGGACCTTTTGAGCGACGAAAGCTCGTGACGGTTTACCTGATCAACCCCGCTCACCGCGGAACGAAAAGAGGAGCTCGCAAGATGGCCAGTGCAAAGCAGAGGGCCGCGGCCATGCGGAATCTGAAGAAGGCTCGAGCCGCGCTGAATAGGAAGCGAGGCGGTACGAAGCGCCGCCGCTCGAGCTCGAAGAAGCGTCGCCGGAATCGTCCGGTGGCGAAGTCCAACCCCACCAGACGCAGGAGGAGGACCGTGGCAGCGAAGAGGAGAAGGGCGCCCAGTCGGCGCCGGCGCTCGTCGACTCGGCGACGCAATCCGGCCGTGCTCAACATGCTCAAGCAGGGCCTCGGTGACGCGGTCGGTGTGGTCGCTGGGAAAGCCCTCGCTCGCATGCTTCCCACCATGATCCCCCAGCTGCCGAAGGTGGGACCGGTCGGGCTAGCGGTCCAGGCCGCGGGCGCCGTGCTGATCGGCTTCGCGGCCGACGCGCTCAAGCTCCCGCGTGACTTCGCGCGCGCGCTCCTGGCTGGTGGGCTTTCGGCGCCGCTCGAGACCGCCGCGGTCGCGTACCGCGTGCCGATTCTCGGGCCCGCGCTCGATCCGGTCGCACAGACGGCGGCCGTGATCGCAGCAAGTGGCGGTGTGAGCGGCTACGCGAACACGCGCCGGCGGCTCACCGGTTACGCGAAGCCGGTCCCGGGAGTGAGCCGGCCCTTTGGCTCGGCCACGAGAACGAGTCCCGCGTGGATGTTCGGAGGCTGAAGCCTCGAGGGACGTAGTGAGCAGCGCGCCCCGCTGCTGAAGTGCTGAAGGCTGGAAAAGCGAAAAACTCTTCAACCCGAAATAAGGGGCGCTGCTCATGTTCCCGGTTCAGCCATACACCAAGGCCCAGCTCAGGGAGATCGTCAACCCCGAGGCCGTCCCCGGTGGCAACCTCGAGTGCTACACGCGCGGGCTGTACGACACGCAGACCTATGTAGCCGCCGGCTCCGCTACCAACCTGGAATTTTTCCAGGTCGTGAACGCCGACAAGAGCTTGTCCAACATGGAAGCGGGCGGCCAGCTGCCCGATCCGAAGCACTTCAACGTCTGGTGGATGCAGTGTCACGTTCTGCTCCCCGAGAGCGACGCGGCCGCGCCGACCGCGTGGGGTGACCTGCAGTCGATCGTCGACATTCGCCGGCCGCGCTTCGTGCTCTTCATCGAAGACAAGCCCTACGGCGAGGTGCCGCTCATCAGCATGCCCTCAGCTGGTGGGATTCACGGCTTCGGCTACACCGACGGGACCGGCGCCGGCGTCGTCTCGCACGAGTACGCCAACAACGGTGCCCCGACCGGTGGCTGGTGGACCGGCGGACAGATCTGGATCCCGCCCAAGGTGAATTTCCGCGGCGTGGTCTTCTGGACCGGTGCGACGCGCGCCGTGGCGGCTGACACGCTCATTCGCATCACGCTGGTGGGCGTCGAATATCGCGCGATCAAGTAGCGGCGGGGTCACTGACGGGACCTCACGCGTTGGGGCCTCGAGGGTCCCGCTCGTGCTGGTGGGGTTTGGGCTCCGCCAAGTAACCCAAGCCGAACCGGGCGACGCGAGCGGGCTCTCGAGGACCTGAAGACTTCAACCTCGAGGGACGGGAACCGATGTCTAGAAACACCATGGAGCGGATGGCCTCGCAGTTCAGCCCCCCAGCTCTCCAGCCCTTCCACCAGGGCGTACAAGGATCGATCCTGGCCTCGCTGCTCACGCAGCAGCTGATCGACCCCGAGACGGGACTACCGCGCGCTGTGAACGCGTTTTCATACGGCGCGGCCTGGGTTCCGCTCGCTGCATCTTCAACGGGCGACCCGCGCTCGATTCAGATTTCAGCGACGCACGACTTCCTGGTCTTCTCGCTCACCGGCACGGTGCGCGACGTCGCCGGCGCGCTGCTGGCTGCTGAATCGCTCACGATCGACGTGCAGAGCGACGCAGGAAACACGAACCTCACCGACCGCGTGCAGGACTGGACGAACCTGGTGGGGTCCGCTCGGGATCCCTTCTGGCTACCGGTGCCGCTCTTCCTGCGCGCGGGGTCGACTACGATCGTGACCCTCACAAACAACGTGGCCACGGCGTCCAACGTTCGGCTCGCACTGAACGGGTGCAAAGTCTTCTTCGGCGAGATCGGCTGAAGTGTTCCGCTTCACCGGTGACCCGCCGCGGCGTCAGTACGGCGACCCCGAGCTCGACCCCCTCGCTCCATCCAAGAGGGGGCGAGCTCGAGCGTCACGCGTGGGGGTGATCGCGCAGCCGCGCACCGATAGCCCGATCGTTATTCAGGTACCGCCCCCCGAGCTCGCGCTCTATCCCGAGGCGCAGTCGATCTACGACGACGGCAGCTCAGCGGGGCTCGCCAACGGCACGTCCACGGTGATCGCTTCTATTCAGCTGACCGCGGCCAACGTAGGGGTGATAAATTCGTTCATCATTTACGGGGTCAACGTCGTTGCCGGGCTCATAGCGACCTGGACGGTGCGCGTTAACACGGTCCCGCTCACGGGAGCTTCGCGCACGCTCCCACAGCAGACGGCCGCGGCCGCTTCGATCGCATGGGGCCCCGACGAAATTCTCTGGCGCATCGAGCAAGGCGCTCTGATCGACGTGCTGGTTTCGGTAGTCGCTGGCGGGCCCGCCGAGCTCGGCGCGCAAATCGCCGGCTGGCAGCATCCGACGCCGACGCGGGACCGTTACGCGCACGCGTGGCGGTGAGCTCGTGTCACCTTCTGCGACCTCGATCCAGCCGCCGGCGCTCCCGTGGGATCACGAAACGTTCTGGCCCGCGAAGCCCACCACACCGACCGCTGCAGGGACCGCGACCACCGTTAACGACGTCGTTGCTTCGACAACCTTTCTGAACGGTGAATCGCTCAGCAGCTACGCGCAGCACGTCGGCGCTTTCGTGGTAGGTGGCTCCAACCTCATGCTGACCGCTTCGGGCATGTGGGCGCTTCGGCTCACGTCCCCGGATGTTGCATCAACCCGAGCGTTCTTCCGGCGCTTCAATCACTGGTGCCCGTTCCTGAGCTCGACAACGGCGCCCATCGATGGCGGCGACCCCGGCTCACGCGTCGCGTGGATTCGCCACTACCTGCTCGAGGGCGACACCGCGGCCGGCGCGACGGTCGACTCGCTCGGGTTCACGTTCACCCCCGACGATGGGCTCGCGTTCGCTCCGTCAACCTGGCTCGCACCGCTCGGTGGCGGCTTCGGGATCTTCAAGCGCGCGGGCCTCTCCTCCTGGAGGTGGGCGTCCTACTCGGGAGCGCTCGCGCTGCTCGAGTCGATCAACCTGCCCAGCGCGGCCGGGTGGCACGTGGCCGACGTCATCATCCGGCAGGCCATCCGAGGCGACGCTACGACCCCGTGGCTTACGCTCCAATGGGATGGGGTCGACGTGATCACGCGCCGCGCGTTCGGCGACCCGCTGCTTCCGGCGCCGAGCTCGATTCGCGCCAACGCGCATGGGTGGGCGTTCATGTACGGGCCGCATCTGACGTCAGGGGATATGACTTTCGCGGCCGAATATCGATGCGGGTCGAAGCTCCCGAACGGTGCGCCGGTGATCGGGTGAGCTCGTGAGCCCGCAAGCGACCTCCGTCGGCTTCCCCCCGATCGATTGGGCACTGGACCTCACGTGGCCAGTGAAGCCCACCGTCCCGAGCCAAGGCGCCGGCGTCACTGCCGCGCAAGGGTGGGTCAACTACGCGTGGGGCGGCCCCTCAGATTCGACCTGGGATCCGACGCCGGGAACGTTCTCAGGGGGCGGCGAGACGGCCGGCCGCACGAAAGGCGGCGCGTGGGCCTTCAGCGTCTCACGTGAAGGTGGCGGCACCGGGAACGCCGGCGCCGGGCTCCGGCTGCCGATGTACCGGCCCGCGCTCGATCCAACCAACTGCCCGGGCCCCGACGATGTCACGCAGCGCATCCTGTGGGTCAAGCTCTGGCTGCTCGAGGACTCGGTCAACTTCACCAACCCGGCGATCGCTGACTCGCTCGGGTTTCAAGTGCTCGCCGACAATGGGCTGGTGTTCGCGAACGCGACGTGGCCGATCGTCGCTAACGGTGGTTTCGGGATCATGCGGCGCGTGGGGAATGCAGGCTACCGGTGGGCTTCCTACTCGGCCGCGCCCGCGCTGCTCGAGTCAACGAACCTCGCCGGCGGCGACGGCTGGCACAGCTGCGACCTGATCTTTCGACAGGCCGACTTCGGCGACGTCGCGACCCCGTGGCTCACGCTCCGGTGGGACGAGCTCGACATCTTCACCGAGCGCGTTTTCGGGAGCGCGTTCCTGCCAGCTCCGGGCACTCTACGCGCTGGCGCACACAGCTGGGCTTTTCTCCCCGCGATCTTTCCGAGCGACACCGGACGTATGGCGTTTCGTGCACGGATCCGCGCGGGCCGCTTTCACCCCGACGGGTACCCTCAGCCATGATTCAGAAAACGAAGACAGCCGCCGGCGTGCTGCTCGAGGACGACGAAAGCGGCGAGTCGCTGCAGCTGGGATGGGAAGACGTCGGCGAGCTGCTCCACCTGGTGAGCGACGAGCTCGCCCAGGTGGCCGCGCTGATGGACCGCGCCGAGCGACCCGCCGAAACGCTCGCGCGCGTGATCGGCTCCGCGGTGGTCGCCGCGTCGATCGACGAAGCGAGCTCGAGGCGGTGAATGTGGCCGCTCGCGCTCCTGGTTGGTGTGCTCGTGCTCGGAGCTCTCGTCATGCCCGTTGAAGTGAAAGCCGGCGTCGAGCTCGAGGGTCTGAACCTCGAGCACATGGCCCCCGTGGTGGCGGCCGTCGAGAAAGTCTGGTCGGGCTACCGCGTGCCCGCGGTGATCACCAGCGCGCTGCGCGACTCCGACAGCGACGAGGGCGGCGCGCATCCTCGAGGCGACGCGCTCGACTTCCGGGTGAAGAACATCGAGCGCAAGTTTTGGGAGCAGGCCGCGCGCGCGGTGGCCGCGCAGCTGAACCCCGTGCTCTACGACGTTGTTTTAGAAATCGACAACGCGACCCCGACCGCTGACGCAGCCAACCGATCGCACCTGCACGTCGAATGGGATCCGCGCCCGTCGAAGATCTCGCGCACGTCCGGCTTCTCCATCATGAACATCTAGGAGCCTCGCCGATGGCCCCCAAACGGAAGAGAAGCGCCCGGAGTACTCCACGCGGCCAGGTAAGGCGCCCAACGCCGAAAACGGCTGCACCAGATGACCCAGGACCGAGTTCGAGCCACGCGCCCGACTCCCAGGGTGGGGAGATCGACCGGCCGCTCTCGAGCGCGGAACGAGCGACGAAGCGCGCCGCGAAGAGATCGGCCACGAATAGGGCACACCCATTGCGCTAAACGTTCGCCGGGCGCTATGGTTGTGCATGCAGAACGTTGTGAGGATCCCGGGCAAGGTAATGGCGCAGCTGCGTGCGCAGATCGTCGGCGCCGCGGGTGAGCCCCTGACCCAGGTGCGGGCCGCGCAGCTCTTCGGAGTCAGCCGCCGCACCCTTCAGAGCTGGGAAGCCCGGGGCGCATCCGTCGCTGAAGCGTACGGGTACGTGGGGCTCGCCTTTCGGGTGAGCGGCGAGCTCGGCGCGGCGCGGCTGCTGGTGATCCTCGCTCAACTGAACGAGATCGAGGGCGCGGCCGTGGCGGTGCGGATGGCCGGGTAGGTTAGAAAGACGAGCGGCCAGCGCGCAAACGCTGACCGCTCTGGAGGCGGGCCCAAGGGACGATCAATCTCTCGTGCTTCGCCGTCTTATTTATAGCGAATGGGAAGGGCCGTAGTCAACTGTTTTTCGGAAAAGGATCGGCGAACATAATCCAGCGGGATCGGGCGAGATGACGAAAATGCGACGGGAGAGAAGCGAAAAAGGTAGCTGTACCTCCTATGTATTATACGAAGTACGCCGATGAAACTTTCGTTTTTGACTTCTCGGCGCGCTCGCAGTTTCCTGCTTTTCTTCGAGCTCCTGCTCTGTAGCGTTGGGATAGCCTTCTTCGGTTCCCAGCTGCGCGCGGCCGTTGATGCGCAGCGACCGGGCGCCGCGCTCGCGGCCGTCGGCTGCGCGATCGTCTGCACGTTCGCTTTCATTCGGAGCGCGCAGCAGTGATCCCCGTGCGCGGTGGTCGAGCTCGCGGCCGGTTGGCCTACGCCAACCCCTGCCCGGAGTGTCGAGCTCGGCCTGGTGAACCCTGCCGCTCGAGAACGACGCTCCAGCCGTTCCGCATGGACGTGGTCCACCCTCGCCGCATCTGGCCGGACTACCGGCCCATGCAGGCCGCGGAGCTCACCAGGAAGTGAGCGCGCGCGCGACGGCCCCGAGACGTCGGACGGCCCTCGACCTGTTTTGTGGGACCGGGAGCGCCACGGCCGCTCTCCGGAGCCGGGGGTGGCGCGTAGTGGGCGTCGACCTGGACGCGCGCGATCGCCCGACGGTGATCGCCGACGTCCGCAGCTGGCCGCTGCACGTGGAGCCCGGGTCGATCGACTTCCTCTGGAGCTCACCCCCATGCACGGAATTCAGCGATGCCAACCCGCTCGTGGAGCATCGGACGAAAAGCCCGTCCCTCGAGCTCGTGAAGGCGACGCTCGAGATCGTGGCGGCCGTGCGGCCGCGCTATTGGATCATGGAGAACGTCCGGGGAGCGATTCCATTCTTGGGGATCCCCGCTCAAAAGATCGGCCCCTTCTGCCTCTGGGGCTATTTCCCGCACGTGCGCGCGACCGAGGCCCTGCAGCTGCACCGGAAATGGCGTTTCCACGATGCCCGGCGCCGGGCGGCCGTTCCGCGCGGGCTGAGTGAAGCGGTCGCCGATGCGCTCGAGCGGCAGCTCGACGCCGGGGGGCCCCCGCTTCTCGATCTGCGCCCGCCGCGGCGTCACCGGCGGCTGGGGCCGCTCGTCGATAAGCCAACACCGATGGAGCTTTTCGGGGACCTGCATAAACCGAACACGCCGGAAGCTGGGAAGATGACATAACACCGCTTACACGACGCCGGGCGCAAACTCGGCTTTCTGCTCTCCCCCAACACCCAAGGGACGATCCGTGAAAGACAAAAGCGCAGGATCCGCGGCGGTGCATGAAGATGCGCAGCTGATCGGGACCCCTCACGGGGGTCCGCCGCTGCATGAACATGCAGCCGAACGACTCCCGCTCGAGTACATCCTGGAAGCGCTCCGGGACCTCGAGGACACGCTGAAGCCGGTGCGCTCGCTCGGGCCGCTGATGACCGAGGCCGTGGTAGCGCGGCTGGCCGAGCTCGCGGCCGCGCTGGCGGCGCACGTGCAGGGGCTCGAGGGCCTGGTGCGACGCCTCGGAACCTGGCACGACGGCTCCCCGGTAAGTCGCGTAACTGATCCCGCCCTCAGCGAGCAGCTGCGCGAGGAGCTCGATCGACACGAGCGCGCGATGGCCGCGCTCGCGCAGCTGCCCTCCACCCCCGTCGCCTCGAGCGCGGCGGTGGCCACGTGAAGCGGTGGGAGGGGCCGGCCGCACGCTCGGGCTCGAGCTCGGCGCCCGGAGTACTCCCCGGCGCACTCGCGACACCGGCGCCGCGCGCGCCCGAGTTTCAGCGTCCCGCCTCGCCAGCTGCGCAGGACCCTTCCCCGCTCACCCCGGGCGACGTCGTTGTCGTCTACATGGACCCATGGCGGAAAGAGAAGCGGGAGGGCGTGGCCGTGCTGGTGAAGCCGCGCGTGCTGCTGAACACGCTGCGCGAGCCGCTCGAGTATTGGGACGTCCGACTCTCGGTCGTTGAATCCCACGAGGGCGGTGCGTGGGTCAAGGTTCCCTCCGCGCTGCAATTCGTCTCGAGGGCCGTTCACCCGCTGGACCGGACCGCGCTCGCGCGCGACGTGCTGGCGAGCTCGCCGAAGAGCTCCGCGGGTCAAACCTCGCTCCTGGAAGACGACACGGAGCGCGCCCTCCGATGAAACTCACGATCGAGAGCACTTCGATCTATACGACAATCAACGGCCAGCTCATGCGCGCGTGGGAAGCGACGACCGAGAATGGCGCCCGCGCGCTGGTGTTTATTTCGCACGTCTCGGTCCCGCAGTTTTCCGATCCGAGTGAATTCGAGGCCGAGCTCCAGGAGCGCGCGCTCCATTACACGAAGGGGGAGCGGCCGCCGGTGACGCCGCTCGAGGTAGTACTACAGGACTTCGCTCGGAAGCACGCACCCCCGAAACCTGAGTGGCCGGCGTCGATCGACGCGAGGCTGATCCTATGAAGGCCGCCGGCGTGGTGCGTCCCGATGGCTCGGTGACGTTCAGCCCCGGCCTTGAGCTCACGGCGCTGGG
>Ga0180074_1000149_pt1 | contig 14412 bp, 20 predicted proteins | sample EasRiv366_16_10D_FD_121773 | JGI IMG/M metagenome (GOLD analysis project Ga0180074, IMG submission 121773) | Soil microbial communities from meander-bound floodplain in the East River, Colorado, USA - East River metaG ERMLT366_16_10D | ecosystem: Environmental > Terrestrial > Soil > Floodplain ...
CCGTTCTACGCCGCCGACCCGCGGCATCTGGATATTGTTCAGCGGGTGAAGGACAACCTCGCCCCGGATAAATTCCGCGGCATCAAGATCTACCCGAACCTGGGCTACCGGCCGGATGACCCTAACCTGATGGAGATCTACAAGCTTTGTATGAAGGGCGGCTTCCCCGTGGTCACGCATTGTTCCCCGGGCGGCATCTGGCGCTATGGCTTGAGCCGGGACGTGCGCAGGGCGAATTCCAGGCCCGAAAATTACAGAGACATTCTGGATAAGGACGAGTATCGAGAGCTCAAGCTGTGCCTTGCCCACTTCGGCGGCGCAGAGGAATGGGCCCGGCATCTGAAGGGCCGGGTAGCGGAAGAGGGGGAAGAGGTGCCTTGGGTGCGGACGATCTACGATATGATCGCCTCCGGCAAGTACCCCAACCTGTATGCCGATATTTCATATACGGTCTTCACCCCCAAAGTCTCGGGGCTGGAGCTTGACCTGATCGACTATCTCAAAGTTCTGCTGACTCATCCGCGCGTGAGGGAGCGCGTGCTCTTTGGGAGTGATTATTACATGGTGGAGCAGGAGAGTGTCTCTGAAAAGGAAGCTTCCCTGTTACTCCGGAGCCGCCTGGGCGAAGACCTGTACAAACAGATTGCACACACCAACCCCATAGAATATCTGCGCCTCAATGTTCCCGCTCCTGTCAACGACAATTAGAAGACTCTGTTGGGCATTCTGTTTTTAGTTTGGAGCCAACGCAGCAAAAGGAGAACAAGAACGCGGACTCTCGCCTTCCATTAGCCAATGTATAGTCCTGGCTAAGTTCATGGCGGCGGCACTTGCCAAATGTTGCAAGTGTGTTTTGGCTAAACCAAGATAACGTGATCGTCGCAAGTTAAAAGTGCGTGTCCCTTGCGAAATAGTACCTTCAATGCCTGCTCGCTTCTTGTAGGTCTGTTTGAATTCATCGGTTTTCTGTCGTTTAAATTGGTTCACATCTGTTAACCATACCTCTCAACCCTAGCCCACTAACTGCCTTCCTGCTAGCAGATAGTGATGCATTGTCCCAACAACTTCACACCCTGCAATTTCTCGCAACGCATGTGCACTGTTTTCTAACATCGTGACCCACCCCGGTTTACCCACATCGTGACCTATCTATATCTGGGGGTGCGGGATTGAACCTTCCGCCAGGTTGAGATGGCTTCCCTGCACATCAAGTCAAGATATTCCTGAAAGCTCATGCTTCGATTTTGCAATCCTTTGATCGGCAAGGTCTTGACCAGTTTTCCGTTGGAGGCATACACATTCAACTGCCGCTTGTGCCCATCCACCTAGATCAGGATCATTTGTCTGCGCAGGTTTTGCTTGACATAATAAGTCTGGTTCCCCAACTGAAAACCACCTTTGCAGTCCAGCCTGCGCTTATACGTCCTGCCTGTCAGGGTCGAGAGCCAACGGTCAGGGTCGATGGTTTGGGGAACACAGTTCAAGGGTGATGCATCAGGGAACTTGACGCGAGGCGGCTGGTTTCATATTTGAAGTTGCGATGATAGCGTTCTACGAATGGATTCTTGTCGGGGCGTTGTGGCGGGCAAACCCGCGGATCGATCCCCAGGCATAGAAGAAATCGTAGCATAGGGGAGGGAAAATCCTTTGCCGTCCAACTCCCCACCCAGCGTGTGTCACGATCCAAGCGAATACGGTCGGGGCAACCTTGTTCGATCAGGATTTCAGCCAGGTTCCTGAGGGCAGTCTCAGCATTGTAGTCTGTGGCTGGTTCTGAAGCGACCACGGCAGAAGAGCCGTGGTCAACCAAATTGAGGATTTCGACCATGTGCTGTTGCTTTCCCTCTGGGTCTGTCGGGACGGTGGTGACGTCGTGAAAGTCCATTCCCCACTCTACACCTGGCTGCGGACGTTCCTCCGGCTCGGCAACTCCATGGAGGGGGTGATAAATGCGATGATATTTGGTGAGAACCTTCCAAATCGTGCGGGTGGAATGTGGCAGTTTATATCCTGTTTCCTTGAGAAGTGGATCCCGCTTCAGGTAATACAAAATCGTGAGTGGACCAGGGACGCGTCCCAACTGTTACGGAGGGTGGTCGCGGATTTCGAGGATTTTCTCGACGATTTTTGGATCCATGGGCGGCGGCGGGTGTTTGGGAATGGGAGACTTCCCCCGCAACACTTCCTGGCTTTCCAGTGGTGCACCGCGAATGCGTTTGAGCCATTGTTTTACCCAGGATTTTGAACGTCCCACCTCATCTGCCATTTTCTGGCGGCTCCATTCCGGGTGTTCCACCCACACCTCCCTCAATTTGCTGCGACTGACTACCCATTCTTCTTCCATCACGACCTTCCTTGCTGCTTAGTATCAGCATACACTCCCACTGGTGGGGAGGGTCACGATGTTGGTAAATCCCCTTGGGTCACGATGTTAGAAAACAGTACAGCATGTGTCGGTAGGGTACTGATGGCAGAACATCAGGTTGAATCCGCGCCATTCGGACACGTTTCAACAGCTAAACAAGCGACTTTTCAGGTCGCACCACGCTTTGTTGGGCATGGACTTGAAGACTCGCCAACTGTGGTTGTGAACCCACACGCCTATAATAATATTTACTCATCAGCCTAAGGTAGCCAATACCCGCGGTCGCGGTATGTCCTGAAGCCGAGCGGCAGTTCTGAGAAAGTCATGGTTTCCAAATCCAGGATGTAGATAATTTTCGATGCACACTCAGTATTGGGCTTAGACGAAAATATCAATATTTGGCGACCATCTGGAGAAAAATCCCCAATTGCACTTGAACAGTATTTTTCAGAATCAAGACTCGCAGGCGGAACCAGCATATCTAAAACGTCAGCACGATGTTCGTTTTTTATTGATAATGATGATAGAGATATTGAATAAAGCCCAAATTTATCATCGGCGGTATTCATCTCGTAACTATGAGAAAAATCGATGGATCTCAGATCAAATATTTGAATTTTTGAGCTGTCCGGCCACCATCTGCGGGTAGTTCCAGATGTCAACATATCTACATATCTATCCCTTTTCATATCTGGGAGAGAAGTAATATGCAAACGGTTGTAATGGAAGGTTTGTGTTGCCGGCTCCATCCAAGCCAGCCATTTCCCGTCCGGAGAAAAGGCAGGAGGAAAAAAATAGGAGTCGAAAATGATTTGCTCGCCGTTTAATTCTAGGGCTTCCTTTCCCGACCCATCCATACTTGACCACCAGGAGTAGCTTTTAGTATTCCAACTATTTCCCCCCAAACTTGTACGAACTTGAGAAGCCCAGTAGACACGTGTGTCAGTTATTGCGAGAATCTCAACAGGCTTATTTACATCACCACCACCATTATATTTATAGATACTGCGTTGATCAGTTCCATCGCTGTTGACGCTGTAAACCCCGAATCCGATATCGCCCTCACCAACAAATACCAGTCTTGTGTTGTCGATCCATTCTGCTGCTTTACCTTGCCAGGAATATCTGGGGAGGTTTTTGGCAAGCTTGAGCGGTTCTGACTCTAATGAATTCAAATCAATTGAATACAGATTTCCAAACTCTCCTTTGCTTGAAGAAATGAGCAGTTTTGTTCCATCGGGAGAAATATCCTGAATGTAGTTATACCCCTCGATACCATTTGTTATAGGAACCATATTCATTCCATCTATGTTTGCAGTAAACACATTTTGGTTACCTTCTAAATCAGGGAATGCTTCAGTAATAGTCTCCTTTTCTGTTTCAGACATGAAATCTTTTCTTAATTCGAAAATAATTTTTCCCGATCCTCCCCCAATTTGGGTGGGCGTAGGAGTCAGGGTCGGTGTTGATGTTTGGGTTGGAACTTGAGTTGCAGTTGCGGTAGGCGTAAAAGTTGGTGTGCTGGTAATTGTAAGTGTTGGAGTAACAGTAACTCCGAATAATTGTCCCGGACCGCAGCTAGTAAGTAACAGGCTAAACGTCAAGACACATATTGCAATTGTTTTTCTGTTGATGTTCATATTTCTCCAATGTTGTTGCGAGTGCCCCTAACGATAACTAATGTGTGTCGTATTTTACTGTGATGTAATTGCAGCCCAACGAGACTGTCGAAAAACCATGTTTTCAGACAGAACGCAAGTCCAATGATGGGACAATCGACAGGTTATTTACCTTGAATGAGGCTGAACAGGACTGTGCGGGCTTAGGTCAGCATCCCAAAGGTGTGGATTTTGCCGATATTGTGTACCAGAGCGAACCGCGTACGCGTCCATTGTACATCGACCTTCAATTTGGTGCGTAAAGTAAAGCGGTTCATGCGCTTCTGCACACAGATGTTGGCAAAGACTGGCTCGACAATACCCAGCCGTCTGGCGTAGAGCTGCTTTCCCTGTTCGGTATCAATCTTTGCCTTCATCTCATCGATCAGGTTGGGCTGTTGCGTATCCACTTGGACGGAAAGATACCTGCGCGATGTGGTTGGTTTGCTCAAACAGCGCGCCTTCACGGAGCAGGCGGCGCAGTCTTCCACGCGGGCACGATAAACATCATAGGTTCGATAGCGGTTGGTCCGGTTGCGGGCATGGTAGGTCAGTTCTTTCCCTTGCGGACAGCGATACACCTGCTTGCTTAGATCGAAAGAGAAGTCAGAAGCGGTGAAGAGACTGGGCTTGGTGTCTGGTCGCTGCCTGCCGTGGACGCCATCCTTGAAACGCTCTTGATCGGCAAAGCGTGGATCGCGTTTGCGGAATTGGATGTTGGGGATGTACGCATCGATCTTTTCATCGCGGCATAAAACCAGACTGTTATAGGAATGATAGTTGCTGTCCGCAGTGAGTTGTTTCCCCTGGAAATAGCTTTCGTCTTTGCCGATGGCAGCAAGATTCTTTTTCGCACCCTCCAGCATCGGCTTGAGGTTTTCGTGATCCTGGCTGGCGATTGCCTCCGCCGCGAGAATGACCTGATGTTTGGAATCGACCAGCGCTTGAGCGTTGTAGTCCTGGAGGACCCCGTGAGAAGAAGGCATCTTCACCGATGCATTGTCGATGACATTGCCTTGGATCTCTTTGCCATCGCTGCCGCGCTTCGGTTCACGATCCTTTTGAAATAGATTGAGCCGCTCCACTTGTAACTGGAAGCGTCGTTCGCGTTTCTTTTGCTGCGCCACTACCACCTCAGGCCGTTTGTCCGCCTGTGCATGTTCTGCGATACTGCCACTATTGTTGTGAATAATACTTTCCCACTCACACCCATTCTTGATGACTTCAACTGTGCAGATGGTGTGATTGGCAACAACTGGTCCGGCAACACATCCGGTTACAATATTTCGTCCAATCAACTACTAGTCAAGTCGAAAAATGCCAACCTTGACATTTATTGGAACAATACACTCTTTGGACCGGATCAGGAGGTCTACTTCACCTTCTCCTCAGTCAGTAGTACCGCCCTTGATCAAGATTTGCTGCTGAAAGCACAAGACACCAGCAGCTGGGGAGCCATGATCGATGTGCAATATGATGCAGCCGGGCAACGTGTAGATCGTATGGACTTTCGCGCAGGGGCAATCTTGGGTGCAGTATGGCGCGGACATTCCCGTTACATTTGTAAATGGTGATCAATTTGGAGCACGCGCTCTGGCAGATGGGACAGTGGAAGTTTATCGTAACGGAGTTTTATTGGCAACGCGTGATGTGACGGCCTGGCCCCACTATTCCAGCGGCGGCTATCTTGGGTTGTGGTTTGGCGATGCCAAAAACGTGTTAATCGATGATTTCGGTGGTGGAAACATACCATAATCATGACGTGGTCAATTAACCGAAGCTGACCGGTAGTTTTTGCCCTCCAATGTCTCAACAACATTGGAGGGCATCTCAAATGTTTCTAATCCTATTTATCCTTCAAAACCTTTTCCGAATGAAGAGCATATGGGAGCAAGCCCTTACATTACTTTCTCACTTCGGAAACTGCGCAATCCAGTTCATCGTAGTCTCTTCTGCTGAGTCTACTCATGTCAGCCTCTAATATTCACTGGGTAGCAAGATGATCACCAGTTTCTTTTTGCTGGTTTCATCGACAGGCTCAACTGATGCGTACAACCTGACCTCATCAAAACTTCTGCCGTCTAGCCGCGAATTCAATTGCTCAACAAGTTGGAATGGGTGCCAATGTATTAAAATGCGCGGAACTTCTTGTTCGAATGGATCCGATGAGCGCGGGGAAGTTAGCCCAATTAGCCGGCTTAACGACAGGTGTCATTACTGGAATTGTGGATCGTTTGGAAAAAGCGGGCTGGGCAAAGAGAGTGGCAGACCCAAAGGATCGAGGACGTGTGATTATTCATCCAGGTCCGCAGGAAACCGATGCTGCGGCAGACCGGCTTTACAGTTCTTATATGGATTCACTAACCAAGTTTTTAGCAGGTTGTTCAGATGATGAGCTTATCTTGAGGACAGAATTCATAGATGGCTTGATAAAGTTAAAGCACGAGCAGGCTGATGATTCCAGGCAACCATATTGTGTTGCTTAAAGTAAACAGACCAGGTTCAGGAAGAATCTGGTCTGTTTATATCTTCAGATTTTGCTTATAACCAAAATCCTGTCACGGGCACACGGTGGGGAATGCGATGCCTCACCCCCAGCCCGCCCCTGCCACTCGCCCTGCTCGGGTATGCTTCGCGATCTCCCATGGGGAGAGGGGAGAACTGGTTACTTCTTTTCTCTTGTTTCCAACCACTTCTTAAGTGACTTCTGACTCTCCACCGACGGCTTTCCCAATATCAGATTTTCGACGCTGATATCTTCATCCAAATCGTGCCAATGAATGCCTTCCCCATCGCCGATCAATCGCCAATTGTTTCGCTCTTCTGTCGTTCCATGCAGCAGGCGCGGGAACCACGCCAGCGGCACAGACACAGTGCGTCCGTCGCTTAAGTCCACAATAAGTGCTTCGTCGGTCACGTTTACGTTCTGCGCTGAAACCATGCGAAGTTCAATCGCTAAAGTAGTCATTCCATTTCTCCAACAGCATTTCCTGATTCTCTTCGATCAATCTTTGGATACGATTGATTTCATTGCGGCTGTATCCGCCGCTATTTTGCAATCGAACTGGGTCAAGCCAGAATTTCGCTTTGTTTCTTTCACGCTCAACATGGACATGAGGTGGTTCACTTCCGTCTGCGGAGTAGAAAAAGAAACGATAAGGACCATGTTCCCATATTGTTGGCATGAATGAGTTCCTTGATGAAATTATAGCACTACTTGAAATCGCCAAATCCCGGCAAGGGCACATGGTGGGATCTCACCCCCATGAGGGCTCCCACGGGAGAGGGGAGTCATCATCGGAAGTGGGGGAGAACTGGTTATTTGATTATTCCCCTATTGTCCAGGAACTCGACAGGGTCTTTGCCAGCCACTCTTCATAGGGATTTGGCTGCATTCACCTGATCGTCGCCGCAGAACATCTCGTGCGAGCCGGTCTGATATAGCGGAACGCTGGTTTCAGGATGGTCAATGTAAGCTGACCACCCATTCCAATCTTATCTTATGTCCATACGATGCCAGGTCCGACCATGCCGAGATGTTCCTTCGCCGTGACCGTACTGCCCTGATCGAGTGTAAGGTATCTGCCTTCCCTCATCAGATCCAGCACTTCGCTGGTGTCCACCATCTGGATCGCATCGCGCGAGACCGCAACTGCACCGCCGCCATAGGCGCCAGATACGGACCTGCTGGCGTCATGGGAGTACTCGAAGGCGATCACGCCCTTGCCATCGATTATCTTCAGCCAGCCCTGCAAGAGTCTGGCGATATAGTTTATGTCAGCATAGCCGTCGCAGTCCTCGATACCAACATACGGCTCTGCATCCTCGACGATCCTGACGATGACCGACTCGGGATTGATGTAGTCATCCTCGCCTGTCCATTCTGGGAACACCGAGCGCACCAGGTCGGTGGGCGGCTCGCTCAGGTTACGCTGGGCTCTCACGCACGCATCGTGGATCTTCCACGAGCCTCTGAAGACTTTCAAGTTTCCCATTGATCTCGAAACAGGTTTTTGTATAGAAATCCGTCATAGGAACCTCCTATTGTTATTGTGATTTAAACAAATGAGCCTTTCCACGTGGGAAAGGCTCATTTGTAGCAGATTGATGTTATTGCTTCTTTTCTTTTTCAGGATAGAACTGGCGATAGACGTTTTCCATGCCATGCTCGTTTACATCCTGCACACGGCGTAAACCAGTATCCAGACCGGTCGCAATAAGACTGTGGTAATCGGGGGGTAATGGCATCCCCGCCTTTTTGAATTCAAGTCTTTGGATATGCAACAGGCGTAATTCATTGGCAAGGATCTGGCGCAACTGCGGATCTACCAACTCTTCATGTGTACCCTTGTGTCGAACACGAACAACTTTGGTTTGAGTTTTCAGATCAAATGTAGCCATTATCTATAATCTCCTGCGCAATGCGCTTCATTTCCTTTTTGTCATGGATCAAACCATAACCAAGTTCATACAACGCCAGCTGCAGTTTATAGTGTTCGCCAATAGGACGACCAAAATCCGCCTCGGCCTCTTCTACTGCAACCAATCTTTCTATAATTTTATCCCATTGCGCACGTGTAACCTTAGGACGTTGTACAGGCGGTAAATCGTACTCATCGCCTTCATCAGTTTTTGGCGACATCTTTATTATCCTCCATTTGTTTTGTAATTTCAAGTATGAGTATAAACCACTGTCTATGCTTGCTGTGGTTGTGCTGCTTTCTCGGAACCGAATCGGCGCTGCAGGCGCTCAACGATCTCGAAGCGGATAAACGCTTCCAATCAAGTGACACCGTATTACATGCCCTGGTCGTATCTCATCTGGGGAGTGAGTTCAAGCTGCTTATAGTAATGCTCATCGTCCAATGCAAAGCAACGATCGCACTCATGAGATTTGCTCAGGCACTCATCCGGACCGCATCGCGTCGCGCGAGACCACAACTGCGCCCCCGCCATAACATCCTGGCACGGACCGGCTGGCGTCGTGTGCGTATTCGAAGGCGATTACACCACTGTCTTCTGTCACCTTTAACCAGCCCTGCAGAAGCCTGGCAACGTAATCTACATTGGCGTATCCATCGCTATCCTCGATGATCACATACGGTTGAACATCCTCGACGATTTTGATCGTGACAGACTCAGGATTGATGGAGTCATCCTCACCATGCCATTCAGGGAACACTGCGTGGACCAATTCGCTCAGTTTCGTTGTCGCATCCTGATGGGCATCTACACATGCCCCGTGAAGCTCCTTGAGTTTTTGCAAAATATCGGGTTTGCCTCTGACTTCAAGGCAGACTTTTGTATAAAATTCCATGGCAACCTCCTGTTGTTTTGAATTGGATTTGAATAGAAAACAGGCCGTGTCTATGGACACGGCCTGTTGGATATCAAAAGTTAATCTTGACTGCCTTTTCGGCCCCTGGCGTTTTGGCATCCACTTCGTCATGCTGCCCACAATGACCAAGGCTACGCACATTGGAAATGATCCAAACAAGCTCCACGGTAGCCACATCATCTAAGTAAGTTTGATTGCCCAACTGAAAACAACCCTTTGAATCCAGCTTGCGTTTGTAGGTTTTGCCGCTCTGCGCCAACAACCAGCGGTCCGGATTCACAGTGTGTGGAACAGGCGGTAAACAGGGTTTCTCGGGGAACTTGATTCGAGGTGGTTGGTTACCACAGGTATAATAGCCTGGTTAGGGCGTTCGAAGTTGTAGAAGTGGACATAACGCTGGTTGACATCGACCGTACTGACCAGATCGGCAGGGCATTCGATCAACTGACATTCGTATTTGAAGTTGCGGTGGTAACGTTCGGCGAAGGGATTCTTATCCGGTCGCTGCGGCGGGCAGACCTTTGGGTCGATCCCAAGGCATTGCAGAAAACGCAGCAGTGGGGAGGGAAAATCCTTGGCTGTCCAACTCCCGACCCAGCGTGTGTCACGATCCAGGCGGATGCGATCCGGACAGCCCTGCTCCAGCAACACTTCCGCCACTTTCCGTAACGCTGTCAACATCTCTTGCCCCAAGTTTGCCAACAGTATCTCTCAGACTGGTTCAACCCACCCGTGATACACCAGATCAAACGCCAGAGTGGGTATATTCTGATTGAGTCTAGCGATAATGTGCTAGTAAGTAAGGTGCTCGTGATAATTCTGGATGTTGAGGAAAAGATTCTAGAGCAGGGCGAAGCTGTGTTTGTGAAAGATTATGAAGTGGGAGTATGTCTCAACCACAGAAGGCAGAGTTAGAATAGAAGCTTGGGATTTGGCGGGAAATGTAGCGAAGAAGGAGTTATAAAAAACTTCCGAAGTCTCTGGCAAGGCGAGGGTGATGGGCATAAGGGTCTCCTTGAGAAACAATGACAGAATTGTAATCCTGTTTTTTTTAAAGGCGGTGCTATACTACTTCACATTCTCAGCGGCTGTAAAACAGGTGTTGAAATTAGACCGTAAGATCAAAGTCGATTTTGTCGTTATATTATTTTTTTTATGACCAGAGGTAAAACATGAAAATCCAGCAGTTTCAACTCCATCAAGGGCAAATCATACGCATGGAAGCATTCACTACAGCTATTGGAAACAATTAATGATAAAGGTTTGATGCGTCATGATTATGCGTGATGGTAACCTGAAAACCCAAAACTGGAGCTACTTGGCGAAGATAGCCGTCATCTCGTGCGCCATTATTGGGTACATACCAATATTCTTCTGGCTCTATTCTAAACAAGGAGCTGAGAGCGCTGCCCTGGTCATTCTGCCCGTAGTAATAATTGCCTGGCTGTGGGGGAAGTGGGTTGGACTACTTTCTGGATTGTTGGCCTTTCCATTGAACACCATATTACTCAACCTGGCAAGTAAGTCTGGCTGGGATGTCATCCTACGAGATCAAGGAGGCGCTGGATCAATCGCAGTGTTGTTTATTGGTGTCATAGTTGGGTATATGAGTGACCTTAGCCAGGACTTGAACAGGGAATTAATGAAACGGCGCCAAGCAGAAGAGACCCTACGCCAAAGCGAGGACCAATATCGCCGTCTGGTGGAATATTCACCCTACGGAATTGTAATTCACACACAGGGCAAAGTATCATATTTAAACCCAACCGCAATGAAACTGACCGGGGCGAAGAGCGCCGAAGAAGTGCTTGGCAAGCCTGTCATAGATTTTGTACATCCCGAATCGCGCTCTGCCGTGCTACAGCGCTTGAGAGAGATGAGCGAAGGCAAAGATGCACCACCACTGGAGGAAAAATTCGTTTGCCTCGATGGTACAGTGATTGATGTTGAAGTGACCGCTTATCCACTTATCTATCAAAATGTGCCTGCCGTGCAAGTTGTTTTTCAAAACATCACGGATCGCAAACTCGCTGAGATGGCACTGCGCGCGAGCCAGGAGCGGTACCGTTCACTGTATGAAGACAACCCCTCCATGTATTTCACAGTGGACCCCGACGGCACCGTGCTGTCGGTGAATCGGTTCGGATGTGAACAACTTGGTTACACTGCACAAGAGTTGATAGGTCAATCCGTGCTGCAGGTGTTTTACGGCGAGGATAAAGACGCCGCGGTCAGCAGTGTAGCACTTTGCGTGAATAACCCGGGCCAGATGTTTCATTGGGAACTTCGCAAGGTGCATAAGACGGGTAGAGTCATGTGGGTGAAGGAGACTGCACGCGCGATGCAGGAGCTTGATGGAAGAACAGTAGTGTTCATTGTGTGTGAGGACATTACCGACCACAGGAAAGCGGAAGAGAAATTGCGTGCAGCTGAGGAAAGATTTCGCAGTATTTTTGAGAACGCAGGCGAAGGAATTTTTCAATCCGCACTCGGTGGAAGTCTACTTCTCGCAAATCCCACCTTGGCGCGTATTCTAGGCTATGATTCACCTGAGGATGCTGTCCATTCTCTCACTGATATTGTGAAACAGCTGTACGTTCATCCAGAAGACCGCGCCAACTTGTTCAATCGGTTGGAAATGGAGGGAGGTGTCCAGGATTTTGTGACGGAATTCTATCGCAAAGATCGCTCTACCATATGGATCTCTTCAAATATTCATGCGATTAAGAACCCACAGGGTGAAATTGTCTATTTGCAAGGCTTGGTCACAGACATCACCGAGCGTAAGCAGGCGGAGGAAGATCTTCGGGCAGCCGAAACCAGATATCGAAATCTAGTTGAACAAATTCCACTCATTGTCTACACAGCCAGGCCTGAGCAACATCTCGGCGTCACCTATATCAGCCCGCAAATTGAATCTTTAGGCTTTACCCAGGAGGCATGGATTGCTGACCCGGAACTCTGGCTCAGACAAATGCCCCCTGAAGATCAGAAGCGCATTTTGACTGAAATTGACGAAGTGAAAGCGGGCCGAAAACCGTTTCGATCAGAATATCGCCTCTTAGCCCGTGATGGCAAAGTGAGATGGTTCTACGATGAAGCAATTCAAGTTAGAGATATTTACGGAAAGCCTCTGCTTCTGCAAGGCTTCATGCTGGATATCACCGAGCGCAAACAAGCAGAAGAACAAATTCAACGACAACTTCGACGCTTGAACGCCTTGCACACAATTGATATGGCAATTGGTTCCAGTTTTGATTTGCACATGACTCTTGAAGTACTACTTCATCAAGTCATCTCGCAATTAAGTGTGGACGCTGCCGATATTTTGTTGATCAACCAGTCTCAACTAATATTCGAGTATGCTGCTGATCGAGGCTTTCATTCGAATGTCATCCAGCATTCTCGATTGAGCTTGAGTGAAGGTTTTGCAGGCCGTGCTATTTTTGAGCGCCGTATAGTTCATATTCCAAACTTAATGGATTCAGATGTTAAACTTACACGCTCATTGGCGCTCGCCAATGAATCTTTCGTTTCGTACTTTGGTGTGCCATTGATAGTCAAAGGCGAGGTCAAAGGCGTTTTGGAAATTTTCGATCGTATTCCGAAGGAACGCGATGAGGATTGGTCAAATTTCCTGGAAGCACTCGGAGCACAAGCTGCGATTGCAATTGATAACGCGCAGTTGAATCAGGATCTTCAACGTTCCAACATGGAACTTCTGATGGCATACAACGCAACAATAGAAGGCTGGTCACGGGCGATGGATTTGCGCGATAAGGAAACGGAAGGACACACACAACGTGTCACTGATTTGACTTTGGAATTAGCGCGCGCCATGAATATCAGCGAATCCCAGCTTATACATATTCGCCGCGGCGCGCTCCTACATGATATTGGCAAAATGGGAGTGCCCGATAACATCCTGCTCAAGGCTGATCAATTAACTGACGAGGAATGGGAGAAGATGCGTAAACATCCGGACTTCGCTTACGATATGCTCTCATCGATTCGATACCTCCAACCTGCACTGGATATTCCTTATTGTCACCATGAAAAATGGGATGGCAGTGGATATCCGCGCGGTCTAAAAGGAGAAGAAATCCCTTTGTCAGCCCGCATTTTCGCGGCTGCTGATGTGTGGGATGCAGTAACCAGTAATCGCTCATATCGCCCAGCCTGGACCAAAGAGAAAGCCTTGGAGTATATCCGGGAACAATCCGGAAAATATTTCGATCCAGAAGTTATAGATGTATTCCTTAGGTTCATGGCCGATAAATGATTGACCACTATTGAAGACAAAATGCTGTTAGATATTCATCGATTCAAGCGGAGACTGAAAGCGGTCTCCGCTTTTAATTTCATGAGAAACATCCACAGCCAATTCACGGTCACCTTTACAAGATGAAATCGCGAACTCTATTTCTTTGATACAATCTTCTTGTGCTTACCAGCCTCACTCCTCCGCCTAAAGAGGATGAAGTCGAATGCGGCAATTGTGGTGCGTACATTGGAGTCACCTGAGTTACTACCCAGCCATAACCTAATGTTGGCTCGGGGATTTCAGGCTCGCCGATCAAGCGACCATCGCCAGCGCGCGCATCCCGAATATGGTCGCAGATCCTGTTTTTGCGGAACGGCCAGCAGTCACAGAAGAACTTACCTTCCTTGTCTTCGGAAACCTTGTGGTTCTTGCCGCTAGCTTTGGAAGGGACAAACCATTGCCGCTTCCGCCGGTTGGTTTGTTCGCCCTTACGCTTTGCCATTGTGTTCCTTCCACTTCTCGTTCAGGAGGCGTAAAGCTTCCTTCACGCTTTTGCTTGATGTTCCGTGTACCACGGCAAAGTATTTCTGAACCAGAAGACGAACATTGAACATATCGGTCTCGTATTCCTCGCCCCGGAAAAGAACCTTGAAGAACACCATCCCGGCACGTGCTTTGCAGGCGGTTATGGCCATCGACTCGTTATCGGGATGGGGGACGGGCTTGAATTTGCTGTTCAATTGCTCATCGGCGAACCCACCGAGAGAAGCCAGCTCACCGAGAGTCA
>Ga0180074_1000150_pt1 | contig 14363 bp, 12 predicted proteins | sample EasRiv366_16_10D_FD_121773 | JGI IMG/M metagenome (GOLD analysis project Ga0180074, IMG submission 121773) | Soil microbial communities from meander-bound floodplain in the East River, Colorado, USA - East River metaG ERMLT366_16_10D | ecosystem: Environmental > Terrestrial > Soil > Floodplain ...
ACGAGGATCAATGCGAGAGCCTGCGCCAGCGCATCTGCACCGCCGGAGACAGTTTTATCGATAATGGATCGGAGTAATCCGACCAATCCCCACACCACAACCTCAATGCTGATGAAAGCAACGAGGTAAAAATAAAGACGACGAATGGATTTCATAAAGGCTCCTTCGCCCTGAGCGGAACGACGAGTGTAACGAGGAGTGAAGACGAAGGGCTGGTTATTGCAGGTACCACGCACTTCGACTACGTTCGCCTGTCGGCTCACTCCGCTCAGCGCGAATTATTTCGGTGGTTCTACAAACCAGTCATAGCCCCAGAAATTGTATTGGGGCATTAACGTCAACTTCCACGCGCCATCCTGCTTGACCAGGTCGGCAGTCATCATATTGCGATAACCGGTTGAGAATGGATCGCTGGAGTTATAGATCAACTCCAGCTCAACCGTGGCGACATCGCCGACAATATCACTTTCACCAATATCTACTGCCTGGTTCTCTGGGTTCACTTCGCCATTCAAAAACGCCCGGCGGAAGGTCTCATACGTCGGCTTATATTCAAGGTCAGCGAGATAACCATAGGCTTTCTCATAATCCTTGTTCAGCGTAGCTAGCACGTAATTATGTACCACGCCTTCAGGGGTGTCGTCCGAAATGTAGGTTTGTGAATCCTTGCGGGTGAAAAACACAGCCAGCGCCACAACTACCAGTAAGCCAATTCCCACTAAAATGCCTGTCAAAAAGCGGTCTTGTTTCATAGAGTGCCTCCGATGTTCATTTTCATTGTATAGTTTTTAGGACGAAATGGCAAGCAGATTTGTTTCCCGCTTGAATCTGACATCTAATTCTTGTATACTTCCTACATGGGAAATCAACCTACTGGCACCGTCACCTTCCTCTTCACGGATATTGAGGGCTCGACCAAACTCGCACAAAACATCCCAATACTCGGGAGTCGGTATGAGTGCGTCAGTGTGCCAAGAAGGATAATAAAAATTCAGGATGGCATTCATCCATTTCAAGCGAGATGAGTGAAAGAATTAGCGTATCTAAATCATTCATTCATCTTGCTTTGATTACAATCATTATCCAAGAAATTTCAGCAGAATAATGATTATAGCGGCGAGAGCTATGACTAGTGACAGATTCCATTTGGTTGTAATGGGCTTCCTTGTTTTTGCCATTCGAGCTTTACGATTCATTTCCGCTTCACGCCGAAATTCGGCTTGACGTTCACGAGTAAGGTGGTCTAAAAAATGATCGTTCATATCAAACTCCTTTTCTGTTCATGTTTACACTGTAGCATTTACCCTCTTGCAAAACTTGCCATAATTCCCCTAAAATTCCCCGAAATTATCCTGATTGCGCTATACTCATCTACAAGCACTGGTTCTTGGTTTTCTTACTTTAGGAGCAATCTTCAGTGAGTCCTACCGCCATCACGCCAGAACAATTTGTCACCTTCGGCGAATTACTCAAATATCTCCGCCGCCAGGCGCGTATTACACAGAGGGAACTTGCCATCGCCGTTGGCTATAGTGACACCCAGATCAGCCGTATGGAACAGAATCAACGGGTGCCTGACGCAACGACACTCACAGCTTTATTTGTCCCAGCCTTGTATATCGAACAGGAACCGAAGTGGGTGATACGCCTGCTGGAGCTGGCAAAGTCCGCGCATGGGGATAGTACGTTAGTGGCAGATGTCAACGACAAACCAGGCACACTCCATGATCTACCCTCCGGTACCGTCACCTTCCTCTTCACCGATATCGAAGGCAGTACCAAACTGTCACAACAACATCCAGATGCGATGCCTGATCTCTTGGCGCGGCATCATGAGATTTTGAATCAAGCCATTGAGGCGCATAAAGGCTACGTCTTCCAAATCGTCGGTGATTCTTTCTCAGCCGCGTTCCACTCCGCCATTGACGCGTTGAACGCCGCGCTCGACGCGCAACGATATTTGCGAAACGAAGCATGGACTCCCGCGTCCATCAAAGTGCGGATGGGGATTCACACAGGCACAGCCCAATTGAATGAGGAGAAACAATATTCAGGCTACACAACGTTGGCATCCACGCAGCGCATCATGTCCGCTGGGCATGGAGGGCAGGTCCTTCTCTCTGGCACGACGCGTGAACTCGTGCGGGATATTCTTCCTAAGGATTCTGAATTGCACGATCTGGGCGAGAAACGCCTTAAAGATTTACTCCGCCCTGAGCATTTGTATCAACTCAACATAACAGGACTTCTTACAACTTTCCCACCCTTGAAGACTTTAGATTTGTTTCCAAACAATCTTCCGGTACAGCTTACAACATTTATCGGACGCGAGAAAGAGATTGCTGAACTCAAACAGGAATTGGAAGCGTATCGTCTCGTTACATTGACAGGCTCAGGTGGCACAGGCAAGACACGCCTCTCCCTGCAAGTCGCAGCAGAGTTGCTCGAAAAATTTGATCATGGCATTTGGTTCGTTGAGCTTGCGCCGCTCACGGATCCCGATCTGATTCCACAAACCATCCTTTCAACGGTTGGCGTTCAGGAGCAACAAGGCAAAACTCCGTTGGAAGTATTGAAAGAATATTTGCGTGCAAAGCAAACTTTGATCGTGCTCGATAACTGCGAGCATCTCATCTCTGCCAGCGCGCAAGTGGTGAATACGTTGTTGAATGCTGCACCCAGGCTCAAGGTCATGGCTTCGAGTCGTGAAGCGCTCGGAGTCAAAGGGGAAGCGTCGTATCCCGTCCCTTCACTTTCATTGCCTGATATCAAACATCTGCCCGCTATCGAAGGACTCTCGCAATACGAAGCCGTGCGCCTGTTCATTGACCGCGCTTTGCTGGTCGCTCCGCATTTTGTTGTTGACAAAGACAACACGCCGTTCATCGCTCAAATCTGCTACCGGCTTGACGGCATCCCTCTCGCGATAGAACTTGCCGCTGCGCGCATCAAAGTGCTGTCTGTGGAACAAATCTCAAAGCGACTCGATGACCGCTTCCGCTTGCTGACTGGCGGCGCGCGGACTGCCTTGCCGCGTCAGCAAACCTTGCGCGCGCTAATTGACTGGAGTTATGACATCCTCCCTGATAATGAGTGTTTGCTTTTGCGCCGACTTTCCGTCTTCGCAGGCAGCTGGACTCTCGAAGCCGCGGAAGAAGTATGTACAGGTGATGGCATAGAAACTTATGATGTTCTCGACTTGCTCAGTCAACTCGTCAACAAATCCCTTGTCGTCGTCGTGGAGCATTCCCAAAGTGGCGAAACTCGCTATCGCATGTTGGAGACCATCCGGCAATACGCGCGGGAGAAACATCTTGAAGCAGGAGGCAGTGAAACTATTCGTGATAAACATCTGGCTTATTTTGTGAAACTCGTGCAACACGCCGAGCCCGAACTGTACCGCTCCAATCAAGCGTACTGGTTCAATAAGCTGGATGATGAACTCGATAACATCCGCATGTCTCTAGAATGGGCACTTGCTACAAATACGAAATCGGGGTTGCAAATCGTCTGTATACCCTGGCGATTTTGGAATAAACGCATATATTCTTGGGAAATTGGAGATTGGTTGCGTCACCTTTTAGAAAATTATGAAGCTGAAGATACATGGCGCGCCCGTGCATTGGCAGTTTACTCCCTCTCTAATCTTTGGCTGGGCAGCAATCCTTCTATAACAATCAACTTTGCTGAACAAAGCCTGCAATTAGCGCGCAGACTATCTGACAAACAAACCGAGGCGCTTTGTTTAGCTTTCCTGGGCGTATTTAACCTCTTAATAGGCAGAGCGAGCGAAGGTATCCCCTTTCTAGAGGAGAGCCTCACATTATACAGAGACTTGGGCGATAAAATTGGTCAGGCAGACACAATGGGATGGCTGGGCATTGATCATTCTGATTTCGAGCGCGCAACCGCATATGCAAAGGAAAGTCTCAAGCTTCACCGAGAGTTGGGGAATTTGTCTGAAATTGCAGCTGTTTTGGTTCAGCAGGCATGCTCAGCTATTTGGAGAGGAGATTTTTCTTCGCTTATTCCATGGTTGGAAGAATCGCTAACCCTTTCTCGTCAAATTGGCAATCAGGGAACTGAAAGCGAAGCGCTCATGGCACTTGGGGAGCTCTCCTATTGGCAAGGCGATTACGGAAGGGCAATTGTACAATTTAAAGAGACGATCCCATTAAGTGAAAAAGCTGGGAATTATTTTCAAAGTCTTTGGGCCCATATTCGTATCCCCTACGTTTTATTGAGACAGGGCGATTTTCACCAGGCTTACGCATTATTTGCGGACAATATTCAAAGTACACAAAAGGCGAACTTGACGATTGCCCTGGTGTATACAGTGGAAGGGCTGGCGAGCCTCTATGTGAATCAAAGTCAACCAGAACGCGCCGCACGGCTCTTCGCCTGGGCAGACGCCATGCGTGAGAAGATCGGCGATCAGCGTCCACCCGTTGAGCAGGCTTCTGTTGAAAAAGATTTGGCGGTTATTCATTCCAGGATGGATGACGCTGAGTTTGCACGTATCACTACAGAAGGGCGTACAATGTCCATGGAACAGGCAATTGCTCTGGCACTGGAAGAGAACTCACCATGACTCTCCCCTCCGGCACCGTCACCTTCCTCTTCACCGATATCGAAGGCTCGACCAAACTCGCACAGGGACATCCTGATAAGTGGGAGTCTTTACAGCAACGCCATCATGCCATCTTGCAGTCCGCAATTGAAACGCATAATGGACATGTCTTCCAAGTCATCGGCGATGCCTTTTGTGCAGCGTTCCACACAGCAAAAGATGGACTCAACGCGGCTATAGAAGCTCAACGAAAACTTCAAACTGAAAACTGGGATGGGACTCCGGTCAAAGTCCGCATGGGATTACACACGGGCTCTGCTGAAATACAAGGAAACGAATATCACGGTTATATGACGCTGGCTCGGGTTCAACGTGTAATGTCCGTTGCCTATGGCGGACAAATCCTGCTATCGAATGCCAGCGCAGAATTGATCCATAATGAATTGCCCGAAGGAATTACCCTGCGCGATATGAGGGAACATCGTCTCAAAGGCTTGCTCAATCCTGAACGCCTCTGGCAAATTGTTACGCCAGATTTGCAACAGGACTTTCCTCCGCTGCAATCACTCAATGAAATTCCAAATAACTTGCCCATCCAACTTACCTCTTTTGTGGGGCGTGAAAATGAGATCGCTGAACTCAAACAGGAATTGGAAGCCCATCACCTCGTCACGCTGACTGGCTCCGGCGGCGCCGGCAAGACACGCTTGTCATTGCAGGTTGCAGCCGAGTTACTCGAACAATTCGATCACGGTGTCTGGTTCGTGGAACTCGCGCCGCTCACCGATCCTGATTTGATCCCACAAACGATTCTTTCTACCATCGGCATCAGCGAGCAGCCGAATAAGACTCCGCTTGATATCTTGAAAGAATATCTGCACGAGAAAAAGATGTTGATCGTGCTCGATAATTGTGAACATCTCGTCTCAGCCAGCGCGAAGGTGGCAAACACTTTATTGAACGCCGCGCCCAATCTCAAAGTCTTGGCTTCGAGCCGTGAGGCGCTTGGCGTCAAAGGCGAACTCTCGTATCCCGTCCCGTCGCTTTCACTGCCTGATCTAAAACATCTTCCCGCGCTTGAAGGACTCTCACAATATGAAGCGGTGCGACTCTTCATCGACCGCGCCTTTCTGGTTGCACCGCACTTTTTAGTGGATAAGGACAACGCTCCTTTCATCGCCCAAATCTGCTACCGTCTCGACGGCATTCCTTTGGCAATTGAACTCGCTGCGGCGCGTGTTAAGATGATGTCGGTGGAACAGATATCAATGAGGCTTGATGACCGTTTCCGTTTGTTGACCGGCGGCGCACGGACAGCCCTGCCGCGCCAGCAAACCTTGAGTGCGTTGATCGATTGGAGTTATGACCACCTTTCTGAGAATGAACAATTGTTATTATGCCGACTCTCCGTCTTCGCAGGCGGTTGGACTCTCGAAGCGGCTGAAGAAGTTTGCGTAGGGCAGGATGACATCCTGCCTTACGACATATTGGATTTACTCACTCAACTCATCAACAAATCCCTTGTCGTTGTCATCGAACATTCACAAAGCGGAGAGACTCGCTACCGTATGTTGGAGACCATCCGCCAGTATACGCGCGAGAAGTTGCTCGAATCAGGTAGAGGCGAGACCGTTCGAGACAAACATCTTATCCATTTTGTAAAACTGGTGGAACAAGCTGAGCCTGAACTCTATCAAGGAAACCAGGTCTTTTGGTTCAACAAACTGAATGATGAACTCGACAATCTCCGCATGGCATTGGAGTGGGCGCTTGACACCAATGTTGAAGCAGGGTTGCGAATTGCTTCCACTCCCTTCCGATTTTGGGATGGATATGGTCATTTGAAGGAAATGGGGAAATGGCTGTCAGAATTTTTGAAACAATATAATAAAACTGACAGATTACATGTTCAAGCATTAAGAACTTCCTCCATAGTTTTTTTTAGGCAAGGGAATTTCCCTGAGGCGATCAAGATTATCGAACAAAGTGTGCAAATGGCTCGCGCCCTGTCAGACCAGCAACTCGAGGCATCTGGTCTCTCTTTTCTAGGGGCAATTACCCAACTACTGGGAAACGTGGGGGATGGGACTCCAATTCTGGAGCAGGGTCTCGCCTTACATCGCGCCACGGGTAATAAAATTGGCCAGGCGAACGCGCTGGGATGGTTAACTTACGATCATACCAATATGGAACGAGCCATCGCCTTTGCTAGGGAGAGCCTTAGCCTTCATAGAGAGTTGAATAACCTGACAGGGATTGCTGCAACCCTTATTGTTCTGGCACGACTAACGCTATGGAGTGGGGATTTTTCTTCGCCTTCATCATGGTTGGAAGAAGCGCTCACTATTACTCAGCGACTAGGTGATCGGGAAGGCAATCTAGAGGCACTAGTCACTTCTGGGATGCTTGCTTATTGGCAGGGGGATCATCAACGCGCAATAAAGTGGTTTGAGGAAGCAATGGTCATCAGTGATGAAATTGGCGACCAATTTTCAAGCTCATGGACTCATGTTCGCATGGCTCACGCTTTCCTGCGGCAAGGCGATCTTCAACGTGCGCGGGAATTATTTGCCTTTGGCATTGAAAAAACACATAAGGCGAACTTCACAATCGCATTGGTGTATGCCATCGAAGGATTAGCCAGCCTGAATATGATTCAGGAACATCCTGAACGCGCCGCGCGGCTCTTCGCCTGGACAGATGCCATGCGTGAAAAAATCGGTGATCACCGTCCACCGGTTGAACAGGCCTCGGTGGAAAAAGATTTGGCTGTCATCCATTCAAAAGTAGATGATACTGAATTTGCACGTCTCTTCGCAGAAGGGCGTACAATGACAGTCGAACAGGCAATTGCTCTGGCACTGGAGGCATAAATGGCTCCCGATCAATATAAATTTCAAATGGCGATCCGTGATTTCCAGTCCGCGCGGCAAAAGGCGGGGATACAGGAAGTGCTGGCGCGTGTCACGGGAAAGTCAAATCAACTTTTATCATACGACGATGTTGCCGAAAAACTAAAACTGCGCGCGCGCATGGAGCGCGGCGTACAACACATTCCACTCGATGCCATTGTAGGCAGTGTGGGGCGCAATACCGATTTCACGCGCACCTTTCTGCCGCGCAAGTCTGGTGACCAACAACGTTGGGCAAATGTGAAAACCGCTATGGAAGATGGCGCGGGTTTGCCTCCCATTGAAGTGTACAAAGTGGGCGAAGTTTATTTTGTAGTGGACGGCAATCACCGCGTGTCCATCGCCAATCAGGAGGGCGCCACATCCATTGAAGCGCGGGTCATTGAATTCAAAACTGATATCAAACTCACGCCCGATGTGCAGCCCGATGACCTGATCATCAAAGCCGAGTATGTTGAATTTCTCGATGCCACCCGCATCCATGAGGCGCGTCCCAATGTGGATCTGAGCGTCACATCCTGCTGTCAATATGACACCTTGCTGGAACAGATCCACGTCAGTCAATATCTCTTGCAGGAAGAAGGCAAAACGGACGTATCGCTTCAGGACGCAGCCGCAAGCTGGTACGACACGACCTACATTCCCCTCGCTGAAGCCATTCGCGATCGCGGACTGTTGCACTGGTTCCCTGGTCGTACTATCACCGACTTATACATTTGGATCGCAGAGAACCGTGCCGCCCTCGAGAAAGAGCAAGGGTGGGAGATCCAATCTGATATCGCCGCAACAGACCTGATCTTGGAAAGAAGCGTCCGGTCAGAGCCCGGCAGTTGGCGTAAAGCACGTGCAGTCACACGTTACACCGATCATCTCTTTATGGATATTCTTGTCCCGCTAAGCGGCGATGCCGAAAGTTGGGATTCTTTAGAGCAAGCCATCATCATTGCCAAACGTGAAGAGGCGAAGATCCACGGTCTGCATATCGTTGACTCAAAAGAGAAAGTAGAAAGCCCGAACGCACTGGCAGTGCAAGCACAATTCAACAAAATCTGTACGGATGCCAATGTGGACGGAAAACTTTTTATCGAAGCCGGTGAGATCACAAAAAAAATTTGCGACCGTGCCACAATGACAGATTTGGTCGTATTGAAGATCGTCCATCCACCGCTGGGCGGCTTATCCAGTTTTGCTTCTCCGTTCCGCAACATTATCATCAATTCATCACGCCCGGTACTGGGCGTGCCTGCCAAAGCGACTCAATTCGGACGAGCTTTGCTCGCTTATGATGGCAGTGACCGGTCGAAGGAAGCTTTATTCGTTGCCACCTACATCGCCGAAATTTGGAAGACCGAGTTGCTGGTGTTCACCGCGCTGGATGGCTCAAGAGCAACCGCAGATGTACAGGACCATGTTCGTAAATATCTTGATATTCACGAAGTGGAAGCTGAGTACATCATCAGTGCACACGGCGCCATGGACTATCTCAAGCAGACCGCCGAAGCGCGAGAAGTTGATCTGGTGTTGATGGGCAGCCACGGCGGCTCCACACTTCAGCAGGTCTTCAACGGCAGTGCACTGGATTACATGCTGCGGGAATCCAAAGTTCCAATTTTTATCTGCCATTGACCATGCTCACGCCGCCGTCCCCGGCGGCGTTGTTAGGATAAACCCTGCGCCGCTCACAGGATGCTTCGCTAAGGACGGCGCAGGGAGCAAGCGACTTTGATATACTTAATTCACCTCACTACAAGGAGAAACCTATGACTATCTCTGCCCCGCGTTGGGATCTGACCAACGTCTATCCATCACTCGAATCGAAAGAATTCAAAAATGCTGTCAAAAAATATAAAAAACTGCTGGATGAATTGGAAGCTTTCTTTGGCAAAAAATTGAGCAAAGCCAATTCAAAAACTGATCCGAAGAAATTGGGAAAGCTGCTCGGCGAATCGGTAGATCGCTTCAACGAACTTTTTGAGCTTTCCGGCACAATCAATCCCTTTATCTACTCCTTCGTCACTACTGATTCGCGCAACAAGGATGCCATGCGCGCACTTTCAGAGTTTGAGCAAATGTCGGTGCAGGCGAGCATGTTGAACACCAAATTCCAGGCGTGGGTGGGAAAACTCGGCAAAGCTGCCTTGAAGAAAGCCGTGAAGACCAACCCATCGGCACAGGGGCATGCGTTTGCCCTCAACGAAACCGCGGAACAATCCGTGTATATGATGAGCGAAGCAGAGGAAGGCATCGCGGCCGAATTAACTTTGAGCGGCGGCAACGCCTTCGGTAAATTACAGGGTACGGTCACGTCACAACTGACAGTGGATTTTGAGCTGGATGGCGAAGTAAAAAAGATGCCGATGCCGGCATTGATCAATTTACGTTCACATCCCGATGAGGCAACTCGTCATCGCGCGTATGATGCCGAGAACAAAGCCTGGGAGGGAATCAAAGAAACATTGACAGCGTGCATGAATGGGGTCAAGGGTGAAGCGATCACACTCAACAAAAAACGCGGACGTGAAGATGCCATCCACGAATCGATTGATTCCGCCCGCATGGATCGCGCGACACTCAAGGCAATGCTCACTGCGATGGAAGCGTCCTTCCCGATGTTCCGCAAATATTTCAAGAACAAAGCCAAACGTCTTGGCAAAGAGAAACTCGCGTGGTGGGATATCTACGCCCCTGTGGGTAAAGCTGACAAAGAATATACCTTCGAAGAAGCGCGCGATTTTATTGTCGAAAACTTCAACAAGTTCTCCCCCGAAATGGGAACATTTGCGCGACACGCTTTTGACAACAACTGGATCGATGCCGAACAACGCGAAGGCAAACGTGGCGGCGCGTTCTGCATGGGTGTTGCTGCAGTGAAAGAGAGCCGCATCTTGAGCAATTTCGATGGCTCGTTCGACCAGGTCAGCACACTGGCGCATGAATTGGGTCATGGCTTCCATAACTATTGTGCTTATCAAGCCAAGAAGACGCCTCTGCAAAAAAGCACACCGATGACTCTCGCAGAGACTGCGTCTATCATGTGCGAAACTATCGTCACAGAAGCCGTGCTCGCGCAGATCACTGATCCGCAGGAAGTGTTGGCTGTGCTCGAAGCGCAGTTGAACAACGCCTCACAGGTGGTCGTGGATATTTATTCACGTTACCTGTTTGAAAAAGAAGTCTTTGAGCGCCGCGAGAAATCTGAGCTTTCATCGGACGAGTTGAACGACGCCATGGAACGCGCTCAGAAAGCCACGTTCGGCGATGGTCTGGATGAACAATATTTACAAAAGTTCATGTGGACCTGGAAGCCGCACTACTATTCACCTGACCGTTCGTTCTACAATTACCCCTATGCATTTGGTCTGTTGTTTGCCACCGGCTTGTATGCCATTTATCAACAGCGCGGCGAAGAGTTCGTAAATGATTACAAGAATCTGCTTGCCACCACCGGCGAAGCCTCCGCGGCTGACCTTGCCAAACGGTTCGGCATTGACATCACCAAACGCAAATTCTGGGACGATAGCATCGCCATCCTCAGCAAGCGCGTCGATCAGTATTGCGCAATATAAAACAACTACTGCTCCATCGGGGGCTAAGCCCCCGATGGAGCAGTTTATAAGTAACTCATGTCAAAAATAAAAATCTTTCTCACAGCGGCGCTCCTCATTTTCACATTATCGGCTTGTAGCGCAATAGTGCCGACAGCTGAACCAACCTATGTGATCGTAGAGCCAACCTATCCACCGACAAAATCCACTGTACCACTTAATGAAGCAGGCGTCCCGCGCGTGAGCATTGAGGAAGCCCGAGTGGCGGTAGCAAGCGGCGCGGCGATCATTGTGGACGTCCGCAGCAAACAGGCATACGATGAGAGTCACATTCCAGGTGCGATCAACATTCTGCTGGGTGAGTTCGAAACCAATATCAACGGCATAGCGCTCGATAAAGATCAATGGATCATCACCTACTGTACCTGACAAAATGAACACACGAGCGCCCGTGCGGCGTTCCTGCTTTTGCAGAACGGTTACACCAATGTCACGCCTATCCTAGGCGGTTTTCAAGCCTGGGTAGAAGCTGGTTATCCAGTAGAGCCGTAAGGCGGGATGACATCCCGCCCTACGAAATACCCATGAAAATACTTTCCATCGATCACGTTCAACTTGCCATGCCCGCTAGCGGGGAAGAAAAAGCGCGCGACTTCTTCATTAACATTCTCGGCTTTCATGAAATTCCAAAACCAGCCGAGCTTGCCAAGCGCGGCGGTGCCTGGTTTGAATCAGAAAACGTGCAACTACATATCGGGGTCGAATCTGATTTCCATCCCGCGCGCAAAGCCCATCCTGCTTTTCTCGTGGATGATCTTGATACGCTGATCTCCAAAGCGCAAAGTGGTGGATACGAAATCGACATATCGCAACCACCCTTGGATGGATATAAACGTGCGCATGTCTTTGACCCATTTGGAAATCGAATCGAATTGATGGAGAAGCTATAAACACGCCTCTCGTCACCCCCTGGGCTGATTCAACACCCCCAACTGAATCCACACTGACGAAGCTCTGCGCCGAGCAGGGGCTACATCCATATCAATGGTCAAATGGACCGCATGATATTTATTCAGCGCATTCGCATTCTTACGATAAAGTCATCTACGTGGTACGCGGCTCGATCACATTTGGCCTGCCTGAACTGGGTCAACAACTCACACTCAAAGCTGGCGATAGACTCGACCTGCCCGCGAATACAGTCCATGATGCGGTAGTCGGGGAACAGGGCGTTGTCTGTTTGGAAGCACATCGATAACAACATGAAGCCATCACCGTTGCAAACAGCTTTACTCACAACATTGACGATGATCGCGTTCGCGTCCAATTCAGTATTGAACCGACTCGCATTAGGACAAAAAACAATCGATGCAGCCAGTTACACAACCATCCGTTTAATTACAGGCGCGATCATGCTGTTTGTAATCGCCAGCCTCCAAAGAAAAAAAACTGAACAGACAATTCTGGGCGGTAGTTGGCTCTCGGCTGCTTTCTTATTTCTCTATGCAATAGCATTTTCATTCGCCTACCTCAGCCTGACAACCGGTACCGGCGCACTGATTCTCTTTGGCAGTGTTCAAGTTACTATGATCGTTGTCGCTTTAAAAAATGGGGAACGCCCGCAACCCCTGGAATGGCTTGGGTTGGCTTTGGCGTTGGGAGGCTTGGTCTATTTGGTATTTCCTGGTCTTGCTGCGCCCTCACTTCTGGGTTCAGCTTTAATGGTGACCGCTGGCATCGCCTGGGGTCTCTATTCCATCCGCGGACGCGCGTCGCAGAATCCGCTTGCCGATACAGCCGGAAATTTTGTTTATGCAGTTCCGATGATCTTGTTGATTCGGTTGCTGACCCTTGGCAACGTTCATGTTTCTACAGACGGAGTTTTGCTTGCCACTCTTTCAGGCGCGTTAGCTTCAGGCGTGGGATATGTAATCTGGTATATGGCACTGCGTGGTCTTACGACCACGCGCGCAGCCATCGTTCAACTCTCGGTACCTGTGATCGCAGCCTGGAGCGGAGTCTTTCTGCTGGGCGAAAACGTATCTGTCAGGCTGTTATTCGCGGGGGTATTGATTCTAGGTGGGATCGGGTTATCCGTATCCATCCGCGGCAAACGCTAAAACTAAAAAATACCCTTCAAGAACAGCAGCAAGCCGACGATCGCCAAAGGTACACCGACGATCGCGCCGATCACCGTCAGACTCACGATCACACCGACGATCATGAATACGATACCGAGTACCATCGCCACGAGTCGACCGGTCAACTCTACGATGACTGCCAGCAATTTCCAGATGGCAGCGAAGGGCCAGAGATACCAGGGGATATGATTTTTTGTATGTGTTGTCATTTCTACCTCTGTAGTTTATGCTCTTTCGGGGTCTGAGACCCCGAAAGAGCGGGGATTTTTGTTACCTATACATACGCTCATTTACCAAAAAAGTAGTAATCGTTGAGCATGTTATAATGCCCGATATGCCTCCAAGAACAAAGAAAACAATCGCTCCGGTCATCGAACCGCTTGAGCCCGAAACCATCGAACCATCTTTTATCGAAGAAGAAGAAACTATCACCTTCAAACGCAGTCACTTCTATTCTGTACTCAGCATCCTAACCTTCTTTGCTGGAATATTAGTGGGCTACGTCGTTTGGGGAACAGACCTGCTGCCTCAGTTTGGATCAGGCTCGAGTACAGCGGCGCAGGCGAACGGTCCAGTAGTTGAAGCGCCGGTCGTCACCGAAGAGCCGCAGTACGTCCGTTATGATGTCCCATCGGAAGGCTTTTACGCGCTTGGTCCAGATGATGCACCCATCACCATCATCGAGTTCAGTGATTATCAATGTCCGTTTTGCCGTCGCTGGCATGATGAAGTTTATGAACAACTCCTTGCAGCGTACCCGGGCAAGATCAAGTTCGTCTATCGCAACCTGCCGCTCACATCCATTCACTCTGATGCCCAGAGTGCCGCGGAAGCCGCCATGTGCGCTGGTGAGCAGAATGCCTATTGGCAATTTCACGACAAACTTTTGAGCAGTGAGATCCTGGGGACCGGCGCATATACTCAATATGCCCAAGACCTCAACCTGGATATGCTCGCGTTCGATGCCTGCGTCACCACGCAGAAATATAAAGATGCCATTCAAGCCGATAGTGATTTTGCTCTAAACCTGGGCGTGCGTTCCACACCGACCTTTTTCATCAACGGGCTCGCTATTGTTGGCGCACAGCCGCTTGATGTATTCAAGCAAGTGATCGATAAGGAACTCGCGGGAGAAATTCCCACCAACTAGCAGTGATTTTCGCACTGAGCGGAATGAGCCGGTAGGCGAATGTAG
>Ga0180074_1000151_pt1 | contig 14358 bp, 13 predicted proteins | sample EasRiv366_16_10D_FD_121773 | JGI IMG/M metagenome (GOLD analysis project Ga0180074, IMG submission 121773) | Soil microbial communities from meander-bound floodplain in the East River, Colorado, USA - East River metaG ERMLT366_16_10D | ecosystem: Environmental > Terrestrial > Soil > Floodplain ...
CGCACTCACCACGAGTAGAACACCAAATACGACTGCAATCGTAATGCGTGTGTGTGGAATCCCCACCGAACTCGCCAGCCAGGCAATATAACCAAAGATCAACAAGCCTAATGCGCGGCTGAGTGGATAACCCTTATCTGCCAACCCAGGCATCGCCAACCGAATGATCGGATAAGTGACAATGCCAAGGAGGAAGATAAAGATGTACCAAATAATCAAACCGACAACTGGATATTTATTTTGTATCCACTCGTAATTGAATAGATCAGACCAGGTGCCGCCCGCGCGTTGACTGGCGAGCCTGTCAGCGGGTAAAAGCAAGTTGGAGAAATCGTCAAACTGACGTGGCGTGAGACGCGTGACCTTGGTCAGATCCACAGTGCTAAGTGTCGCGCGGACTTCATCAACATTGAAGTTCGCGCTCTTTTTGAAGATCAAAACTTTAGGATGATCGTAGAACGTGAACGCTTCTTCGGCATATTGATCGTTGATCTCGAAGTTGCCGAGTTTGGGGAAGGTTTCAAAAACTGCTACGAGTTCAAAACCAAGTCGACCTTCATGATCTCCCGGTTGTGCTTCGTGATAACAAGGGATAATTTCCATATCCAGCGGACAGCCCATGAGTTCGCGGTAATACATCGTCGTCAGTGGATAACGTTCAGGCAGGCGTGTGATCTGGGCGTATTGATGGTTGGTCGGGATGAAGATGTAATCGGTCTGTTCAAGAGTCGACACAAAGCGATTGAGCTTGTCAATATTATCATCCCAATAAACCTGAAGGTTTAGATCGCCGCGATAAATGCCGCCGAACGCATCGTAACCATCGATGCGGAAGGGCAATCCATAGTCATAGTCGGTTTCGTTGGCAACAGCTGCCCCGGTGACTGACAACAAGCCAGAGTCCGTTTCGAGGCTTAGGTAATATTGTGATCCGCTTTCCAAGTCAATCGGATTATCCAGTGTTAATATATAAGTATCGCCGCGTGGATCATGGGTAGAGACAAACGTCCCGGTTACCGAAGCGCCACCCAACGCCTGCTCGGGGGTCAAATTGGGATCTTTTGAAATGGACAGATTTAAAGTATGGGGCTCAGACAGTGTGCTTAGATCTGCATTGGTAACATGTTCGAGTCTAATTCCGCTTACGAGCCCACTGGCTTGCGGAACAAATGAAACAGTGTAAGGCTTATCCAGCGCCACCGTGCAGGGTGCCGATACATCAATAACCTGTTCCGCGATCTGATCGTTGACCTGTATGTTGATATGTAAAGGACCACAAACATTGACCAGACCATCCACACCAACCATCTCGAATTTAAGATAATAGGTTTGATCCACCATGAGCAACGGGAGTTGGTCAAAATTAACCAATTGAGCCGTGTTACCGGGTTCATCCGGGGCTTCCGCGATCGAAAAAGCAGACGCCAGGGGCAGTGGGTCACTTAAGTTTTGCCAGACCGTCACCATGAGTTGGGCCGGTAATTGCGCTGGGACAGACGCGACATGCGCAAGCGTCACTTCCTTAAGCAGCCCATCATTTTGAGCAATAAAGGAAGTTTGATAAGGGATCTGCGGCTGAATATACACGCCCGTGGGAAATGGCAGAGGTCGGTTATAGGTGGAGCCATCTGCTTGTTGAATTTCCAAAGTGATCGGACCTGGAATATTCTGGAAGATCCAGCGCGAAGCAGCCATACGCGGTTCGTCACGCACATAAATACTTTGGAAGGCGAATGCCCACGCAGCGGTGAGGGTGACAACTACCACACCAATTATAAGCGCGCCACTAGACCGCAGACGGCTGACCGCGGTCGGCGGTCTATGGTCAACGGTCTGATTGGATTTTTTTGCCAACTCAAACACAAACCATGCTGCCATCATCACCAACAGCGGATAGATCGGCAATTGATAGCGCATCGTCGGATTGAATTGCATGGACTGCCAGATGAAATACGCCGCCGTCCAACCCCAAAGCAGGGCATGTCGCCATTCGCCTTTATAGATCCGCCAAGTCATCAGGATGAATCCGAGCCATGCGAGAATGCCAAGCGGAAGACCAAGTCCCCACACAGTTAAGTTTGTAAATGAATACAGGTGATTTCGACGAGCCCATTGCAAATTCCACGGTTGATCAGATTCGCCTGTAGCTTGAAGACGTTGCTCCTTGATGTTTGCGATCCACTGTTCGCTGGGGAGCAATCCGTCAAAGGCGTAGGGTTGGAAGATGCGGAAAGAGATGAATGCGGCGAGTCCACCGGCGAGGAGGAACACAGTAATTAGCAACCAGTAATTAGTAATTGCTGACTGCTGACCGCTGACCGCTGGCGACGCTTCGTTGGTTTCGGTCTGTGATCGGTCATCGGTGGTCATGTTTTTGCTATTGATGAAATACCGCAACACAAACGCGCCCGGCAATAGAACCGCCAACGGATAGATATTGACCTTCGATGCTAGGGCCATGCCGTAGGCAAAACCAAAGCCGAGGCTATAAAGGAAGAGATGATTAGAGAATAGAGACTTGAGGTTAGGAAATTGCGCTCCAGGAGTTGTGAGTTGTGATTCATCCACTGTTTCGTTGGGCACATCTTCTACTACGATCTGTTCTCTATGCTCTTCTTTACTATCCAACAAGATCGCCACCGCGAAATAGATCGCCAGAAACGCAAATGGATTCACGAACAAATCCGTTGTGAAAAAGTGTGATTGCTGGATCTGCATCACGGTCAATGCTGAAAAGAGGGCAGACAGCAATGCGATGCGGCGGTCATATAGACGCGCGACGATGAAGTACAAGATCAGGATCGTAAACAGATCGGCGAGGGCAGAGAATTGCCGCCCGATGATCTTGGCATCGAATTGTGAAGTGAAAGGCAATCCGTCCTCGGTTTTAAGAAATGATAGTTTCCCTTCGCTCACCCACAAATTAATTTGACTTGTAATATCACTAGACGCATCTATTGCAACACGTACGATAGTCATCGGCAGGTTGCCGTATACAAAGAATGCATATCCGCGATTGTAGGGATTCAATGTGGAGGTCTTACTATTGAAATAATCCCCGATGCCCAGCCATTGTTTTTGTTCAGGCGGGCAGACTTCCACAGGGATGGTGGCATCGTCACATTTGTGTGCCTGTAAACTGCCCAGCACACCAGATAAAAAGTTTTCATCCGGATGCTGGTGCTGACCTTCACCCCAGTTGACACCCGTCAAACGCAAATGGCCTGCCAGGATCAACACCAGCAGGAAAAGCACATCATATAGCCAGGAATATTTTTCGCGATTCATTTAGTATAGTATCCTCGCCCTGAGCGGAACGACGAGTGTAACGAGGAGTGTAGTCGAAGGGTGGGCTTATCTACCAACCCAACGCTTCGACTGCGCTACGCTCCGCTCAGCGCGTATTAGTTACTTGGTACAAAAAAGATCCAGAAATCATGACCCGGCACATCCGAGTCGAACATGTGTAATTGACCGTTCGGGTATAACTCCTGTAAAACGTCCAACGCAGCCTGATCGTTCGCATTCGGGTCTTCGACATTCGCCTTCACCATGAACAACTTCGGTCCTGTTAATTCTACCGTGCTCGCCAGATTCTCCGGCCACATCGCCATATCACGGTTTGGAATACCCGCCCACACCGCCGGCAGACGCGTATCCACCCAATGCGGGAACGGCACCACCCACACCGTATCCGTCCTGCCATACGTCTGCTCGAACTCTTTGATCACCCGGCCCATATCCGACGTGTTCCACGAGCCCTGACGGAACGAGTTGTAAAACTTATTGAAGACCAGATCATAATTTTGAGATGCGGAAATATATAACAGGATCACAGCGATGCCCCAGATCAGGAAGCTGCGCATCTTTCCTCGCCCGAAGCTGGTGAGGAGACCATCGAGCGCCAGCGCACTGAGAATGAACGCCGGGATGTATGCACCACCAGCGCGGTTCAATGCCGGGTTCTCACCAGGGAATGCCAAAGATAATGTCGACGGCAATTGCAATAACGGAATGGACACCAACAAAAACAGATCAAGCCAGTGTCGATTGCGAAGATAACGGACGAGCACTAACAAAACGCCAAAAGCGAACAACACACCCGAGACAATATCCAACGCGGGGCGATGAGGCACAGAATGGACCCAGATCTCACCGTCGTCAAAGTTGAACATCTTGAGCGCATTCCAAACATTCGATGCGAAAATCTCAATGGCGGGTCCCGGCAATGCCTGTTCAGTGCCGCTCAAACGCGAAAAAGCACGGAAGCCAAACTCAGCAGGGTGATCGATCCAATACCGTAACAATGGCAGGAAAACCATCAGCGCGACCAGCCCCAACATAACAAGCCAAACCGGTAGATCCTTGCGCGCACCTACGGATTGTGAATGTAGCCAGTACAACACGAACGCAGCAATGACCACGAAAGGCACGATCCGCATGGGGCTGTAACCGTGCAAGCCGAGTCCTAAAAAGAGTCCAGCGAGGAGAAAATCATTTCGATTCCGCGTCCGCAGGCCCCGGATGAGGAAGAGAAGCGTAGGCGCCACAAAGAGCGGATATAGCGGGAAGCGCAGTCCAATGCGGCTGATGACGTTAGGCCAATATCCGATCCCTGCCAGAATAAAAGCAAAGAGCGCCACGCGCGGTCCACCGGCCTCTTTGCCCAGCAGATAGATGAACGGCAGAGTCAAAAAGCCGAGGATGGCGGTGCCAAGTTTAATGCTGAGGTAGGAAAGTCCGGTGCCAAAGACCTTTGCGACCAACAGCGTCCAATACATTTGAATGGCTTCGCGCCCCGTATTCCGGGGGAAGAAGATATGCGTTTGCCCCTGCGAAACATCATACACATCGAAGATCTTTTCTGCCTGGTCGCTGAACGGTTCAGGCGGAACATTGGCAGTTTGCGTAAACCGAAAAAAGAAGACCAAGGCGGTGGCAGCGATCAGCAGCAACGTCCACGATGAGATTATTTTTGTGATGCCGGATGATCTTCTTTGTTGATTAACCCAGAAAGCGGCGATAAATAATATAACCGCAACGAGCCAAATGAAAAGGTTGGTCTTCGTGAACAGATTGTCATCAAAAAGTGTAAACGCCCAAAGCGCCAGCGGCAAACTAATGAACAGTGCCAGCCGGCGATAGGTCAGTGGATCTGTTCCTTCGGACGTTTCAGCCAGCGGCGCGAGAGTCCATTCGCCACGATAGATCGCCCAGCCCAACATGGAGAGCGCCATAACATAGAATGTAACGCCCAAGGGAATGGTGTTGGGCGGCGGCTCGAATAATTTCTGTCCGAGCAGAGCAAGAAGCAAAGCCAGAACGGAACGCCAGGGGAAAGGCGAAGGATGGATGCTCGTTTCGCGGGATGAAGGATGAACTTCTTCGGGTTGCTCACTAACAGCTAACGGCTGCTCTGCCTCCACAAAATCGGGCAGTTGAATCCGTTCGCCACTTCCGAATCGAAACAGGGATTTTAAATAATCAAGAACGCTGGGTTCCGGTTGAGGAGGTTGATTAGGGTTCTGTGTTTCGTCACTCATCTGTCTTCACTCTATAATGACTGGTAACTGTTCAGTGATAACGACTATTTTTTCCGCGCGATCACAATCACACTCTCGCCCCATGTTACGGGTAGAAAGACAAATCCGATGATCGCCTGCAAACCGCCCAGCGAACCAAAGAATAATTTCTGAAGTTGTTTTGGAACATAACGAATATATGGCACATCCCAAAAGCCATCCGCGAAGGCGCGTTCAATTTTAAAACCAGCTTCTTCGATATATGCCAGCCATTCAGTCGGTCGTTTTAGTGAGATATGGGTGGGGTCCTGGTAACCGATCCAACGGTCACCCTTCCACGGTTTGAGCATGGAATCAAGATTCGGCGTGGCAAGGATGAGTATGCCGTCCTTTTGGGTGACACGCCCAATTTCCCGGATCGCTTTTTGCGGGTCGGGCAGATGCTCCACGATATGCTTAATGATCACGACATTAAAGACGCCATCCTGATAGGGAAGTTCCTGCGCGCTGGCGGTTTGTAAACGGGATTTATTGACGACCGCCTTGGATTGTTTGACCGCCCAGTGATTGAGGTCCATGCCGTACGTTTCAAACGTATCTTCGAGCTGCCCGGTGAGATGCCCCATGCCTGATCCCACCTCCAGAAAGCGCGCGCCGCGTTTGCCATAACGACGCGCCAGTATCGCATAGAACCGATTAGACCACCAATACATGCTGTACTTGGCGAAGGTGATATTTGCGTAAGTGTGCGTGGAGAAATATTTTTCGTCGAAAGCCATAATAAATCGTAGTAACGACTTAAGTCGTTACTACCGTTTACGTGCAATATAAAACGTGAACGTTCCATTCTCTATCGGATCAGGCGACGCGTATTTATTTACGTATTTTTTCGTCAGCCAGAGGTTCCAGGCTGTACGCGAGATGATCCATTTGCCCGTAATTACACGTGCAAACACCGATGGGACGCCAAAATAATGTCCCCATTCTAACACGCGCATGGAGGCAGGCGAAAAGTAGTGCCAGTACCGTATCATTTCAAAACCGGCGCGTTCCAGCCGTTCCTTCCACACATCCGGCTCGTCGGCATGCTGGACACGCGAGATTTTGCGGAACCAATTCTCATACGGCTTGCCTAAAATTTTTGAAATCGCTAGCTCTGAAAAATAGCGGGTGTTCGGCACACAGAAATAGAAGGGCGCATCTTTTTTCAAGACGCGTGCAGTTTCTTTCAGCACGTCATCAATGTGGGGGATGTGTTCCAACACCGAGTTACTGAATCCGCTGGCAAAATATTCCGAGGGGAAAGGGGATTTGGCGCCGTCCGACTCAACCAAAGATTTATACGCGCCGAATTTTTTGGCTTCGTGGATGGGTCCATGCCAGGGGTCGAGTCCCACATCAATTTTCTGGTCGAAGGTCAACGATGCAAAATGACCATCGCCACAACCCACGTCATAGACGGGGGCTGGCAGGGGCAGGTCTTGATAATACGAACTTTCCACCGCGCGCAAAAAGGCACGGAAATAGGGCAGGTCACGGAGTTGGAGGAAAAGGTAGTCTTTTTTAGTCATGATATAATGATAGCACTTTCTGAAAAGTGATAGCAGAATTGAGGTCGTAATGGTACGAACAATGGTTCAACTAACCGAAGAACAAGTCAAGGCATTAAAGGCGCTGGCGAAAACTCGCAAGACCTCTGTTGCCAGTTTGGTGCGCGAGAGTGTAACGGCTTACGTCACAACAACCGCGCAAGCCCCAGAGCAAATCAAAAAGAAACGCCGCGCATTGGCTGGCTTGCAAAAAATCAAGAAGGCGAAATTCCGGGATGTTGCCGGAAAAAAGGATTTGTCTGTTAATCATGACAAGTATCTCGAGGAAATTTACACATCATGATCTATGTGGACACTTCAGCTTTTCTGGCATTGATAAATCTGGATGACCCAAACCACGACAAAGCCATGCAGACCTGGGAGAATCTCATTGAAAATGAAGAAAAGTTGATCTGCAATAACTATGTTCTAGTGGAAAGTATCGCTCTCATCCAACGTCGTGTCGGGCTGGAAGCTGTTTCCATTTTACATAACGATATCCTGCCTTTTATTGAAGTTGATTGGCTGGATGAAGAACTCCACAATTCAATTGTCAAGGCTGTCTTAAAAACTAATCGTCGTCAAATCAGCCTTGTAGATAATTCCAGTTTCGATACCATGCGACGCCATGGAGTAAAAACCGCGTTTGTATTCGACACTCACTTTTCTCAACAGGGCTTTGACGTTATCCCATAATCTTTAGAAAAAACTCAGATCTTCTCAGCCGTGGGTTTGATGATCCAATAAGCCAGCGCGCCTAGAAGCGGAACTGCACATATGACGAGCACCCACACCGCCAGTGGTGTGCCACTCATGTTTTTCTTTGCCAAATCGACCAATGCGATGATTGGCAATCCAATGAACAATATAATCGGTATCAATTGGATCAAAAGTAACCAGCCATTGATTCCAAGAGCGTCCATGTTTAGCTTCCTTTCTTCATCAAGCTTGCAAACAGCTTTTCATATTCCTGTGCGACCGAATCAGGATCATAGGACTTTTTGATCGCCGCGATATCGCCTTTGTATTTTTGCGGGTCATTCAGGACATCGAGAATGGATTCTGCCAGATCAGCTGCATCGCCAATTTTAGCGACGCGTCCCATGCCATGCATGGTCACGGGCTGACGCACCCCCGGCAACGCGGATGGGACACACGGCACGCCGTTGAGCATCGCTTCGATCTGGACAAGTCCGAACGCCTCAGTGGAGTTGAGAGATGGAACAGTTAACACATCGAGGTTGGGATACAACGCGGCAAGTTGAACAGGGTCGAGATTACCGAGAAACTTCCAATGACCTGAAATTTCGTATTCTCGAATCCGAGGAATCAGTTTGTCATAATACGCTTGTTCGCCCATGACATTTTGATGTTGACCAGCGTATAGAACTTGTGCCTTCGGATATTTTTTCAAGATCGTGGGTAACGCATCTAACAGGATCTCCACGCCTTTTTCGGATGCAAATCGCGTGACCATACCAATGACAGGGCGGCGCTCCTGGATGTGATATTCCTCTGCGAAGGCTTGAACCGCTCCAGGCTGTGGATCAGGCAATTCGACAGGAGGCAGGATGGGGGTCAGTTTTGAGGCGTAGCGCGAGAGATAGGGCGAGTTGTCGGCATAGTCTTGAGTGTAGGTCACGATGTGATTCGACAAAATCCCCGCGGCATTGTTCATAAAATCTACGACGGTGTTGACAATGCGGTTAAAGGCACCGGGCGGCAAAAACAGGTCGCAATGATATGTCAGCACGGCGGGTTTGCCAAAGAGCCGTCCGCGCAAGGCAACGCCGGGGGCATCGAATTGTGGGAGGTGCATTTGGACGACGTCATGTCGCGCGACTAACTTGGTTGCAACCCAGCCGAACGTGGGCGCAATCACACCTTTGCTGATACGCGCTGCTACCGGCACGCGAATGACTTTGACGCCATCGATAGTCTCCTCCAGCGGCAGAGATGGTTCGAACTGCGTGGTCATTACGGTGACTTGGTGCCCACGTTTGGCAAAGGCGCGCGCGAGGCGCTCAGCGTAGATAGTCAGCCCGGAGGTGTGCGGGCGGTAATAGGTAAGGACGGTCAGGATTTTCATAAGCGGAAGGATTATACCCTTACGGCTCTACGAAACTTGAGGGTTTAAGCGCGCATTAATGAGTAACTTCCGTGCGCGGGAGTGTTTTCAGTGATGGAAATAACATGAAATTCTAAAGGAGCGCACTATGTCAACAAAAAACACAACCAACCCCAACCCCCAAAAGACCCACGAGAAAGGCATGCTGTCTGAATGGAAATGGCTGTTCAAGTGGATCTTTATCCTGGGCGGAGTCATCGCCGGGCTGACAAATACACTTGCCCTGCAAAACGAATTTTTGATCTCGGCGCTGATGCTGGTCGGTATTTTGGTGGGGATTTTCTACTTCGATTCGGATGATGTGATCAATATCGGTCTGCGCTATTTGATCTTCATTGCGGTCGCAAGTTCGGTCGGCGGATTCTACAAAATCGGAGCTTACCTCAATGGCTTTTTGACTGGCTTCTCGTATTATCTAGGTCCCATCGTTCTGACATTGATCATCGTGTATTTTGTAAAGAAATATATCTTGAACAGAGGCTAAGCAGAATGCCGCTGAGATGTCAGCGGCATTTTTATTTAACTTGGTACAATCACGGGCGGTCAAAATAACCTATAAGGATCGCGGCATTCATTATGAAGAACAAACAACAAATCATGGATTGGGGACTGATAACTCTGCGTGAGGCAGCTTGGGCTCCGTTGTGTGTGGTGGGAGTTTACGTCTTTGGGCTGGCTTTCCATCTTTTCAGGATGTTCCCCTTCATAGATATGCCCACTCATTTCATGGGCGGCGTGACGATCACCTATTTTTATCGTGTTGCCATACGAAATTCGCAAAAGTTTCTGGGGGATGTACCCATCCTGATTCAGATTTTGCTTGCGTTCACCGCCACAGGGACAACGACCGTGCTCTGGGAATTTTATGAAAACCTGATGGACCACTTCTTTGGGTTTCAGATGGTCCGTGGATTGGAAGATACGATCACAGATCTGTTCCTTGGATTATTAGGCGCGCTGGTTTTGTCTTTGTTTTATCGGAAGGGATAAGGCTTGTAATCTTCGATTTACCTTTGAGCCTGATCTGATATACGGGTTGCTACCTAATCAGAAGTAAGACTCGTAGCTATTTGCTTGTAAATATTGGTATAAATATCTCCTGCTGATTTACCTATGTTTGACCAAACAAATAGAACGGTATCTCCACGGCGATAATTAGTATAACTAACTTCCGGAAAATCCAAGAGTGTATAGACTGCGTCTAGTCCATTTATCTCCAAACTTTCTCGCACTGATATATTTTCTCCTGAATTACCAGAGATTAGCACATATTGTTCAGTCCAATTTAATAGAGTTTGATCTGGCGTGATTGGGATATTATATTGGCTAATTTCAATTTTATAAGGAACATTGACAGTATTCCTTTCAGAAGCCTCCACCCTAATAAAACCACTCCCCGGTGAACTCAACGTCCAATTTTCAGGATATTGAATAGTGATTTTTAAATTGGGATCGTAAAACGAGGCCCAGACTATATCAGAGCCAGGTTCAGGAGTTGATGTAAGAGCAGGTACAAATGTTGATGTCGGAAAAGGCGATGGCGACTGAATTGCAGAAAGCGTCCCAGCAACAATTGTTGCAACTTTATCTTCGTCACGAAGAGTTTCTGGCGTTGGGTTGTTGCCAATGCAAGCCGTTAAAAACTTCAACAGAATTATGGTAATAAAGAGTAGTATCGATTTTTTCATATGGTTTCCATCAGAGAATTGTTTTGTGTAACATCTTATAAACAGAAGTACACAACCAATAGTTCCATCTAGAATACAACAATTTATTTAAAACAACTCCCTATTTGCCTTCACCCACTCGAACAACATTTCCACGCCTTCTTCCAAATCAATCTTCGGTTCCCAGCCCAGCTCAGCTTTCGCTTTGCTGTAATCGGCATAAAAAACTTTTTGATCACCGGGACGCCAATCGCCGCGGGCGACTTCGATCTGCTTGCCTAATAATTTCTCAAGGATGGGTCCGAACTCGGTCCAGATAGCGAGCAGGTTGCGGGTTCCGCCGCCCAGGTTGTAGACCTGTCCCTTTGCCTGATCAATTTTCTCGATCGCAGCATCATAGCCATTCAACAAGTCATAGACGTGCAGCACATCGCGGACTTGTTTGCCATCACCATAGATCGTGATCTGTCTGCCCGTTACGGCAGCGATCATCATCCACGCCAGCCAGCCTTGATCTTCCACGCCGAATTGACGCGGTCCATAAATACAGGATTGACGAAAGACGACAGACCGCAGACCGTAAATGCGGGCGTAGTCCCTAACATACTGATCGCCGGTCCCTTTTGAGCAACCGTACGGGGAATGAAAATCCAATGGTTGGGATTCTGCACACCCTTGGGTTAAATCTTTATACAACCAGCGCGTGGCTTCTTCGATCAGCTCCACATCGTCCATGCCGCCGTAGACCTTATTCGTGGATGAATAAATAAAAATGGGGTCGCGCTGCGAAAGGCGTGCGGCTTCGAGCGCATTGAACGTGCCCAGTGCATTCGCTTCGAAATCGTCTCTGGGGTTGGTTACGGATGTCGTCACTGCGACCTGCCCCGCCAAATGGACAATCACATCGGCGTCTTTAGCCGCATCCACCATCTGGCCAGCGTTTCGTATATCTCCGACGATGAGCCTGAATGCATTTTCCCCAAACTCTTTCTGCAGCCAGGCAACATTGCGCGGTGCGCCCGCCCGGGACAAATTGTCAAAGACGGTAACGCTTTCGCCACGGTGAAGCAGCCTATGGACGTAGTTCGATCCGATAAAGCCTGCGCCCCCGGTAATCAAATAATTGCGAGTCATTCGTCTCTCCTATGATTTTATGTCGTTGCGAGGGCGTAGCCCGAAGCAATCTCCTCATTGTGTTGGGGGATTGCTTCGCCGCAAAAAACGCGGCTCGCAATGACATGCTATCGTTTTCTAAAAAAGAATACCATGATCAATCCGAAAGTAAAACCGCCAATATGTGCCCACCATGCAATCCCGCTGGCGCTGCCACCTTGAATTGCCAACCAGCCTGAATACAATTGCGACGCAAACCAGAACAAAAGGAAAAGGGTTGCTGGGATCTCGATAATCGTAAAAATGAAAAGGATCGGCACCAGGCTGGCAACGCGTGAGCGTGGGAACAGAATGAGATACGCACCCAGGACACCTGCCACTGCACCGCTCGCTCCGATCATGGGCACCTGACTCGACGGCAATATATAGGACTGCATCAATCCGGCAAAGGTTCCACAAAGCAAATAGAAGATCAAGTAACGCATTCCGCCGAGGCGGGCTTCCACGTTATCACCGAAGATGAACAACACCCACATATTACTGAGAATATGGAACCAGCCGCCATGCAAAAACATGGACGTAAGGATGGTCATCCAAAAATTGGGGGGATCATTTAGGAAATGAGCTGGTATCAAACCCCATGTAGAAATAAATTCCCGCAGCGCCTGCGAACCCAATTGCAACTCATACAAAAAAGCCAATATATTTGCACCGATCAACATCAGGTTGACCAATGGAAATTTATGGGAACGCGCCGTGTCATAAAGCGGGAACATGGAATATCTAAATTATTCGGTCTTCTCTTTATTTCTCAAATTCATCAACTGCTGATAAATACCTGAAAGCGTTTCCCCTTCGCGCGCCAAGCCAATGCCGCCGATCACGCCGCTGTTGATGTAGTTATACAAACGAACAGTCACAGCCACTGCAAACGAGGTGGATTGATCGTGCGTGAGTAATATCAACGCAGCACCGATTGCCCCTTCTTGTGTGCCAATAGCTCCGGGCAAAGAGGGAATCGCACCGCCGAATGCAGTTGCGCCCAATCCGAACATCGCCCACATAACCTGTGTTTCCGGAAAGAACGCACGCATGATGAAATAATAGGAAACGATCGCCAACGCCCAATTCAGAGTCATCCAAAATAGGAAGCGGACGAACAGCCAGCCATCGGTCAACACACTCAAGCCTGCAAAGAAGGCTTCAAGGAAACTTCCGCCAAAGCGTTGCAAAGCAGGCCAGCGTGTGCTCAGCTTATGGAAGATGTCCAACGCCCATTGATTACTGCGCGCCAAAATGTACAACATGATAAAACCGACTAGGACAAATACCCCCACAATCGCACCGATACGTTGTGCTTCGTTACCCTGTGTGCCCGACGAAAAAATAAACGGAATTACCGAAAGGAAGATCACCGCCGTATAGCCAAGATCCATGGCACGTTCGATGACGATGGTGGGTAGAACTTCCATGAATTGCATACCGGTTTTGCGGCTGAGCAAAAATGCGCGTCCCACCTCACCTAACCTGAATGGCAGGAAAGCGTTCAAGAGATACCCTTCGCCTACTGTCCAAAAGGTATCACTATAAGAAGGCTTGTCTCGTAACAGAGTCCGCCAAACTTGTGCACGGATCGCAATAAAGAAAAAACCTAGGAATACGGAGAGTGCCAAATAAAAATAATTAGCGTCGCGGATGGCGGCAACCATGGCGTGCAGATCCACAAAATATAAAATAACGGCAATCAACCCGAGACTAACAATTGCACCAGGTAACCAACGTTTCCAATCTTTCATAAACAAATTCCTTTGGGTATACACGTAGACAGGTACACACGGAAACAGGCGGTAAATCTACCTGTATACGTGTTTCCGTGTATACCTGGTTTATTCCTCATCCAATTTCAAGACAGCCATGAACGCATCTTGCGGAATTTCCACGTTGCCGACCATCTTCAAACGTTTCTTACCCTTCTTTTGTTTTTCGAGCAATTTCTTTTTGCGGGTGATGTCGCCACCGTAACATTTCGCCAACACATCTTTGCGCGTGGCTTTGACGTTGGCACGCGAGATGATGCGTCCGCCTGCCGAAGCCTGGACAGCCACATCATACAGTTGACGGGGAATCAAGTCCTTGAGCTTGGTGATGAGACGCTGTCCCTTGTGGAACGCATCTTTCTTGTGGACGATTGCCGCGAGCGCATCGAGCGGTTCGCCATTGACGAGGATCTCGAGTTTCTGCAACTCGTCCACGCGATATTCGAGGAATTGATAATCTAAGGAAGCATAACCCTTGGTGCGTGATTTCAATTCATCGAAGAAACCGATGATGATCTCGGA
>Ga0180074_1000152_pt1 | contig 14336 bp, 10 predicted proteins | sample EasRiv366_16_10D_FD_121773 | JGI IMG/M metagenome (GOLD analysis project Ga0180074, IMG submission 121773) | Soil microbial communities from meander-bound floodplain in the East River, Colorado, USA - East River metaG ERMLT366_16_10D | ecosystem: Environmental > Terrestrial > Soil > Floodplain ...
GCAGCGATGAACACTGCCCGCCATTCACGTATTGTCTTTTTATCATCCTGCAGTTACGTGCGGGTTACAGAGAGCGCCATTGTCCCCTGCCTGGGAACGCAAAAGTGGGCAGCAGGCATAAACTGCCCACTACCCACTTCACACTCTTCACTAGCTGTTATTTCAAAACCTTCGTAAAAGCCGCCATGAACTCTTCAGGCTTCTCAATGTACGGTGAATGACCCGTCTCTGCGATGACGACTTCTTCAAAGGACCCGCCTTGCGCCTGATATTGTTCAAGAACGTGACGCGTCTGCCCGACCATCGGCTGAGGCGGATACACATCCTCACCGGGCCAGCCGGGAACATAGCCTAACTTACCAAGTGTGCCGAAATCAAAGAAGGAACTGTCAGAGACGATCATGTCCGAGTCGCCGCGCACCCACAACATGGTCGGTTTGTGAGCGGCATTGATGAAACGCTCCACACTGTCACCGACATACTTCGGCGACAGCGCATTGATGGGACCAAAATTTCCAGGCGCTACATTGGGCCAATTACCGGAGGGGACAAAGTCACCGGGGTATTTATCGCCGCCCACTTTTTCGGTCATGAGCGAAGAGAGCAGATCTTCTTCACGCGCCGGGACGAAGGGCGGCTTCCAATAGAAGCTGTTCATCACCACGCGCGGTGAAGCTTGCGGGTTATCGGAAGAGCGGTCGACAGCCGCCATCAACTTAGGGAACTCTGGGTTGACAACGCCGCCGCCCGAGCCGGCAAAGTCATCATAACAAGGCGTGCCATTCACATCCTTCGAACCGCCGAAGCCATACGGCGAACCGGGGTCAACAACAGTGCCGCTCAAAATGCGTTCACTAGCTAGAGCGACCAGTCCAAACACGATCGTCCCACCCATTGAGTGACCGACCGCATGCGTCTTTTCAACTTTGAGCTCGTCGAGCAAACCGAGCAGATCATCAAGCCAATCGCCCATGCCGCGGGTCGCGTCAATCAATTTGTCTTCCGTGTCGCCATAGCCGCGCAAGTCGGGCGCGATGCCACGAAAACCAGCTGGCAATTTGAGCATGATCTCCTCCCAATACGTGGCGGAAGAGGCGTTACCATGCACGAACAGGACCGGCATGCCAGTATCGGCTCCGCTGAAAAGCACGTGCATCTTCAAGCGGGGTGTATCGATCATCTTGGATGTGATACCAGGCAGGGTTGGAACAGTGGACATACTAATCTCCTTTGATAAATTTTTCGCGCAATTCGCGCTTGAGTATTTTGCCTGCGGCAGAAATGGGCAGGGCTTCCATGAACGTCACAGATTTGGGAACTTTATATTTTGCCAATCGCTCCGTCATCAACCTCAATAATTCCTCCTCCGTCGCAGTCTGATTTGATTTCAATACAACACACGCCTTACCCACCTCACCCCATTTCGCGTCAGGCAAACCGATCACCGCGCACATGTGCACAGCAGGATGTTGATACAAAACTTTTTCAATCTCAGCCGGATACACATTCTCGCCGCCGCTGATAAACATATCCTTCTTGCGGTCAACGATGTAAAAATAACCTTCGTCATCGAAGTAAGCGACATCACCTGTGTGAAAGAAGCCGCGTTCGTCGACAGCGGCTTCGGTCGCTTCGGGGTTGTTGAAATAGCCTGAGCAATACGATGGACCTTTGAGGATCAATTCCCCCGCCTCATTCGGACCCAGGAACTGATTCTGTTCCCCGACGATTTGTGCGTCCACAAAGAAGTTCGGTCTGCCAATTGAACCTGCCTTGCGAATGGCATCTTCCGGCGCGAGCGCAAAAATGCCGGGACCAAACTCGGTCATGCCAAATCCCTGCTTGAATCGGATGTTCTTTTCTTGTGTATATTTTTCTACCAGCGGCACAGGTAACGGCGCACCGCCGGAGGTGCAGAATCGCAGTGACGATAAATTCGCTGATTCCCAATTGGGCGCGGTCGTCAACATCTGATACATGGTCGGCACCGCCGCAAAGATCGTGACGTGTTCGCGTTCAAGCAACGACAATACTTGGGCGGAATCAAATTGACGAATGAAGATCGTTGTCCCGCCGAAAATGACCTGCGGCAACGTGTATACAAACAGTCCACCCGTGTGGAACATCGGGAAGACGTTGAGATACACATCGTTATGTGTCACATCATGAATGACGGTGTTCAATGTATTCCATGCGATCATATGGTGCGACACTTCCGCAGCCTTGGGCAGACCAGTCGTGCCGCCTGTGAAGATCAGCGCGGCAATGTCTTCGGCTTCGAGGGTTTTACAAGTCGCCGGAGAATTGGAAGAGGCTTGGAGAATTGATTCGAAAGGCAAACTTTCTTCGATCCCATTTCCATCGAGGTGGAGAGTGGTGAGTGGAAAGTGGGCTACAAGATTTGACACATTCTCTTTGAAGTCGTCCGAGAAAACCAGAATCTTCGGTGTAGTATTTTGAAAAATATCTAGCAGTTCGCGCCAGTGTGACCGCCAGTTGAGCGCGGTGTGGATCGCGCCAAGTTTGGAACAGGCAAAGAAAAGATCAAGATGTTCATAGCCGTCACGCGCCAGAATGGCAACGCGGTCGTTTTTGCCAATACCTTGTGACTTTAGCCAATTCGCCAATTTGTTCGCGCGCTGATTCGCCTCGCGGAATGTCAAACGCCATTCGGGAGATTTCCCAGCGTCGATGAATGCGAGTTTGTCGGGAGAGTATAGTTCTCTTCGGGCTAGGTAGTCGCCAATATACATGGTTCACTCCGTTCACCAGTGTGAAGTAGGTGGTGGATAGTGGAAAGTTTTAGCGAGGGAGTTTATTGATGAGTGCATAGTCATCTTGCGGATTTCGAGAATCAGGTCGAAAAGTGGCTGCGCATTTTCAGCAGTGGCATAATCAAGTTCAACAGCGACGACAAGTTGCGTATCAAGTTCGGCAGCGGAGCCAATTGCAATATGAAGAAATTGACGAAACTCCCCTGTATGTTGCCGTCCCTGCCCTTCTGCTATATTCGACGAAATAGAGACAGCAGCGCGTTGCATTTGACTGGCAAGTCCGTATATTTCAGATTTCGGGAAAGATTGAGTCAGTCTATATACCATCTTCACCAACTCAATTCCTTTTTGCCAAACCTTCAGCTCGCGATAACTCCTAACAGTCTCTGTCATATAGTTTCCTTTACTATTACTATACACTACTCACTTCCCACTACACACTATTTTGTCCATTTCCACACAGATGCCGCCATTGTAATGCCACCACCACTGGCGCAGAAAAGAATCGTCTCTCCCGGTTTCGGTCCCTTGCCTTGGGTGATCGCATCGTCCAACGCCATAATCACACATGGCGAGCCGGTGTAGCCCCATTTGTCCATGACCCAGTGAGTCTTTTCGATGGGCTGCTTGAGAAGATCCATCATAAACTCAATAGTGCGGAGATTTAATTGGGTGAAGAAGTAGTGATCGACATCATCAAAGGTCAGTCCAGCTTTATTGAGTGCGCCCTGCATCAGCTTGGGCCAGTATTCAGTGTTGAAAGTCTTGGGGAATTTTTTGACGAACTCCACTTTGGGTCCGCCGAATTGCGCCATGTTCTCTGGCGTACAGGGACGGAACGTGCCACCAGTGTAAATTCCAAGCGCGTCGTGGAAGGAGCCGACTGCCAAGAGATTACTACTCAGAAAACCTTGTTCCTCACCTACGCCTAAAATCACCGCGCCCGCGCCATCCGCAAATAGATTGGCGGTTTTCTTGTCCTTGAAATCAAGGAAGCGGCTCATACCGTATCCGCCCGCAACGAGGATATATTTCATCGTCTGCTCGGTCATCAGATAACGTGCGCCCTGATCGATGGCAGTTACCCAGCCTGCACACGCGGAGTTGACATCATAGCAGCCCGCATTCTCAGCACCAAGTTTGCTCTGCACCACAACAGAAGTGCTGGGGGAGAGGTAATCCGGCGTGTCGGTGGAGACAATGATCAGGTCCAGATCTGAAGCGGAAATTCCAGCGCGATCCAGCGCTTTCTGTGAGGCATCCACTATCAGGTCAGATGTCACTTGTTCAGGCGACATCCAATGGCGTTCGCGAATGCCCACATTATCGATCAACCACTGCGAAGTGGATTCGCCCATCAATGCATCCACTTCGGCATTCGTAACAACACGTTCCGGGACATAACTGCCAGTGCTAAGGATCTGTACGTTGCGAGTCATAATACCTTCTGTTAGTTTTGTTTTTCTTCAGGGTTTTCTTTTTCGAGTGGCACAAAATGACGCATGAATTCGACCGCTTCCAGCCATGTGCCAAAATTCATTTCCTCGGCACTTTGGATGTGGCGGATTGCACCATGATACACAAGTTGCGTGATTTCACCGCCCGGCGCATCTTCCACTACAAAACGGACAATGAACGAATGAACCGAGGGTGTGGCATCTGGTTTCATCAGCCCAAGGATAGCAAAACATGGTCACAAGGCAGTTACAAAATAAAAAGACCCTAAAGATTTTCGCTGAGCGTACCTTTAGGATCTGCTAACAGGTCAACCTTTCATATAGCTCTTGTGTTTCGGGCGAAGGCGAAATATCCAACTCTTTACGCAAAGCCTGCGTACAGCGCTGGTAGGTCCGCCCCACCTGACCGCGATCTCCAAGACGGTCATAGGCGAGCATCAAATGGCGATAAGCCCGTTCCCAACAACTATCGCGGGTCAAAACACGCTGTGAGAGATCAATAGCTTCGGCAAATTGTTCTCTGGCAATTAACATCTCAGCCAGACGGTCAGCGGATTCAAGGAAAGCTGACGCAAGCCGTTCGCGTTCCTCCGCCACCCAGGTTTCGTACAAGGCTTCAGGCAGATAATCCCCACGATATAGGTTGATCGCATTTTGCAGGGCTGGCACATCTGTTTTACCAGCCTGCCGTATCAGCGTGGAAAATTGTTCGGCGTCGATCCACAAATCTGCATGCGGACGCAACGCATATGTGGTTCCATCCCTGAAAATAAATGCGGATTCACTACCGGGGTCGCGTTCTGGTTCCAGTACTTGATATAACGTATTAAGCGCGATCTTGAAATTTCGATGAGCAATGGTCACATCCACAGCGGGCCAGAGAAACTCGCAGATCTGGTCGCGGTCTAAAGGTGCGTGACGATAGGTGATGAACAATTGAAACAATTGACGCGCTGACTCACGCCGCCAGCCATTGGATGGAAGCGCTTCGCCGCCTCGCCACACCTGAAAGCTGCCCAGCATCTGGACGCGGAGTCTAAACCCAGGGTGGATACTCACTTCACGCAAACCCAGATTCTCCAGCAACCGATCAATGTATCCGTTTTCCCAGCTATTCTGGCGTGCATACAACAACAGAGGAATGAACATCCTTTCATCATACGGACCCAGCAAAGTGGGACGCGTGAAGAAATAATAATAGCCATTCTGCTGACAGACTGCCAAAGTATCAGGCAAGGTTTGGGCAATACGCTCAAACTTCTTCTGTTTGAAATAACCATAAGCCAGCCACAGGCGTGCTGCACTACGTCCAAACGAATCGCTGCATTCTTCAAAACCAAGCACTGCACGACTCAGCCAGGTTTCGGCAGCTTCATAGCGTGCTACCATCATCAAACTTGCCCCCATCGTCAGGCGTGTCAGCGATGCGATCCATTCATCGCCAGCTTCATTGGCAATATCAATCGCCTCCTGCGCATGACGTTGCGCACGCTGCAAATCGCCACGATAGCCATACGCACGACACAAGCCCCAGTCCGCTTCGACTAAGAGACGCGGCACATCCAGAGATTTGCTCAACTCAATACTTTTTTCAAATTCAGTCAGCGCACGCGAGATATTCTCAGCTTTCGCATTGCCATTCAAATTCAACGCATGTCCCTGACGCATGTGCCCCACCGCTGTGACAAACGGGGACTTCAACTCATCGCCGCGCCTGGTGCCATCCAACGCGGATTGATAGGCGTGCTTGCTCATCCCCATGAATGAATAAATTAATGACAATAATAATTTGGTCTCACGATGTGCGCGCGGCGTCTGGACCGGTGCGCGGTTTTCGGTTTCAGCAAGTTCTTCCAGTCCGAGTCTGGCTTCTTCCAAACGACCCGTGCGCAACAGCACACGATACAACAACTGATCGTTCGATGGACCTTCTGTCCGCAAATCTTCTGCACGTTGACGCAACCGTTCGGCTTCATCCACGTGACCCGCGTTCAATTTATTCTCAGCCAGCAATTCAAACAGACGTACCTGTGCTTCACGATCTTCAAAACCGTCACTTAATCGGATCGCTTCTTCAAGCAGTTTCTCTGCCTGGCTGGGATTCACGGTATCGAGATACACGCGCGCTTGTCCACGCAAGGCACGTGCAATGCCATCCTGTTGACCTTGTGCACGCCACGTCATTTCAGACTGCTTGTACCAGCCTTGCGCCTCGTCAAAGCGGCTGTGCATGCGCGCTAGCTCACCGAGTGTGAACATCAGAACGGGATGTTGATGGAGACTCAGGCTTGGGAGTGAATCAATGTATGTCGCAAGCGTATCCAACCGTCCTGTGGAAAGAAGCGTGGCGGCATATGTGTCCAGCAGATCCGCCACTTCATCCCAGGCTTCCGCTTCAAGCAGGTGATAGATCGCCGATTCAGGATTCTTATGAGAGAGAAAATATTGAGCCGCGTCGCGATCCCATTGATTGCGTTTTTCGCTGGATGATTGCTGGTGCAAAAAATTATGGAAGATGTGATGGTAGCGTAAATGCCCGTCGGAAGTTTCAACTACAAACAGATCCTGCCGCCGCAGATATGCCAGCATGGAAGCCGAATCATTTGCCTTATAGCCCGAAGCCCAACGTAGCGCATCACAGACTTCAGGGAGCAAATCGCGCAGTGTCGCAGTGATGAGCAGGAATTCACGCACATCCGCGGGTTGGCGATTAAATACTTCGTGTGCGAGCATTTCGAATAACATCTCCAGTGAATCCGCCTGCCAACGTAGAGGAAACTCAAGCGTTAGCGGAGATTGTGTACGAATGCTTTGCCAGATCAGTTGAAGCCCAATTGCCCATCCTTCGGTGTATGTGAACAATGAATCAACTTCGTCGCCTGTCAATTCCATCCCATACAAATTGCCAAACAGCGAATCGATCTCGCTTTTGGTAAACGTCAGCACGGATTGATCGAGTAATAAGGCATCGCCTTGCGTGCGCCAACGTGTAAGAGTGGGCAAAGTTATCGTTGGTCTGCCTGATAGCAACACATGGAAATTCACAGGCGCCAAGCCAATCAGGCGATCCAAAATATGCGGGAGTTCACCGCTCTCAGTTAATATATGCGCGTCATCCAGAACAAATAACGTGGGCTGAAGTGATGCATCTACCAAAGCATTAATGATCTGGTCTAAAAATCTACGCCACGGAAGCGGGCCTTGTGTGCCATCCCAGGCATCTAAAAATGAGGTGGGGAGATTGGCAATCTCTGGCAGGGTGTTTTGAAGTGCATAACAAAATTGCAACAGAAACACCAACGGGTCGTTATCTTCTGCGCTCACCTGATACCAGATCACTGGGCGAAGTTCAATCGCCAACTCCGCCAACGCCGTACTTTTGCCGTATCCGGCTTCCGCCTGCAGGATTGTCAACCGATAATCGAATGCCTGCTTCAGGGTTTGATTCACACGCGGACGGGTAAGTGTCCGCGCATTGCGCGGCGGGGGAATCAGCTTGGTACGGAGAATGTGTGAAAGTGTCATTGGATCTGGAGTATAAGTCCGGCTGAAGTTTATCGCAAAACAAGATGAGCTTACAAGCGTTGGCTGTCAAAGCCTACTTCAAACTCTTGCGTTATTTGCCAGAGCGACTCCATAAGGCGCGGATACGGTGTGCAGCAAGTTTCGGGCGGCGGTCACGGGTAAAGACACCTTTGTAATTTAACGCCCCAGCCCGGGTAATGCCCTGGGAGGTCTTGAAATCACACAGATTCCAGATGTTTTCCCCAATCACGTATGATTTCTGGCGTAGCAGTGCGATATAACGTACCAACATCTCAGCCTGATATTCTTCGCTAAACATTTCAGGAGGCTGAGCATGATGACCGGGAATCGCATCCGCTCCAAACTCTGCTAGAAGGATTGGTTTGCCAAACTTCTCATGGATCACATCCAGTTCAGCGGAAAGCAACGCTAATGCATCATCGAGATTCCCGCCCTGCGAATACCAGCCCAAATAGCGATTCAAGCACACCAAATCGTAAAATTCGAAAGCTTGTTCATCAGCACCCAGAAAACTGACCAGTGTCACAGGGCGAGTAGTGTCGAGAGATTTCGCCTGCTGATAAAGCTGTTCAAAAAACGGACGGGCATGAGGTGAAGTGGAATGTGGTTCGTTAGCCACGCTCCACATGATGACACTGGGATGATTCTTGTCGCGCGCGATCATCTCATGCACATACTGCTGGCAAAGCTCACGGCGCTTTTCCAGTCCATCTTCGCGAAAACACAACCCGACGGCTGGTGTTTCATCAATGACGAGAAAGCCCAATTGGTCAGCTAAATCAAGCATTTGCTCTGAATAGGGATAATGGCTGGTACGGAAGGAGTTTGCGCCAATCCATTTCATCACTGCATAATCCTTGATGATCAAAGCTGGCAAGTAGCCGCGTCCAACCACGGGAAAATCTTCATGGCGACCGAAGCCGTTCAGATAAATTGGCTGATCGTTCAAGAGCAGTTGATTTCCATCCACGCGTAGCGTGCGGATGCCAACTTTCATTGAATACGAATCAACGATATCCGCGCCATGAAGCAACGCAATATGCATGTCATATAAATTAGGGCTTGCCGGAGACCAAAGCGCAACATCCGGCACATCAAGATCTACTTCACCTAGAATACCGGAAAAATTGTTTTCAATGATGATATGCTGTCCATGTCCTTCGAGATGAATACGTATCGTAGCTGATGATGTAGCACTTTCAGTACGCACATGGATTTGACCATGTGTACCCGAAAACCAAGTCTGAACTGTCACATCCTGTATGGCGTTGAGAGCGGTGGCATACAACAAGACCGGACGGTGAATACCGCAATATGGGAAAAAATCAAATTGTGCCTGTGGGTAATTCCCAGAATGACTTGCGAAAAAATCCGCTGAGTCGCCAGTCACATTTCCAGGTGGCACATGGTCAAATGCCAACCTGCCGTCCACGCGTAGTACCAATCGATTTCCCGATTGCTGAACAAGCGTTGTTACATCGAATTCAAAAGGTAAATGTCCGCCTTCATGTGTACCTATAGGTTGGCCGTTCAACCAGACTTCCGCCAAATAATTGACCGATCCAAAACGCAACATAATGCGTTTTTCATGCCAACCCCAAGGCAAAGTAAACTCGGTCTGATACCAAGCTGGACCTAGAAAATCACGTCCATCTTCGAACTGGTCATTCCAACTGGCTGGAACTGCTATAGGACGTCCGTCAATAAATCCAGATTGCCAACCGTTCTCGCGTCCCGAGTCTCGTGGGTCGAAGCAAAAATCCCAAAAGTCTGATAGTTCGATGACCTGTCGATGTGAGTTGGATTGAGGATAAAGCATGAAATCCTTTGTATTGGGAACTAATAGCGGAACATTTTATTGAATTAGCCTATCATAATACGCATCGGCATATTTATGAGACTTATTGCAAAAGTCAAATCCCAATGATATCGAGAGACAACGTGGCAGAACGAGTCATTTAATTTCCCCATGATGATCTTCGAACATGATTGTAAAGCATCTAACAGATACTAACTATCACATGCAACTTGCGCGCATGGACATTTCGCCTGCAAGCCTATATTGTGCTGAGCTTTTTCAAACCTGAATCAGGTCATCCTGCTTAAGCCAGCCGATTGCCCGTTCGACTGCTTCGGTCACCAGTGATGACGTGAATGCAGATAGTTCAGTTTCGAACCCAAACTCGTATCCACGCACGGAGATGAGAATCGCTTCGGGAATTCTATTATATAGGGATGAGCACATCGAGAGCAACATCTCAGGTGTGAGGTGATGCGTGAATGGCGATGTTTGATATTCGGGAGAAACATCAACTACCTGTACGTTGGTTGGGATCTTGCCGGTATGTGCATCCACAAAACAGACTCGATCGTAGGCGGTCAGATCTTCAGCGACTTCGGGAGTCAACTGTAAATTGAAAGCAAATTCAGCTTCGGGGATGGAAGGAAGCGGATCTTCCCATGAGGGCGATGTCTCCAATCCAAGTTGATTTGCAATACCCGTCAGCACGTGCCAGGCAACGCCGTCATCCTGACGATCTGGATTTCCGTATCCGATAAAGAGTGTATTCATAGATCACCTAATCACGTGAAATGGTTTTTACAACGGCGCCCTCGGGATTCAAGACCTCGATCTGGATCGGCATCTGACCAACCGCATGTGTGGAACAGGATAGACACGGATCATGCGCACGAACGGCGGCTTCGACACGATTAAGCATGCCTTCTTTGATTTCGCCACCAACGATATAAGTTTTGGCGACACTATCCACGGCTTCGGTCATTGCCCAGTTGTTGTGACCTGTGGCAACGATGAGATTGACCGATGTGAGCTTGCCGGTGTCATCGGCTTTGTAGTGATGGAAGAGTGTGCCGCGCGGTGCTTCGAGAATACCAATACCTTCGCCTTTGTAATCTTTGCGGGTGTTGAGAATATCGGTGCTGAGGATATCAGGGTCATCGAGCAGTTGACCTACGCGTTCGATGCAGTAAATCACTTCGATCATGCGGGCGTAGTGGAAGTAGAGAGTCTGCTCTACAGGCTTGCCAGCGTTGAGCGCCTTGAAAAGTGTGTGTTCTTCATTAGCAAGAGGCGTACCGATACTATCGACAGCATTCATACGCCCAAGCGGACCGACACGATAAACGCCTTCGGGGAAGCTCATCTTTTTGTAATACGGAAACTTGAGATATGACCAATTCTCGACATGTTCAGCAATGTACTCGAGATAATCACTGCCTGGGAATTTTTCGAGTTGTTTGCCAGCGCGATCCACAAGGCGAATATCGCCATCATATAGATTAAGGCTATCATCAGGATTGATGATGCTCATATAACCGCTCTTCAACACGGCGAACTTGTTGATGTCTTCAGCGTTGCGCAACGCCCAATCCTTCATGATGCTTACGCCCAATTGGGCGGCTTCAAGCGCGGAGGCGATCCCCACACGGATGGTCTCACGTTCGCCCGCCTGCAATGCCTTGTTGACTCCGCCTACGACGGCAAAATTCGGGTGGATGCGGCGTCCGCCCAATGTGCGGATGATCTCCTGACCGAAGCGGCGCAAGCCAACAGCCTTAAGCGCGATCTCAGGTGCAGTGTGAGCAAGCCCGATCACATTGCGGACGGCAGGGTCAGCATCGAAACCCAGCAAAAGGTCGGGACCAGATAATTCGAAGAAATGCATGCCATGACTCTGGATCACCTGTCCCATGTGCATGAGTTCACGCAAGAGACTCGCCGGTCGTGGCGCGGGACTACCTTGCAACTCGTCCGCGGCTTTGGCAGCAGCAAGATGATGACTGACGGGACAGATCCCACAAATGCGCGGCGTGATGAACGGCATCTCAAAATATGGGCGTCCCTCGCAGAATTTTTCAAAGCCACGAAATTCGTTGATGTGCAAATACGCATGTTCCACTGAGCCATCATCCTTCATGTGGATGGTGACCTTGGCATGTCCTTCAATACGGGTAACTGGTTCGATCGTAATTTTTTGCGTCATGTTTACTCCTAATGCCAGTGCAGGTTTTCATCTTTGATCTCAGGCATACGTCCTTGGGCGAGTTCTTTCAATACATAATAGATCACATCTGGGTCAGGCGGACAGCCAGGGACATGCAAATCAACATCAACAACTTCATGAATGGCACGCATGTTGCTCATCACAGCGAGCTCGGGGTCATTGGGAATTTTGCCACTGGCATCGTTGCTTTCAATATCCACATAAGCACGCTGAAGTGCTTCCTGAGTCCCGCACATGTTACGCAGAGCTGGCACGCCACCGAACACAGCGCAATCACCAAAGGCAACTAATACCTTGCAACGTGAACGCATGCGATGTGCTACTTCTTCGTTCGATGAATTATTGATGCCGCCTTCGAGAATGCCAACGTCCACGCCGCTTTCATCGGGTTCCTTCAAGTCAGTGATCGGCGTCGCGCGGATGTCTGCCAGTTCGGCGATCTCAAGCAGGCGTTCGTCAATATCTAGTAAAGACATATGGCAGCCCGAACAACCCGCCATCCAGTCTGATGAAATTTTCGGTTTGGTCATTTCAGTCCTCACATTTCCAATTCAACAACACTCGTGCGCTTCGTCAACGCCGTGCGCCAATCTTCATTCACGGTCACGCCTAATTGTTTTGCAACTTCATTCAATACATCCAAGTTGGAGCGCACACCTTCGGGCGCAGTGAGTGCCGCTTCTGCAAATTGCAAACGACCTTCCGTGTTCAACGCATGACCCGCTTCTTCCGCCCAAATATTTACGGGCAACACAAGATCAGCATGTTCGGTGAGCGCTGATTCATAGCTGGCTTGGACAACCAGATAAGGGACTTTCTCCAATTTTTCAACAAGACGTTTCGTAACGTAATCATCACCCACAGCGACATAAACCGCTTCATGCCTCACTTCAAGCTGATCATCCAAACCAAGCTGTGCCGCGGCGAGACTGTTCGCTTCGCCCTTGACCGAGAGGATGCCTCTGCGCTCCGAGTCACTCGCCCCGATGAGTTTTGCCACACGCAGCATCGCATCCATAACAGAGGCTTCGGATGAGGCAGTAATTCCCTTACCATAGACGATGACAGGCGCAACAGCTTCTGCCAACATATGAGCGACATCAGTCACATCTTCTTCAGAGAGTCCACAGACCTTGAGAGCATCAGGGAGTGAAACATTGCTAGTCTTTTCAGCAGTGTGGGCAAGACCTTCTTTAATGACAGCAGCCTCGAGCGCATTGAAAACAGCTTCGTCTGTGCCAGCCCTTGGTTTGAGGTTGAGATTTGCAAGATCGTCCATGCCGTTTTCGTGCGGGTCAACAATGATGAGCCGAGTACCTTTCGGCATGTTGCGTTTGATATAGAAACCAGCAACTTCGTGTGTGGTAGTCAGGTCTGCACCGATGAGCAGGATACAATCGGCAGTGCGAAGCGTATCGAGTTTGCCTTCAATAGCAGAACCATTCTGGTCAACATATCTTGCTTGTAATGCGGTCGGGCGACCCTCTTCGATGGAGGTCACCATGTTACTGTCGAGCCCATCCGCAAAGAGAGATTTGAATGCTGACAATGATTCGACTGATAAACGAGTAGATGCTAAAGCAGCGATGTTGCCTTTAAGTGGAGATAAGTTTTGGGCAAGGGTAGTGAGAGCATCGTCCCAGCTTGTAGCGGTTAGTTGTCCAGCGACCCGCTTCATGGGAGTCGTGAGGCGCGTCCGTTTTTCATCCAAAGAAAGGAAGCGACCCGTCTTGCATAACGTCCCAACGTTTTCGGCTTCATAGTCACCTGTAATTTTGACGATGCGATTATCGCGCGTGTAGATTTGGATTCCACAGCCGAGTGAACAGCCACGGCACACGGAGCGTGTGATCGTCATTTGTTTATCGTGACCGAGATATGCACTCGTGCGATCAATGAGCGCTCCAGTGGGGCAGACTTGTACACACGAACCGCAGGAGACACAGGTGCTTTGTCCGAGCGGCACATTGGTATCAGCGACAACGATGGTGGCTGAGCCGCGCTCTTCAACACCAAGCGTGAAATTGCCAGACATCTCGGCGCAAGCACGAATGCAGCGACGGCAGAGGATGCAGCGATTGTTATCAAGGATGAAAAATGGATGGCTGGTATCGACAGGGAAGTTCGTCCACTGCGGCTGCATTGGCCAGTGCGTCATGTGTTCATCGTAAGCGGCATTTTGCAATTCGCAATCGCCACCACTCACCTGGCAGAACGGACAGAAATGATTGCGTTCACTGAAGAGCAAGGAAAGAATGACGTTGCGGGATTTTTTGAGCGAGTCGGTTTCGGTTTCGATGACCATGCCATTGGAGGCCGGCAATGTGCAGGACGCAATTGGCACACGCATGCCTTTGACTTCGACCACACACAAGCGACATCCGCCATAGGGCGTGAGATTGGTATGGTCACAAAGCGTCGGGATTTTGATATCGTTCTGGCGGGCGGCATTCAAGACCGTTGTGCCGTCTTCGACTTCGATTTGTTTTCCGTTAATGGTTAAGTTGATCATGATGCCTCTACGATAAGACCGC
>Ga0180074_1000153_pt1 | contig 14180 bp, 13 predicted proteins | sample EasRiv366_16_10D_FD_121773 | JGI IMG/M metagenome (GOLD analysis project Ga0180074, IMG submission 121773) | Soil microbial communities from meander-bound floodplain in the East River, Colorado, USA - East River metaG ERMLT366_16_10D | ecosystem: Environmental > Terrestrial > Soil > Floodplain ...
ACATTTCGAGTAATCGCGGATATACATCGGGTTGTCGTCTTTGATTTCTGACTCGCGGCGTTCCGCACCCGGGAGGCGTTCATGGCTGGCACGGTATTCATCCATCATCGTCAGGATCTCCGGCGCATCGGACAAATCCATCGTAGACGCGAGCATTTCCAAAATCGTCTTGCGCGCCCGGATGACTTTCTCGCTTCTTGTCTGGACCTTCATGTCCTTCGCCGCCTGGACAATGCAAGCTGGCTGAAGTACTCGCATCCCTTCGACTTCGACGACACACATGCGACACAGTCCGTTTGCCGTGGTCGCCTCGTGGAAGCAGATCGTTGGGATATCAACTCCATTTTCGCGAGCAGCATCGAGAATGGTCTTCCCTTGTTCAACGGGGACTTCGCGTCCATCAATTACTAGAGTAAGGTTTTCAGTCATGAATTATTCCTCTTCCGCACTCGCATTGTCTTCGCAATAATATATATAACCGTTAGGTGTGCGCACTCTAATAGGCCAATTCTTATATCGAACGATATAACCTGCCAAATAAGGTCGAACCTTATCTAATGCTTGGTGTGCCTGCCATTTTGACAAATTAAAAGAACGCCAGTCATCTTCTGGCATATGTGGCCGCAATTCACTATACCGATAACACGAAAGGATGGCGCCAACTCCTTCACGGGTAAAAGGTGGCAAATCCGAGGATAGAAATTCATCTGCTAATAACGGAATAGCATCCACCGATAAGGAAGCCAGGTGAGGAACATTCAAGTTTCGTCCATGCCAAGCCCGATAAACATTATGCCTTATTATCGCCGCATCCACATTGAATAGTGCAAGAGACACAGCAAAACCGACCGATGCCAAAACCGCCGCAAAAGCAAAATAACGTTCGCGTTGAACGATCTCAAGAATGACGACAGTCATCAGCAACAGCCCGAGCCAAATCAGGAAAATCCTTGGGTAGAGTCGCAGGCGCGAGAAACCATGCCAGCCAATTGCCAGCGAGATTCTCTGGTAAGCTGAAATCAGAATGATCAAAACAAGCCCAACCAATACAACACTTAACCAGGAATAGGCTTTTCCTTGTACTTCTGTTTCCCGACGCGCAATTGTGCTTAATCCAAGAATCAAGACCAGGCTAAAGAACGCAACGGTCACCAATTCATTGAAACCGCGGCGGGCGTATTGAGAGTAGGTATACCCCTCAACACCAATATTAGTTTCTCCACCGAAGAAATATTGAAACTGGACGATCACGAAAGCCAAAAAGAGAATGGAGACACTCCCCAGAATAACTGCCGTCTCGGTAAAACCTAGAAAAGGCTTGATGATGGATTTATTTTCCCCAATCAAATTCTCATCCCGGCTTTTTAGCGCCGCATGCAGGAGCGAACCCATAATGAGATACGCATACAGCAGGATCAAAATACCGCGAAAAATATTTTCAGCCAAATTATCCAGATCGAAAAAATCATTCAGCTTCTGCTTAAAAACCACATCGCCCGCCGCCAGCAAAGACCCAAAGCACAGCACAATGGGAAGTGCAATTACCAAACCGCGCAACAGAGACCAAACCGGAAAATTCTTTTTGCCTTCATCAAGATTTGCCTGCGCATTCCAGGTTTTGGGAACAAAGAGAAACGGAGCAGTCATTACATCCCAAACAAGCAGAACAGACTTATACACATAATTGGTGAAACCATACTGAATCCAACGACCACCGATGTAAGAGCTTGTAAACAACCCCACAGCTAGAAGTGTAAAGGCGAATGCCAAAAAAATCGTCAATGGTTCCTGTCGCAGGAAAGTTACAATGGCAAAAAAGACGAAGGGAATAAGCACCCAGAGGGTGTTTCGCGCGGGTGCAAGACCACTTGAGACAAGCCAGGTAATTCCGCCCAACAAACAAAGTGACAGAAAGATGGCAAAATTAGCACCGACAGCGCGATCCCAAAAGAGGAAGTCAACGGCCCACCCAAGAACAAGAGCCAGTATCAGTAAATGATTTTGATGCTTATCAATCAAGTTTTCAGAAGACGGAATCGTCATTGGCGCCACAACAGGTTCCTGAATTTCGGGATACGAAGCAATTGTCGTTTCATGTTCCAGGATAATTTCCGCTGGACTTTCCGCAACGAGTGTTTTTGTGGTTGACTTCCTTGTGATTATCTTTTTCTTCGGTACCATTTCACATCTTTTCTACATGAAATTATTATGACACTTCATTCTTGAACAACTCTGGCCACAACTTCATCGCGGACAAAACCGCGCTCGCTGCTGTCTGACCTAAACCACACAAGGACGCGTCTGTCATCGTCCAGCCGACATCTTGCAAGCGGATAAAGTCACCTTCGAGAATTTTGCCGGAGGCGACGCGATCTAAAATTTCTTTTTGGCGTTGCGTGCCCATCTGACAGGGATAACATTTTCCGCACGATTCATGCGCAAAGAAATGACCCAAACTCTGGAGCACCTGACGCATATCGCGCGTCTCGTCGAAGACCATCACTACGCCCGAGCCAAGTGGAAGCCCAACTCCGCGCAAATCTTCAAAGGTCATTTTGACATCAAGATGTTCAGTCGTTGCAAACGCACCCGCCGCGCCGCCAAAGAGCACGGATTGTAGTTTCTTTCCGTCTGCAACTCCGCCCGCCATTTCAAGGACCTCACGTAAGGTCACACCAAATGGGACTTCATATACGCCCGTTTTTACAACATCACCAGAAATACAGAAGAGTTTCGGACCAGGGGATTTTTCCGTGCCGATCTTGCGATATTCAGCCGGTCCCATGTCAATGATCAATGGGACGTTGCAAAGAGTCTCTACATTATTGATGACAGTCGGTTTGCCGAACACGCCATGCGTGGTTGGGAACGGTGGTTTGACACGCGGAAAGCCACGCTTGCCTTCGATCGATTCAAACAAAGCCGTTTCTTCGCCGCAAATATAAGCGCCCGCCCCCACGCGGACTTCGATATCAAACGAGAACCCTGAACCGAGAATATTCTCGCCTAGCAAACCCGCATTGCGTGCTTCTGAAAGTGCATTCTCAAGGACAGGAAAAATGTACGGATATTCCGCGCGGATGTAAAGGTAGCCTTTGCTTGCACCAATGGCATAGGCGGTGATGCACATCCCTTCAATGGTACGGTGTGGGTCATCTAGTAAGAGAATACGATCCTTGAACGTGCCCGGCTCGGACTCGTCCGCGTTGCAGATGACATATTTCTGATCCGCTTCAGCTTTGGCGGCGCCTTCCCATTTGACGCCGGTTGGGAATGCCGCGCCGCCGCGTCCAACAAGACCAGAAGCTTTTACTTCAGCAATGATATCCTCTGGTTTCATGCTCAGTGTTTTTACAAACGCGGGATAATTGCCATATTTCGCAAGAGTCGTTGTAATACCGTTCCCACAGTTCGCAGTTAATAAACGAATTGAGCCATCTACCAGTGACGGCGGACGACCCAATTCATAAGAATTATTTTTTAAGTTAATATTTGTTTCGGCTTCATTGCCTACTAACGCCACTGGCGCATGTTCACAAAGCCCAAGGCAAGGACTCGACTCAATGGTTAGAGACAGGTCCGGCTTCGTCTGACCAGGTTTTAATCCATGATGTTCACAAAGGTGGTGCAAGATTCCATCCCCATCTTTGAGCGCGCAAGCCACATCCGTACAGACTCTGATCACGCGCTTGGCAGTGGGCTTGTTATAAAAGAGTGAATAGAATTCGATAACCCCATGCATATCCGCAAGCGGGACGCGCAATGCCTTGGCGATCTCGGTCGCAACTTCTTCAGAGACCCAGCCATAAAGTTTTTGAGCCGCGTGCAAGGCTGGTAACAACCCTGAGCGGCCCAAAGGAATATACGTTTCGATTGCAGTTTGTAAAGAAGCTGTTTCAATGAGTGTCATACTTTGCTCCAATCAAAACAAAGTATAGACCGAAACAAAAGGTCTGACAAGTTAAAATCGTCAGAGAGGGGTAAAGGTCAAAAAGAAGGGTGCTTTTCTACAGGTAAGATCACACATTAAATATCGCGGTGGGCAAATACCGCGGCTGCCGACGGTATTGGGTCGCCTGCTCGAAGGCATAGGCATATTTGATTAGGTTTGCTTCCTGCCAGGCTTTGGCAAAGAAGGAAATTCCCACCGGCAAGCCGAACACATACCCCGCCGGGACGGTAATGTGTGGATATCCCGCCACCGCCGCCGGTGACGTGCTTTCCATATCCCAATTGATCGCATCACCGTTCGCGAGATCGATCATCCACGCAGGGCCGCCGGAGGGGACAACGATCGCATCCAGTTTGTGTTTGCGCATCGTCGCATCAATGCCAGATTTACGCGTCAAGCGCAAATTTTTCGCCAGCGCATCTTTATATTTCTGCGCACTCAGCGAAGCCTTCTCCTGCGCGGCGAGCATGTGCTCCTGCCCAAAGTATGGCATGGCTTGATCGCTGTTCTCTTCATTAAATTTAATCACATCCGCCATCGAATGGACACGCGCGTTCGCATCGAGTGACTTGAGATATTTATTCAAGTCGGCTTTGAACTCGTAATGCAGCACTTCTATTTCCGTTGTGCCAAATTTATCGAAGTTGGGCACATCTGCCGGGTCAACGATCACCGCACCGAGTTGCTTCATCACTTCGAGGCAAAGCTCAAAGATCTTGATAATGCGCGGATTCGCGCCCGCCATATTTCTGGCAACACCGATCCGCGCGCCGTTGAGTCCATCCAGGTCAAGATACTTTGCATAATTGGACAAAGCCCGCTTCTTGCTTAACTTGGTGGCTGAATCTGCTGAATCGATTCCCGTCAACGCCCCGAGCAGGATCGCCGCATCCGCCACCGTCCGCGCCATGGGACCGGGTGTATCCTGGCTGTGCGCGATCGGAATAATGCCGCTGCGACTTGCCAATCCTAATGTCGGCTTGATGCCAACAATGCCATTCGTTTGCGAAGGACTGATGATCGAACCGTCGGTCTCTGTGCCGATCGCCGCTACACATAAATTCGCTGCCACAGCCGCCCCCGAGCCCGAAGACGAACCGCTCGTGGAACGATCCAACGCATACGGGTTCCGCGTCAAACCGCCGCGTGAAGACCAGCCGCTGATGGAACGCTTGCCGCGAAAATTCGCCCACTCGCTCAAATTGGTCTTGCCAAGAATCACCGCGCCAGCTTTGCGTAACTGCTTCACAATGAACGCATCTTTCGCCGCGATATTGCCTTCCAACGCGAGCGAACCCGCTGTCGTTTGCATACGGTCGTGGGTATCAATATTATCCTTGATCAGAATTGGAATGCCATGCAACGCACCGCGCAGCTTCCCCGCTTTGCGCTCTTTATCCAACCCGTCTGCAATTTCCAATGCATCAGGATTCAACTCGATCACCGAGTTGATATAGGGACCGCCCTTATCCACCGCTGCGATTCGTTGAAGATACAAGTCAGTGACCTGACGCGAAGTCAGCTCACCTGATTCCATTTTTTCGTTTAGTTCTGTAATTGTCCACTCTGGCAGGATCATCCCGCTTACTCCATAAAACTAGTTTTGATACAAGCAGGATAATCCGCTTGCTCCTTCGAAAGACCAAATGTTAGCTGGCGGGCTCAACGTCCGCCGCCAGTAATGTAATGCTCCAATTGCGAAATCACAAATTTCTGTTGGTCCACCATTTCTTTTAGTGCATCACGTACTGAGATCAACCCCAGCAATTCATCCCCATCAAACACCGGCAAATGCCGAATGTTCTTGTCGATCATAATCGCCACACATTCCTCAAGGCTCTGACTGGCTTGCACATATAACACCTTCGAAGTCATGATATCTTTCACTTGGGTGTCATGCGCATTCCGCCCATGCAACTCCAACCTGCGCACGCAATCCCGCTCAGAAAGGATGCCCTCCACTTGACTATCCGAACGCACCAGGATCGCCCCGATATTTTTATCCGCCATCAGCTTGAGCGTCTCAAAGACACTTGCGTCTGGATGAACCGAATAAATTTCTCTGCCTTTTTTGTAAATGACATCACGCAAAGTTGTCATGCCAGCCTCCTTTAAGGATTTGGCAAAGTATAGACTCAAATCCCCTCTCTTGCAAGCCGGACAATGGTTCCGCTTCACCCTCAGCCACCCCCGTCTCACCCGCTCAGGAGGAGCCTGATTCGGCCCCGAAAACCGCCTCTCATGTCCCATTTTTTGCAGAGCATCAACTTCTTATGCTCTTGTTACCAGTCCACCCAATACAGCCTTTAACACCGCCACAGCATTTGTGTAGTCTTCAAGTGAAATATGCTCGTTGGGCGTGTGATCCAACGCCGAATCGCCGGGACCATACACTACAGCCGGACATTTCCAAACGGGAGCGACGATATTCAGATCGGCAGTTCCAGTCTTATAGACGAAACGCGGCTCTCCGCCTTGTGACCTGATTCCACTTAAGAAGGCTCTTACAAGCGGAGTATTCTTCTCACAGCCCCACGCCGGGACGGCGAAGCCTGTTGGCTCAACCATAAAGTGACAGTCACCTTTAAGGTGACTGTCACTTAGGATTTCGTTTAACTTTGCGTACCAAGCCTCCGGTGAAACATCCACAGGCAAGCGGATGCCGACCTTCAGCCGCGCCCATTGTTCAAAATCATTTGAGTCCGATTCCATGCCGCGCAAGGTGAGCAGTAATTTATCGAACACTTTTTGTTTATCAGCATTGAATGAATCAACATGGGCTTTTATTTTCAGCCACATTTCAACTGCCGCTTCAGCCGCAGTCTCTTCACCACTGGCTGTGTGGGCTTGTCCGCGCTTGACGGTAATATTTGCCCATGCGCTTCCTTTATATCCAAGCGCAACGCGGTCCCATTGATTGGGTTCGCCGATGATCGCAAAATCTGGTTTGTATCGCGTTGCGATAAATCTTGCGCCTTCTGAATTGCGTTCTTCTTCGACAGCCCCAATGACAACAAATTGCCAGCCAGCTTTTGTACCAACCTGTGCCACCGCATCCACAAAACACGCCAGCGGACCTTTGGCATCCACCGCGCCCCGCCCGTAGAGCAAGATGCCATCTTGCTCTACCTTAATTTCACCCGGCACCGTATCAATATGCCCAAGCAACACGCCCTGCTTCGGTCCCTGCCCCATCACGCCGACGGCATTGCCCGCTTCATCAATGAAGGCATCATCATAGTCAAGCGACTTCATCCGCGCTACGAGCCATTCCACGGCACCACGTTCCTGCCCAGAGGGACTGTATTGCGAGACCAAGCCGATCAGCGTTTCAAAATCGCCCATGCGTGCTTCCGCTTAGTTTTCGGCTACCAAATCCGCTACTAACACTTCCGCGAGTGCGTTTACAACATGGTCAATCTGTTCATAAGTGATCACCAATGGCGGCAACAAGCGGATCACGGTCATGCCCGCGTTCAATGCAATAATGTGCTGCTCCTGCAACGCTTTGATATACGGTGCGACCTTCTCCTTCATCTCAATGCCGATCATTAAGCCCATTCCACGGACTTCACGCACATTGGGGAGATGCAGTGCGCGAAGTTTATCGCGAAAATAGGCGCCTTTTACGAGCGCTTGCCGAGGCAAGTCTTCACTCACGATTACATCCAAAGCCGCAAGCGCCGCCGCACACGCCAGCGGATTTCCGCCAAACGTGGAACCGTGTACACCGGGCGTCAGATTCTTAACTTTCCTGCCGATCAACACTGCACCCATCGGTACGCCACCAGCAATGGACTTGGCACACGTCAACAGATCAGGCACGATATTAAATTGTTGTATCGCGAAGATGCTGCCGGTGCGACCAAAGCCGGTTTGGATCTCATCCACGATCAACAAGGCGCCGCGTTCGTCACAGATCCGCCGTGCCGCCTGGATATATTCATCGGTTACAGGATACACGCCGCCTTCACCCTGAACAACTTCAAGAATCACAGCGGCAGTTTCTTCAGTCACAGCTTTGTCCAAGGCTTCGATGTTGTTATAAGCCACATGGCTAAAACCCGGAACCAATGGCTCAAAGCCTTCACGGTATTTTTTGTTATAAGTCGCAGAGAGTGATCCATAGGTTCTGCCGTGAAAGGCACGCATGGCAGCGACAATATTTTTTCGTCCGGTTGAGATACGCGCGAACTTGAACGCGGCTTCCACAGACTCGGTCCCTGAATTGCAAAAGAATACTCGATCCAATTCAGGGATGAAGGATGTGATTTTCTCCATCAATTCGGCGCGTCTGTCATTGGGGAATGTTTCAAAAAGCGTTATCAGCGTGGACGCCTGCTTATAGAGCGCCTCGGCAATTTTCGGGTGAGCATGACCGAGGTTGGCGACGCCATGTCCAGATGAACAGTCGATATATTCCACGCCATCCACGTCAAACAAAGATGCGCCCTGTCCACGCACGATGACAAGTGGCTGTTTGGCATAGGTGCCCGATGTGTGTTTGTTTTCGATATCTATAATGTTTTGCATACTTACCTCTATTTATGTGAAGATTAAAAACAGCCCACCGAGAAGGCAGGCTGTTTGTGTAGATTTGTGCGTATGTTGCGCGCGTTTGTTATGCCATCATCCAACAAAAAGACCAACCTTCTCAAATGATATGGGCTTTAGACGACGCGGACGCATTAACGCAAGTTTCGGATACATACTGGGCGCAATTCTACTACCGACATGCAATGCGTCAATGGTTTGAGGAAATTTGTTTTGAAAGATCACCCATTTGGGTAATACGAGCATGGGCAGTGGTTGTGTTTTTGGCAAGGTAATTCTATAATTCTTATGGTCAGACCTTATCAATGCATCCCTTATTAGTAGAGAAAGGCAGGAATCAGTGATAGACGAAGCATTCATCTCAAATTACATCATGAGCACCTTTGAAAACGTCGAAACCACGGTCAATATGGGGTATACGTTCTTCTTCTACCGCGATGACCACATGCACGCTTTCGCGACCATTGCATCTACAGGCAATGAGTATGAGAAAATTTCGAACCTAGACCGCCCCGGTGTGTATCGTCTGAATATCGGCGTGAGCAGAGATACGTTCCAAACAATGTTCGGAAAAGGCAAGATCGATGTCAGTGTTTACGACTTCACCGCCTTGGATATCATCATGCCACACCCCGATTATTCGTCACAGTTTTTCCTCTGCGTACTTTCGCCGAGCGAAGTGACTTTTGAAAAAATAAAGCCTTTGCTCACAGAAGCATATGGTGTCGCTACGAAAAGATACAACAAGCGCAAAGGCTCTTAAAAGGTGACTATTATGTTAATCATCATGGCTTTGTTCGTAGTGGTTGCGCTGATTGTCGCAATCACTTTATACGATCATTTCAAAAGTAAATAGGGAAGTAACCTCCCAAGCGGACTCGCCCAAAGCAACCTCGGATGATTCTGATTTCGGCGGACTGCCCTTTACAGGATGCTTCGCGAAAGTCCTGCCTCAGTTCGTGAAAGTCGGCTGAAAGCCGACTGCGTTGCGCCACCCCCGATGGGGCTTCCATGTGCTGAGCAGGTGGTTTTCGCCCACCGCTCACCCAACCCAGACTTGGACATATCACCACAGGTGACCATCTCGAGAATCGACATGAAAATGCGTACAGCTATTGCTTTGTTGGTGGACAATGAACTCGCCAATCGGATGGCGGCTTATACACTTCGCTGTCGAAACTACGGCTTCGATTTGCGCGTTTTGCGGTTACCCGCCCATGTATCGCTTAAGCAGCCTTTCATAGTCAATGACTTCGAGTGCTTTGAGCGGTATTTTGACGAATTCTCCAGGCATATCGAGCCGCAGCAATTAAGATTCAAAGGTTTCACATTCTGGGGAAATGCAGAGCAGGGAGTAGTCGTCGCCTATGTTGAGGCAAGCCCGCGCCTGCGTCAACTCCATGGACAGTTAAACGCTGAATTGGAGCAATCATTTGGCGGCACGCAAGCCGACTTTGACGGCGACGCCTACGAGTTCCACCTCACCGTAGCTATCGGAGGCTTCCACCCGGATATGCTGCCTCAATTGAACGCTGATATTGCCACTTGGAAACTGGATGAGGTAACTGAGTCGTCAAGCCTGGCGATGTTTATATACGAAGAATCGCCTCATCCTGACCCATTATTAGGTGTGCGGGAATATGGGACGTACAAGGTATTGCCTTTACAGCAAAAGAGTGTTCGGTCGTGAAGTTGTCGATCTATAAAAAAGCTCTACTAGAATGGTTCGACGAAGCATATAATGGAAGCTATAACTCTGGATAAGTCTAATAATTGGAGGCTGACATGGCAAAGACTGAACTTAAAACCAAGGTGAACGACGCTAGCGTGACGAAATTCCTCGAGGGCGTCACCGACGAGCAAAAACGGAACGAATCCTTCGAGATCCTCAAGTTGATGAAGCAGGTCACTAAAGAGGAGCCAAAGATGTGGGGTGCGAGCATTGTCGGCTTTGGCAGTTATCACTACAAGGGCGCCAGCGGACGAGAAGGCGATTGGATGTTAACTGGCTTCTCCCCTCGCAAGCAAGCTCTGACACTGTACCTAATGCATGGTTTCGATGCACATAAGGACCTGCTAAAAAAACTTGGAAAATATAAGACTGGCATGGGATGTTTATATATCAAGACACTGGACGATGTAGACAGGAAGGTCTTGAAAGAGTTGGTGACCGCATCTGTTAAGAGAATGAAACAGTCTAGCAAGTGATAACTCCCCACATGAACAAGCCATAACCAGCAGTTGCTGTGTTCTTCCCTTATTTACTGACTTTCCATCATCTCTGGACAAACGCAAGAACAAACCTTAGTTTTGGCTACAACCACAATAGATTTGACTACGTCATCTTCTCCCTTTCTGTATAAGATTGGATCAGAAAAGGAGAACTATGAAAATTATAGTCACAGGTTCGTTAGGTCAGATCAGCAAGCCCCTGACCAATGGATTGGTTGAAAAGGGACATTCGGTTACGGTGATCAGTAGTAACCCCGAACGACAAAAGGACATTGAAGCCCTGGGCGCAAAAGCCACCATCGGCACAATGGAAGATGCCACCTTTCTCACAGCCGCTTTTACAGGTGCAGATGCCGTTTATTGCATGATTTCGTCAGGCGATGTAAGCACAATTGCATATAACTACAAACAAGCCATTCAACAAACGAATGTAAAACGCGTGGTTCATCTTAGCAGCGTTGGTGCTCACACGGACAAAAATAATGGTTTCCTTCGAGATTTCTATATTGTAGAAAATATTTTAAGAGAACTGCCACCGGATGTATCCATTTCACACCTGCGTGTCGGGGGTTTGTACTCCAATTTATATCGCTTTATCGATGCAATTAAAACGCAGGGTGTTATCGCGTCAAGCTATGGCGCAGATGATATTACACCTTGGGTTTCTCCTTTGGATATTGCGGCTGTTGCGGCGGAAGAAATTGTGACACCGTTTGTAGGAAGAAAAGTCCGTTATGTGGCAAGTGACGAAGCGACTTGTAATGAAGTGGCAGGCATATTGGGTGCAGCGATCGGAAAGCCTGATTTGAAATGGGTGGTTATTTCTGATGAACAACTGCGAAGCGAGTTGATCGCGTCTGGAATGCATCCAACTGTTGCCGATGGCTTTGTAGAAATGAATGCGAGTACACACAGCGGTAAGTTGCTTGAAGATTATTACCGTAACAGACCCACTTTAGGTAAAGTAAAAATCGCAGATTTTGCAAAAGAGTTCGCTATTGTGTTTAACAGATAAGGATTATCATTATCGCATGGCAAACAAACAACCGTATCGAGTTAAAACAATCACCGAATTTCACCGCCTCAGAGGCTTGCCGAAATCCGAACACCCGTTGATCAGCGTGGTGGATTTTGGCTCCTTCAGGCCTTTGCCTGAATATGATTCCATGAGTTGGGTGTTCGATTTTTATTCCATCTCTCTGAAGCGAGGCTTCAGCGCTCAAATTAAATATGGTCAGCAGAAATACGATTTTGATGAGGGGGTCATGTTCTTTTTATCGCCTGGTCAGGTTTTCAAAATTGAAGCCGAGCAAAATTCGGGGTCAAAGCCTTCAGGGTGGATGCTGCTTGTCCATCCTGATTTTTTATGGAATACGCCTTTAGCCAAAACCATAAAACGATACGAATATTTCGGCTATTCGGTCAATGAAGCGCTGTTCCTTTCAGAAAAGGAAGAAGCGACGATTACGGGCATCATCCAAAATATTCAACAGGAATATCATGCCAACATCGACAAGTTCAGTCAGGATATCATCATCGCACAGATCGAAGTGCTGCTCACATACTCGGAAAGGTTTTATCAACGACAATTCATCACGCGCAAAATCACCAACCATGCCATCTTGAATCGACTGGAAGAACTTCTGGCAGATTATTTTAACAGCGATGATCTGGTCAATCGGGGACTCCCCACCGTCCAGTCGATTGCGGAGGCGTTGAACGTGTCGCCCAATTACTTAAGCGGATTGCTCAAAGTGTTGACCGGACAAAGCGCGCAGCAACACATCCACGAAAAGTTGATCGAAAAAGCCAAAGAGAGACTCTCCACTACAGATTTGTCAGTCACACAGATCGCTTACGAATTGGGGTTTGAACATCCGCAGTCGTTCAGTAAACTTTTCAAGACCAAAACGAATCTGTCGCCTTCCGAGTTTCGACATTCTTTCAATTGAAAAAATCATCTCTCAAAATAACGGACACCCTGCCTTTGTGCAGGGCGCTTTCTTTCCCTTAAGCAGACCTTCGCCAAGCCAGCTACGGATATACCGCCACAGTGACAATGTTTAAGCAGCAATCATTGTCTTTTTTGCAGCGGTGCTCTTATAATTCCATCTATCAATATTTTACGGAACAAATCCTCTTATCTGAACGCAGAACCAGGAGAAATAATGCTGACAAAAACTGAAGTCGCCGAATTTACCGAACATTGGGTCGCGGCTTGGAATTCGCATAATTTGGAAGAGGTCATGTCCCATTATGAGGATGATGTCGAACTGATTTCTCCTGTAGCGGCTCAGCTATTACAAGACCCAAGTGGAAGAGTCGTCGGAAAGGATGCTTTGAGAAATTATTTCAAAAGAGGGCTCGAGGCATATCCCAACCTTGAATTCACTCTCAAAGATATGATGTGGGGCTTGAATAGTATAGTTCTATACTACATCAACCAAAAAGGGACTTGCACAGGCGAGTATATGGAAATATCTCCGAACGGCAAAGTTGTGCGAGTCGTAGCAAACTATAATGGATAACACGCTAAAGTCTTCCCACCAACTTACCCTCAACCAGACTCACCCAACCAGCCTCGAACCTATCCCACACCGACAATCCATAATCAGTGATTAAGGAGAGCATATGAATCAACATGAAAAAATGAATTACGTTGAATTCCCTGCTAAAGATCTGGGAGCAACAAAAGCGTTCTTTGAATCCGTTTTTGGTTGGTCTTTCACAGACTATGGACCCGAATACACCGCGTTCGAGAATCAAGGGCTGGATGGTGGCTTCTTCCAGTCTGACCTCGCATCCTCCACGGAAAAAGGCGCGGCTCTGATCGTTTTCTACAGCAATCAATTGGAGGTTACCCTTGCGAAAGTTGAAAGAGCAGGTGGTTCGATCCTCAGACCCATATATTCATTCCCTGGAGGTCGTCGATTTCACTTCACGGAGCCAAGCGGAAACGAATTCGCTGTCTGGGGCGAATGAGCGACTTGCCTCACTTCTGTTGACAAACTAACTTATCGTGTTTCCATCAAGCCAGACCTCACCCAGGTGATGGTGATTGATCGGCATGTCGGTTTGTCCCTCTCCAAATGGAGAGGGCACGGAGTTGACTTCTTTTCTGCGCTGGTGGCGTGTTGAGTTTTCAAGGATGGTTTTGTTTGAGGATGGTCTGGGCTTCTCCCCCTTGGGGGAGGCGGGAGAGGGGTCCTTCCCTCGTTGTGTTTTTGTCGTGGTGGTTCTATAATACTATACATAAGCACTTATATAGAACGTCGCTGTATAACATCCCACACAAGGACGTCTTACAGCATGATGCTGCATAAAGCATAGTTGAACTAAGCGCTTCGCGCAGATCCCAATAGATCGACTAACTGAATAAAGATATTCAGGCTATATTTTCTTTTTGAAATCAAATTCAAAAAGGAGATATAGCGATGAGTGC
>Ga0180074_1000155_pt1 | contig 14159 bp, 18 predicted proteins | sample EasRiv366_16_10D_FD_121773 | JGI IMG/M metagenome (GOLD analysis project Ga0180074, IMG submission 121773) | Soil microbial communities from meander-bound floodplain in the East River, Colorado, USA - East River metaG ERMLT366_16_10D | ecosystem: Environmental > Terrestrial > Soil > Floodplain ...
CCGAGAGGATTTGAACCTCCACTGAATAGATTCTGAGTCTATCGCCTCTGCCAGGTTGGGCTACGGTGGCGTGTAATCAAGCAGCAGTCTTGCACTGCTCCCACAGTCTTTCTTATCGGGGCGCCTCTAATGACTAGTCGTCAGCTTGCTTGAAAGCTTGTAAATGGTACCGGTGGTGAGATTCGAACTCACACTGTTCCGATTTTGAGTCGGATGCCTCCTGCCTGTTGCGCTACACCGGCATATTTGCACGGAAGGACTTGAACCTTCAAAGGGACGTTAGTCCCAAAGCTCCTTGCGAGGAACTATGTTTTCCGATTTCATCACAGTGCAAATGGTGTCAGAGGAGAGACTCGAACTCTCACGGGAGTATTAATCCCACTGGATCCTTAGTCCAGTGCGGCTGCCAAGTTACGCCACTCTGACATGTGATTGAAGTAGTTTGTTAGTACGGTGGGATGGACCTAATAGGCACGTGGCCTACCAAGCCTGCGAGCACACGCCGCTTGCGTATAGAATTTCTCGTGGTCGGTTTTTGTTCTCGACCGTCAACAAAATGTCTATATACATCCAACTTCAAAGATGATAAATGGTCCCTGTGGATGGACTTGCACCATCTTCACTCTTCCTACTTCGCTACCGCCCAGAAAATTTGTGTCCCTAGAAACAGGGAACAAATTGGTTTGTATTCAGGGTGTCTTATGCAGGGGTAATAGTTAGCTGCCCTCTTTCATTGCCTTGAGTATGCCCGGTTAAGGGTTCCCAACTGATCAAGTTATGGAGTTATTGGCATTTGGCGGGTCTATTCCGCCTGGCTCGTCTATGTACTTTGCCTTCACAGGGGTGAAACTACTCTATGTAGTCCCACGTGGTTGTCCCAACTGGATTTGAACCAGTGACCTCTTGCGTGTCGAGCAAGCGCTCTGAACCAACTGAGCTATGGGACAATATGATGAATCGTCATGATCATTAATCGACGTTTGGAGATCGGGGCATCACTCCCAATACCTTTCGCTTGATACCAGTCACGTTATTCAGCCACAAATCTCAAGAACTTGCAAGGTTCTCTCGACGATTTGGCAGGTCTTTACCTGCATGGGTTGCAACACTGATGTTCGTTTCTTGGCCCATCGTCTCCACCTAGGAACAAAACCGCAATTCTAGGTGGTATAACAGCTTTACGCTTCCAGCGCTACTCAGACATTACCGGTTTCTGTTGTAACGTACCTTGTACTCGTGTGGTACTGATCAGTCACACCAACCGCCGATTAATGATCACGAAAACTACTCTATTGAAATCTCGACACAAGACGCTCATAGCCACGATCTTGTTTCTCTCTGTACATTCCTCTATGAAACCCCTTTCAGGGATTCATTTGACACCAGTGTGTCAATGCACCAACCCGGATATCATCGTGTTGCTCACCCACTAATCCTGTTTGGCTTGCACCCTCGGTGGTTCAAACGGCCCTGTTGGACCTACCACCTTGAAAGCAAAGGTGTCGTGAACTTCCTCTAGACCCCACGTTGGGATCCAGCGTACAGTCGACGTTTCGTATCGAAACTTGTGTCACACTTTCCAGGTCTTAGTTATTTCGTATGTTGGTACGGCAATCCTGGTGAAAGTCCCAACAGACTTCTTTAGTATGACAAAATGGTAGGCAACAAGAGACTCGAACTCTTAACCTCACCCTAATCAGGGGTGCGCTCTGCACATTGAGCTAGTTGCCCGAAAATGGTGTCAAGGATAGGAATTTCACCTACTTTGTTGAATCACTCTGTGCCATGTACGCAGCCACGGTAACAATCTCTGTTTAGTGTTCAAGTGCCACTTGACGTAAGTTTTATAGCCTGACTTATGATCATCTTTTCCTCACCACCTGTAAGGGTACGTGGGAAGCGTTTTCCTTTAAACTAAGGCTACAAAATCGATCACAGCCTGACGGTTGTCGTCAACTCCTTCGAAGGGCGTTTTCCGATGCACTTTCGCTTTAAACTAAGGCTGTAAAATTGGACTGGTTCCAAACTTTCCTTAGGACGGTTGCGTTAGGTACACACCCGTTATCCCATTTCCGGTTCGAATTCTTCAACTGTGTGAGAGGCCGCCAGTGCGGCCAATAAAAACATCCCGGTCCCTTTAGAGAGCAAGATGGGGAGGCTATACTAGCTGCTCCCAAGCGGTCCTCTGAGTGGATATCGAAACCACATCTCCCCGTCTTCAGCGGGGCGCTACACCATTTCAGCTATCAGAGGATGAGGCAACGGTAGAGATTTCTCCCTTACGTCGCCCTTTGTAGATACACTTGTCCCAAGGAGTGACCTTCCCTAAGTTGAAGGAAGGGTCCTACGAGGGTGTATCAACGTTTTTGCAAACATTTGAAACTTATTCAATTGTCAAACCTAGATAAAACTGCCTAGGTCTCGAACGACTTCATTTGGCACCCCTGGAGAGAATCGAACTCCCATCGTTCGGTTCGTAGCCGAGCATTCTAATCCGTTGAACTACAGGGGCAAATAACTGACTATACTCAAGTATAGACGTTCAAATAACTATTGTCAACTGTATTTTCTTCCAGCCAATTCGTGTGTATTCCACTGTAGGGTCTTGTCCTACATAAATTTTAGGATATGGCGGAAGGAAGAGGACTCGAACCCCACGCCTTATTTCATGCGCCCTTCGCTTTCGAGGCGAGGCCGGCGCCTTGCCGGATTTCCTTCCAGATTTTACTCCCTGCTCATGCAACCGCAATAAGTGACTTGGTCAGGTAGATGTATATAGCGTTTACTAGCGCTTTTTGGCTTTGGTTCATAGACCCTTTCCTTCCAGGTCTGGTCTTTGCCACACACCGGGCATTCGCCCACATGAAATCTGTACCAGTAAATCTTTGACTTAAGGGTCATACTGCAAAACTACTCCCACATCCGCAACTTCTAGAGACCTTGGGGTTGTTGAACTTGAATCCTGCACCAGTGAGGGAGTCAACATAGTCGATGGTAATACCATCCAGGTACTGCATGCTCATGGGGTCAACGACAACGGTAAGATCGCCGAAAACAAAGGCTTCATCGGTGGCCTCTGCGGGGTCATCATCAAAAAAAAGGTCATACTGTAACCCAGAACAACCTCCACCCTTTACTCCCACTCTCAGGTTAGGAACTGTCGTAAAGTTTTCAGCCTTACGAAGCTCAATAGCCTTGTCTCTCGCCGTGTCAGTGAATTCTATTGCCATGCAACAAACCCCTCACTAAAATTGGCGGAGAGCACTGGTCTCGATCCAGACACCCTTTAACAGGTGCGCACAACTTTCCAGATTGGCCCGGTCCCCGACCGGTTTACTCTCCATTTGATCCGTCACTATCTTCATTTGCCAAGGCAGCCAGGATTTCTCCGTGACAAGCCTGTGGGCTACACCAACATCCCAGAACCTTTCCCCTTAGTTCGGTCTTTAGAACCTCAAGTAGGTAATTTTGTCCAAGTAACCACTCGGTGTATCTTGCAATCGCCTCTTCTCTGGTTGCAACCTTGAATTGTGCCAGAGTGGCATCCTTGTGAGAAAAGGGATTTCCCCATTTCGAAGGTCTGCCGATGTAAACATCAAACTCAGACTTCTTACAGTGCACAACGAACGACGACTTCTTATCCTCCATGGGATAAGTATATCCGATCTAGAGTCAGGAGTTTCTCAGATTTAGTTTTCTGATTTCCCGAGAACTCATCTGGCGTTTGGAATAGGCATAGACAGGGGTTCCATAGTATTCCGTACACTGGATTCTCATAGAACTGGCGCTGCTCTGCCAATAGTCGGACTTTTTCCTGTAGGCAGGAGGTTGGTGCCTATCTGGAACATGCGGAAGCCAAACATCCGTGAAATAGGGCTGTTCGTAGGTGAATCCCGTAATGAGACCACTGGTTGTACCATATACTGCCTTTTCACGTCTGTCAGGTATTGGCTTTAGCGTAGCTTCAAACCAAACACCGTCGATTTTCACAGCCCAGAGGCTGTCAGAAATTTTGCGTTCAAAACGAAGTCTTTCCTTGCGTTCCTTCTTCTTGAGACTCTTCCAGGAAGCCCTTTGAGGTGCCTCCCGAAGATAACCGGCAGGGTCAACAAAGAAGGCGGGCGAACGAAGGGTACTTTCCAACTTCTCCATCTCAGTCTTACGAAGATAGGTTACTTGATTATGAACTGCCTTGTAAACAAGGCCATCAGTCCCGATATAGGCATCCAGATCCACGAAATCAAAGAGATGCTCGTAGATGTGAGCATTTACAGCGGAGTCGTTAGGACAAACTGTCTTGATTTCAGAATAAACATCATCCCAGAGTTTGCCACAGGCACTCTTAAGGAACTTCTTTAGGGGATTGAGGTTCTCATCCAGGTATTTGCTGGTGTGTCTCAGGCCGCAGTGCCGGCGTTTGATGCTGATCTTACGACCAGGAGGAAGGTCCTCATAGTCACAGTCACGGTACCTCTGTTCGGCACGCTTCTCACCCTTGACGGTTCCCCCGTCGACATGAGAATACCCATGGCGTCTTTCACGCTCACAAAGCAGCTTTTTCATGTCTGTACGCATAGAGTTTCCGTGATTACCAGTTTGTGTAGTCGGTGAGGTCTTTTTCTTCTTTGCACCAGTCACACTTTACGGAGCTGGTGTCCCCAATGGATGTACCCTTGAAAATAAAGGCAAGGTTATTCGTCTTGAGACGTTTGGTCTTCTTACAAGTTTCCCGGTGGGTCTTTTCCCACTCCCTGTAGGTTATGACCTCTTGTTCGGAAAGGACAAAAATCATGATTAGGTGTCGTCAGGCTGTTGAGAGGACTCAATTTGAGCCAGGTTACGATCTACTATATTACCAACAATTTGGCGAAAGTTATACATCATTCTGGAAACACTGAATCCACGCTTGCTAAGAATGTTTTCCATCTCCAGGGCCATGTGGCCATTCATAGACCAAACCAAAATTGGAATGGACTTGTCTGACAGGGTTAGGTGTTTGGCAGCCGTTCTGCCATCGTGACCATTTCTGTCTAGGTTCTCGCCCTTGGAGTCATGTCTGTCGACACCAAAGTCTAGGTCATGGTCAAGTATCACCAGGAATAGCCTTCCCGTACCCTCAGCGGCTTTTAGCTTATTCAAAAACCCGGAGACGGTTACGTCCCAGACTATGTCTGCTCGGGCTCCTGCGTGGCTCCTGAGCCAATCTACACGCTGCTTGAGGTCGTCCAAAACAACGATAATGGGTTTGGGCGGGGGTGGGTTACTTGTCTTCATCATTGGCTTTAAGTAATGGCACGAAGCCTTTGTAGAACTCACGTATGTCCTGAAAGTTAAACCTGGTCTGCCAGTATTTCTCCCCATGGAAGAATATCACCTCAAAGAACCTAGAGCTATCGACACTGGCGTAGGTGCCCTTGGGGTTTAGACCCACAAACAAAAGGGCATCATTCTCATCAGGTGCCCAGTCAATTTCCTTGTTGCCAATCTTGAGTTCCTGACCATGCACGGAATCCCACTGCCACAGGAGACTAGGAACGTTGGGGTACTTGTACCGAGGCCTCCAGAGACCACCAATTGGGATATCTTCCCAGTATTCATAAAGGTAGCCCTCTTCTGGTCTGTCTAGATTCAGGTCTATCTGATTTCCACGCCAATACTTCATATTGATACCAGGGTCCATCTCCAGTAAAAGTCTCGTATGTCTTGAAAGGCCATGGCAGTTTTCCAGTGTCTTGAGTCATAAAACCACACAGACTGGAAAGTGCTTGGTGCCTCGGCGCACCCACGTTCAATAACATAGGAAGGTATTACTAGTCCCATAAACATCATGGGAACATCTGGAATGACAGTCTGAGGCATTCGAATTTCATGTCCGGTGCTCAGGTCTATGGCGATCATGAAGTGGAGTGATGGCTTCATGGTGTTTCGTTCCTTAATTTGCCACATGCTTCCCACCGGAATATCTCTCCAGTATTCAAAGGGATACTTTTCTCCAACAACATCTCGGTTGGGATGAAAATCCAGTTGATTACCACGCCAGTAACGAATATCAGTCACGGGATTATCTCCAAAGCAGGGCTAACTTGCCCTTGGTGTATTCCTTGTAGGTGCATTCCTTGTTGGTTTCATGATGAACAACCCGGTTGTGTTGGACCATGATGGTCCTTACCTTGTCACCCCTCATACCTGACCCTGCCTGGTCCTTACGAAGGGCATCAAGTTGAGCCTTCTTTTGGTCCTTGGCATGTCTCACAAGTTTTGCCCTTAGAATAGCCATTGCAAGTTCTCTGTTCTGCTTTTGACTTCGGCCATCCTCAATACGAACCGTAATGTTGGAGGGCTTGTGCTTTAGGACAACACAGGTTTCCGTCTTGTTTCTGTGCTGACCCCCAGGACCGCTACCACGAGTGAAGGTTTCATCCAAGTCTTTCGGGTCAATTTTTAGGTCAATCTCTGGAGAAGGTTCTGGGTAAACGACAACGGTAATAGTCGATGTATGAACCCTTCCACGTCTTTCGGTTGGAGGAACCCTCTGCCATCTGTGGCCGCCGGCCTCAGACTCAAACCTTAGGGCACCTTTGCCTGAAATGCGAATAACAGCAATACCTGGGTGATGGTGAATTAGATCAAAGTCAAAGACAGTCCAGAACGTTAGCAGACTTCCTGTAGACAGAAATCATGTCTTCCACAAGAAGCTTGGAGTCATCGCCACCCTCAGCAGCACGAATTTCCACAATAACACTTTCCATTTGACTATCCTTCTTTCAACAAACTTAAGAACTGGTGAAGGTATCTCAACCTTGCGGCACGGTTGCATCTACCCGTTATGTGCGAATCGCACGCACCGACCTTGTAGCTTCCCGTGCTACGTCCCAATTCTTGGCGGAGAGTAGAGGTCTCGATCCCCAGCCACCTTTACAGCGGCCCCTTCGTTTAGCAAACGAGGCCCGTCCCTGACGAGTTTACTCTCCAAACTGCTCTTCTAAGTATTTCACTTTCCGGAGAAAGTGTTTCGCAGGGCCTTCATCATCTCCCTGAGAATTTTGGCGATGTTCTTGGAGTCATCCCCACCCCTGTGGTGAGTTCCCTCCAGGGGAATGCCGAGTCTGGTCAAAATGCCGTCCATTCCGATTTCCCTGGTCTCCCCAAGACCAAGGGCAATGAGTGTCTTTACATTCATGTGTCTTGGACCAAAGGGGTAGTCAACCTTGTGAAGTTTGGCCATTCTTTCAAACATTTTGCGGTCATAGTCTCCAAAGGAGGCCCAAATTCTCTGTTTGCTCTTGTAGACCTCCTCAAGTCTTACAATAGCCTGGGGATAGGAGATGCCCTCGGCATTTAAAAGATCCTGGGTGATGGTTGTAAGCTGAGTACAGAAGGGGCTCACGGTGGAATGTCTTGGTTTTACCAAGATGGACTCCATGCTCTCAATTTCCATGTTATCGAGGTTCAGAACGCTAATTCCAATTTCGATAATCTCTGATTCCTGACCAACCGGGGGTTGGGGCTCCCAACAGGTAGACTCAATGTCAATGACGTTGATTCTGTTGAGGGGCTTTGGTAACTTTTTCTTCGACATGTGTTATAGCTCGTATCTTTGCTTGATTTCTTCGAAATAAATCGTCAGGACTCTGTCTATGGATGGCTTGGTATCAAAAGTATACTCATGAGCCAGGGGCATCTGCGGTTTGTGCATCATGTTTCGCCGAAAGGTATCGAAATCCTCCCTGAGAGGTCTCAACAGGAATTCGTCCTTGAGACAGACTCTCAAGTCAATGAGAAGCAGAAACTGGTCCTCAAAGGACCCTGGATTCTGAGCAAACATTCTCGGGCTACGCAACATTCCCATAAGTTGGTGTTGAATAACCTCAAAGATTCCCCTGCTAGTCCTTGATTCCGTACAGGCCTTTAATTCTTGTTGGGATAATGACCGTGGAAGCATTATCTGTAATGTCATCTCCATCGGCACCTGTGTACTCTTCTGGGATATCCCCGGAGGAGTCATTACCGGTGCCAATTCCGGGGTCGGTTTTTTCTTCATCTGTCTCGGTGTCTATGTCGTGGAAACATGGAGGAGGCTCGGGGTACAAACTTGCGCTATAGAAGGCGCAAGACACATTGGAGCACTCTACCTTTTGACTAGCAAAGGGTATGTAACATGGTGTTGATCCACAATGTGGACAGTAGGAAGCCATTCTTACCTTTGATAACAGGATATAGGCTTTTATTTTGAAGTTAAACAACTAAAAGTGGTTCCCGAACTAAGACTCGAACTTAGATTAACGGTTTCAGAGACCGCTGTCCTAACCATTGGACGATTCAGGAATAAACAGGGTTGTTCACACCCTGTTCTTCTAGGAGCTACCTAGAAAATTACCAGAATTCTACAGCCCTGGCTCTGTGGTGTTGATTAAGGTATAACACTCAAGACCTGTTACGGGGTGGTTTAACGAGCATCAGCAACATTCAAGCTCGGAACTTCTAGTGGCTGGTAGAGTAGGACTCGAACCTACATCCCAAGTACCTTTCGGTCTCCTGATTAACAGTCAGGCGGCTTGCCAAATTAGCCTATCTACCAAAATGGAGAGTTTTGTTTCCCGAAGGAAAGATCGACTCTCCCAAATCTCCCAAGGGAGATATTATAATGGAACATCATGGCGATGTTCCCATTCATGTTTTAGAACTTGACTTTCGTCAAGGCGATAACACGAGATCCGAACTCCCCAGAAGGGAGACATGAACTAACATGATGGCTTGCTCGCTGACGCCAGTTATCTGGCGGCCTTAACCCAGGCCGGGACTTCTTCTACAGTAGAAATGAGAGTTACACCATCCCTACTTGCGTCACCCAGGTTGTATCTGGGCGGCCGTATCTAGCTTATCAACGGCTAGGTTATATTTTGCTCGGTTTCGTAGTCACCTTTTTTGACTACTTTTCTTCAGACGCCATCTGTCACACTTTAATCCCATGTGAAAGCGGTTTTACCGTCTGATTTACTTACGAACAACTCTGAGTACAATTGCATCTTTTGGATCTGCATAGGCTTTATACACCTACAGCCTGATCACATAGCAAAGGGGAAATCTTTAGTTGTCAAAGAGAGAGACGAAACTTGGTGGAGCTGAGAGGGATCGAACCTCCGACCTCCTGAGTGCAAATCAGGCGCTCTCCCAAACTGAGCTACAGCCCCAAGAACTCTAAATATAGTCGACTTTGGGTTATATGTCAACCTTAATCTTACCACCAATCCAATTTTCTGAGACCTTGCTTCTCGAAAAAGGCGTGACTTTTCTTCGACCAGGGAGCACACCACAAGGCCATGTGCCTGTTTCTGGACACCTTTCTGGCTGCTTGAATCAGGCGACTTCCTACTCCCTGTCTGCGATAGGGCGCTGAAACATAACACCCAATCTTGTAACCGCCAGTCTGGGCGTTACACCTTCTATTCCGAAGCATGATGGACCAGCCGATGATTTCTCCATTTTCCCAGGCAAGAAAATATGTGCCGGGCGTCCGACAAACAAGGTGAAAACGAAAGGAACTGCCATCCCTATGCCTTCCCCACCCGCCATTGGTGAGGAACCTGAGCCGTTTTTCAACTTCAGGTCGAGAGTAAATTTGGTCAGCCGAATACCGGAGAATTCGCATACTTGTAACTCAACTAGCTAAAGTGGTAGGTCGCCTGGGATTCGAACCCAGATCGCAAGGATTAAAAGTCCTGAGTGTTAGCCCTTACACCAACGACCCACAAAAGTCAAAGAATACCGGGAAACTTTTTCAACGTGGGAGAGTATCCCCTGTCGACCATTTCCTGACAGGCAGGACAGTATTTCTTGATCTTACCGAAGTAAGTCTCAGGAACCGCATGAGCTAAGTCCGGACACATATCACAGTAGTAATACATCGGAGACCCAGCATGAAGATCAGAGTTGTTGATCTGATCCTTAATACCCTTGGCTTGTCTTTCGGCTAAGGCCTCAAGATAGTCCCGAGCACCAGCTTCTGTGAGTTGACTATTTTCGCTCATATCGTTCCTCTTGCGTAGAGAACATTTTGGGGTGAATGAGGAGATTCGAACTCCCTTACCACGAGTCACAATCGTGTGCCGCAACCAGTTTGGCTTCATTCACCGTAAACGATTTCGATGGATAATCGTTAACCAGACAGTCTCCGAAGATGCGAGATCTGACAGAACAGATTACTATATATCACACCCTGAAGGAAAAGTTCAACGTATTGAAGTCAACCGGAACCGCTCGTTGGTCTGTTCATTATGACAGAAGCACCCATAGCGGGTGAGGTGAGTGTAAGTGGCTCCCATGTCAAAACAGGAAACCTGACAGGCCTCTTCCTCTCGGGCCACACGATGTTCTCTTTCTTCTGCCCGGCGTTTTTCCTTGCTGTCCTCTAGACAGCTACCAACGCAGGCAATACCTGCAAAAATAACAGCCACAGGAATAAGAACAGGCAAAAAATGAACGAGCAAGACAAAGGCCACCCGCAGAAATGTCCACCATGGTTTGCCAATCCATATGGCAAACTTGCCGACTTGCTTGCCGGCAAAAATGAATATTCGAATGACCCCCCAAAGCTTACGCCCTAAGCACCCATCACAAATAACGGGTTCGAAGGGCGTGGGAGGAATTCGACCTTGACGGTAAGGTCCCATTTCGGGGATTACCGGCGGCTGAAAACGACCGAGCGCTTGAAGCGGGTGACACGCTGGACACGACCGAGATCGCTCACCTGGTGCACATCCGTGGTCTTCTGACGACCGAGGGTCACGGGCCGAAACTGGTCATCGCCGAGCGAGATCATCCGGAACGCCCCATCCTTCGCCTTGGACACCACGAGATGGTAACCATCGGTTGCCTTCTCCGCAGTGATCACATCGCCCACCTGAATATTCTGAACATTACGCATGACTTACCTACTTTTGTTTAGAGTTGTTACCTTATTAGGGTCTACTACATTGATACCATATTCAGGTCGCATTGTAAACCCATTATAATTCGGCCAATTTCAACTAGCTAGAAAGGGCTCGTCTTAGGGAACGATCACGAAAGGCCTGCTCAATCAGGGCTTCTGTTCGACCTTGAATACTCCAGGAGACTCCCTCGAATTTGAAGGTACGTTGATTCCTTTTCTTGCTTCCCCTGAGTTGACTGAAACCCTGAGAAATGGTATTGGGCGAAAAGGCGCCTAGCTCAATTGTTTTTCCTGTTCGGTCCACCAAAATGGTGTTTCCCTTGGATTCCGGGCCTGAATAAAGAATGGCGTCCTGTTGGTAGTCATTCCCGAGCTTGTGGGCCTGGTCAAGGGAGATATTGGACACAAAGAGGGCTGGCTCGACGGCATCGACCATCTTTTCGGGAGGACAGTCCTCCCAGGGAACATCAGATTCCTGACATTCCTTCCAGTGGCCATTTACCACAAAGAATCCAAGACCTAGGTCCCTGAGACTTCCCTTGAGCTTCTGGAGGCGTGCCTGGTTTTCATGAGAAGAAAGAGGCTTGCCATCAACCGACTGTCTCCAGGAAGTTAGGATAGCAAACCCGGCCTCTGGGGCATTCTTGACGTGTTGCCACACTCTTGAAAGGCTAGCCTCATAGAGACCAGACCGATCTTGAAGAAGTCGAGCGAGAAGAATTTCCTCTAGGTTTTCAATTGTGGAGAAGGGCTTGGTGGCGTTCATACAGCCTTAACTATACTACTTGCCTTCCAGGTATCTCTTACCGACATACTTGAGGGCAATCCTCTTGATTTCGGGGTCAAACCTTTCGGTCTGGAGCTTGATAACAATGCCCTCACGTACGTGACCAGCCTTGTTGAAGGTCTCGTCCTTGTCGGACAACTCCGCCAGAAGCATGGGGTCATGTTTTCCCTTGAAAAGCACAGGAACAAACTGGAGTCCAGCATACTTCTCGGAGGTAAACAACAGATTGGGCGTCCATTCCTTGTTTTCAAGAATGTCAAACACCGCAAAACCAAACTGTCCCTTGTCCTTGCCATAGGAGAACCCAGGCTGAACACCAGGACCATAGACCTCACCATAGAGTACAACTCCGGAGTTTGCCTTACACCAGGTTTCAATCCAGGGGTTCTGTTCCAGGGCTAACCACCAGGCGTTATTCCGGGCTTCGAAGTCTTCCCCACCAAAGTTCATGGAGGTACCGGGCTTCATCTTCCACTGAGTACGGCTACCACACCACATACGGTCCTGAGTCCACACATAGCGGGCGTTGGTACCGTGAATCTTGGCGGTGTAGATGACCTTCTCACGTGGCTTCATGAGATGGTGGTACTTCTTGTAGTTTTCCAGGTCATAGTGAGGAACAAAGAACTCAGGACCCTTTTCTGCAAAGGCTCCCTTTACCATGATTTCCTCGGGTGGCTCATACCTGGTGATTCCCAGGGCCTCAATGACGTTGTCGCCCTCCACAGTGCCCTCAGGCGCCTGAACTAGGAGACCCTCGGAGTAAACGCCCCGAAGGCGCATAACAGCAATGCGATGCTTGGAACGGGTTTTCCCAGGCTTGGTCAGGAAGGCAAATTCCGGCCTATCAAGCGGGACTTCGTAATCCGGTTCAACATAGGCCGCCAGGTCACCCACCTTGTAGGTACCTTTACGAACGGCGCAGGTATAACCCCAAATAGGCACCAATTCAAGAGTGTCCGCATTGGGATGCGGACAAATCTCTGTAATTTTAATGACTTTTACTTCATGTGTGCTCATGGTGTTGATCTCCTGCTACTGACCCATGCCCTGATAAGCTTCTCAAAGGCCTTATCGAATTGCAATTCCACCATCTTATCCCAAAGGATGTTAGCTTTCAATAGCTTTGGTTCAGGAGCCAATTCTCCCGGCAAAAGAAGAGTCACTCTAGCAGAGTGCAGACTTCTCTTGAGCCAAACATGGATTTGTGGCATTTTGTGGTGGGCATTTTGGTCATCCATCTGCTGGGCATACCATTCGCTCGGGCCATCGGGTTGGAGCTTGAGCGTCTTGTTATACTCTAGGCGCACCAAAAAGTCACACACTTCCTCAATGGTGCTAAACAGCCTCATACCCTTGGCGGCAATTCCATTGCTACCTCTTTCTTGGTAAACGAACATGAATTGAATCTATAGCCTTCTAGGTTGAAATTGTGTTGTCACTGTAGAGACGCCGGTTGGATTTGAACCAACGATGAATTACCAGTTTTGCAGACTGGCCCCTTCGACCGCTCGGGCACGGCGTCATTCTTTTTCTTTTCGGTCCGAAAGTTATAAGCCATCTTATTACGGATCCACGTGGACCTCAGAAACAGAATCAGGCTTCCATCACCCTTTCTGGAGTTACAGGAAGAGCAACAAACCAGAAGGTTATCAAAGGCGTTCGTACCGTTCTTGCTTCTAGGAATAATGTGATCGATGGTGGCAACACAACCATGAATCTTCTTTCCGCTTTGGGGAAGCTTCATCGGGCTCATGCAATAGGGACACGTTCCTTGAAAGGCGTCCATCAGCATCAGCTTGAAAATCTTCCGGTCTCTCTTACAGGCACAGGGCCGGTTGTTTCCAACCACCGTTCTACAGGTGTGAAAGGCCATGGTATTAATATACCATATTCCAGATCAGGTTTAAACGAAAATAAGGCCCTAGAAAACAAGGGCCTTTGGTGGAGCGGATGATGGGGCTCGAACCCATAACCTGAGCCTTGGCAAGGCCCTATTCTACCATTGAACTACATCCGCAACTTGAGTCCCGTCAGGTGTGACCTGATCTGTGTTTGCCCCGTCCAATACGCCCATTATCGCATCTTCTTCGGAGGTAAGTTTTACCCTACTTCCACGGGTGACGCTGTCAAAGACAAACGGCCACGCTCAGCGACCGTGACTTGCTGGGTTTCAAAGGACCCAAAGATGGATTGCTCCCCTTCCTAGCACAACCCAGGAGACCGGCTCCACGCCGGAGGATCGAAAGCTCGATAAGGAACAAAGTTCTCTATACCAGAGAACGAAATGAATGTCAGGTCAAGAAGCGAACGACTTCTTGGTAGCCTCTTCAGTAGAGGACTCCACGGTCGGAGAGTTGAACCTAACAAAGTTGGCAGGGCAGGTTGGATTCTCACCAACGTTTTGATCCGGTGTCCTGTTCTAATAATTGAACTACCGCC
>Ga0180074_1000156_pt1 | contig 14157 bp, 17 predicted proteins | sample EasRiv366_16_10D_FD_121773 | JGI IMG/M metagenome (GOLD analysis project Ga0180074, IMG submission 121773) | Soil microbial communities from meander-bound floodplain in the East River, Colorado, USA - East River metaG ERMLT366_16_10D | ecosystem: Environmental > Terrestrial > Soil > Floodplain ...
AGGGCAGGGAATTGTCGTTCATGTAATCATCGAAAGCTTGTAGGATGTTCTTTTGTTTTGGTGTCATTGAGGAAACTCTCACCATAAACAGAAAAAACCAGCGTTATCGAATCGATAACGATCAAGCAATCTCAAGCGCACTGGTCAGCCAAGTGGTTACCTCGGCCGGTGCGGGAATCCGACCTGTAGAAACGATCTTTTCATTGATCACCAATCCCGGCGTGGATAGGATGTTATATTTCATAATTTCCGGGTATTCGGTTACCTTGATAACTTCGGCCTCCAAAGACATTTCCTTCACAATCTTCCGCACGATCTGTTCTACACGCTTGCAATTAGCACAGCCTGACCCCAGGACTTTGATGGTTAACATATTTCTCCTTTATGGACCCTTCAATCAGAGCCTAGTTTTACAAAATAAGATTGAAAAGATAGCCTGTGAAAATGATCGCCAGAGCAATGACTCCCACAAAGACGGCAATCAGTTGTGGCTTCAATACGCGGCGCAGGATGATGGTCTCCGGTAGACTCAATCCCACCACAGACATCATGAAAGCCAGTACCGTGCCAAGGGAAGCACCCTTCTCCATCAACGCACTGGCAATGGGTATCGCACCCGCGGCATTGGAATAGAGTGGGATACCAAGCAAGACAGCAGCAGGCACAGACCACCAGGCTGCTTTGCCCATAATCCCGACTAATGCGCTTTCCGGAACATAACCGTGAATTCCTGCGCCAACAGCAATGCCCACGACAACATATAACCATACCTTGCCGACAATCTCCTTGACGGAGTCCCAGGCGCGTTCGATCCGATGGTTCCAGGTTAATTTTTCATCCAGGACTTGTCCAGCACCGCTTTTGATCTGCCAGACGAAATCTTCAACATACCGTTCCATGTTCAGTTTGCCAATGATGAAGCCAGCGGCGATAGCGATTACCAGTCCAGAGAGAATATACAACCCAGTAACCTTCCAGCCAAACAAGCCAAACAGCATGATGACGGCCACTTCATTAATGGTGGGCGCGGCGATGAGAAAGGAAAATGTCACGCCGAGAGGAATTCCCGATTCTACGAACCCAATGAAGAGCGGTACGGCCGAGCATGAACAAAACGGTGTCACAATTCCAAGCACAGCCGCAAAGACGTTGCCTACACCTTCCCGCTTTCCGCCCAGTAATGCACGAGTCCGTTCGGGGCTGAAGAAAGTACGGAGGATGGAAATGGCAAAAACCATACCTGAAAGCAACAGCAAAATTTTTGGTACATCGTAGAGGAAGAAAGCCAGGGACTCGCCAAAACGTGAGGCATGTGCAAATCCTAGCACCGTGTAAGAAATCCAGTCTGCAAAAGGCTGAATGAGGTTGTACGCGATCAGCCATATAACAATGGCAAGGAATGCATAAAGTGGAAGTAGTTTGTTGGATGAAGGAGGCGATGAGGTGGAAAGAGTAGTCATTATTTCCTTATAAAGTGTTTGCTGGAATTAACACTGGCGCGCATTGCGGACATTCACAGGCTGGATAGATTTGGGTGTTGACGAGCATGGAAACTGATTCGGCGGAAAATCCACTTAGACTAGCCGCCGCTGTGATGAGGTCTAGAAAAACAGCGTTTCTCAGTTTATAGAACACGTAGCGTCGAGCACGTCGATCCTGCAAAATATCCGCCTTGCGAAGCGCCATCAGATGTTGGGAAATATAGGCCTGCCGCCAACCCAACGCGGTTTCCAGATGGCAGACACAGGCCTCACCTTTGCCGATGGCAAGTAGGATGGCAATACGCTGTGGTGACGCAATAGCACCGAGTGGTGTGGCGATTTGTTTGGCGATTTGAGGGATGGATTGCTTTTTCATATTCATAAACCTGAATATATTGTAGCAACATATTCAGATTGTTGAATGTGTTGAATGTCATTTTAGCTTACGCCGATCGTCTTATAAACCGCGATAGGTTCTTCCTTTTATCAACAACCAATGCAGCTCAGTATGAGTTCTTTAAATGCTTTTATTCCTGCTTGAAATCCCTGGAAAATACCACTTTACCTTATCCACTACCAATTATCTGGCGGTGGGTGGCCAGACAATTGGCAAAACTATCATAATGACAATAAACAAAAAGATGGTCAGTGGCAAGCCAACTTTGAAGAAATCCTTGAAACTATAGCCCACAGGGCCCATCATCAGAATATTGACCGGGTGACCGAGCGGCGTAACAAATGCTAACGAGGTTGCCTTCGCACGCGGATCCATACCGATCTGGTGGGCCGCTTAAATAGCAATGGGCGCAATGACCGCTGAAACAGCAGCACCTTTCATATTAAGTGATGTAGCCTATTCGAGTGGGCATCTTCGTTCAAAGATCGGAGCAGTCCCGTTTTATAACACTGTGCGTTCTTCTATCCCGGTCTGTGCGCAATTTTCTTGGAAGGTTCCAGATACCTGGTTGAGTTCGTAAAAGATTACAGCAGTCTGGCTTTCTGCTACGAGTGGCGCTATGTACAACAGCTTAATAATCAGTGCAGAATTTTATATACACTCGTTGATTAAAAACAACACCCCAAGGTCTGGCAAGCCACTAGGTTAGTGTATAAAGTTGAGCTTTTTGAAACAGGAACTGGAAATTGAAATCAATTTATTCAGCCAATTGATAATTTTCTGGCAGAGCGGGTAATGGCAGTTTGAGCATCCCAATACGAAAAGCCAGCATCAGTAATCCGATCAGCATCATGACGATGGTGGCAATTTGAGTAAAACTCAACCAGGAGTTTCCCAGATGTGGTTGGTCAGGTCGGAAGAATTCGATTAAGAAGCGTCCCAGCCCCGCCAATACCAGCGAGCCAAAGAATACGGCACCGGGCTTAAGGCGATCATAAAAACGACGCGTTGGGTAAATGATCGAGGCAAAGGCCAGCAAATTCCAGATCATTTCATAAGCAAAGGTTGGGTGGAAACGGGTGGTATCCAGTGGATATTGGATCAGATCTTTGTAGCCGCCAATGCGATGTGTCGCATCAATCGGAATGACAATGACCTGCTGTTCATGCTAAACTTGCTCCATGCAAACTGACATTCTCCTCAAACGCTTGCAAACCTTCGAGTTTCTGCGCGGACTCGATTACGAAACCCTGACTACATTGTCAAAGAGCGCGGTGTGGAAGGTATTCGCACCCGATGCGGTTGTGTTCTGGGAAGGGGATACGGAAACCAATTTATATTATCTGCAATATGGTTCGCTAAAAGTATTAAAGACTTCACCCGAGGGACGTGAACAGGTCTTGCGTTTTCTGGATGCGGGCGAAATATTCAATGAGATCGGCGTGTTCGCCAAACGCGCTAACCCTGCCACGGCGATCGCGCTGGAAGAATCAGGAATCTGGTTGCTGCCGCGCCAGGCATTGGAAGATGTTTTATTGGCACATCCGCGCACGGCGCTGCAGATCATGGAAAGCATGGCAGACCGTTTCATCAGTCTGGTGGCATTGACAGCCGACTTGTCCCTGCGGACGGTGGAAGCACGCTTTGCAAAACTTTTGTTGGAGCAAGCTGAAGGGGATGTGATCGAACGCCGCCGCTGGACAAATCAAACAGAAATGGCGTCGCATCTCGGCACCGTGCCGGATGTGTTAAGCCGCGTCATCCGTGAACTGACAAAGGCTGGCTTGATCGAAATGGACAAACAGCACATCCGCATTCTGGATCGTGCGAGCCTGGCGGAGCGGGCAAAATGATTCAGGGTAGATAAAGAACCGGGAGCAAAAACCCGACAAAAGTCGGGGCGTGAAGCGGGGGAAAAGGTTAAAGTCAGGCATATCAAAAAGGAGTCCGATATGCTTGAAACAATTTCTCAAATCTATTTTACAGATACAAAATCAAAAGCGGTCTTTGCCGCAGATGGTCCCAAACCTCAATTCTTGATTGACACGCCGAAATTCAAAGCGTTGGTCGTTGGGCTGGAGGCGGGCGGACAAATTCCCGTCCATCCCGGTGAAGTGGCAATGTATCACTTTCTTGAAGGTACAGGCTTGATGACGGTTGGCGATGAAGCCTTCGAGATCAAACCTGGTGTAACGATTGTTGTGCCGGGCGGCGTGAAGCGCGGCATGAATGCGAAAACGCGCGTTGTCTTTCTTGGTTCAAACGGAGAATAACATGCCCATTCCATATTTGATCACAACATTACTTTTTACCTTCGTGGCATTACTCGCCGCGGCAGATGCTTCCCTGGTAAGCATTAATCTCGTTAGCGCATTTCCTGCATTACGCTGGGTGCGAGTACATTTCGTTACACTGGGGATTATTTCGCAGGTTATCTTCGGCTTGCTGCCTCTGCTGGTTGCTTCGCTTTCCAAGAAACCGCGTCCCGCCATGCGCTGGGATATCTGGCTGACTCTCAATGTTGGCTTTGTTGCGCTTGTGGCGGGCTTTGCGGGCGTGAATCAACCGATGATCCTCGCGGGCGGTACATTGATCTTCACCGCCACAACATTACTGTTCATTCAATTGTGGAACGTCCGCGGCGGCGGCACGCCCGCCAGCCTCAAGTTTTACATCACAGGTGTTTTCTATTTGCTGGTGGGCATCATCATCGGCACGGGCTTGTGGCTCAACTGGAGCGAGGCACTCTACATCAAAGTACCGCTGGAGGCACACATCCACGCCAACTCATGGGGTTTCATGTCGCTAGTCTTTGCAGGTCTGCTCGCGGATTTCGTTCCGATGATCACGGGGCGTCCGCTTGGTATGCCAAAAAACATTTCGCTCATTTACTGGGGCATGACACTCGGCGCGTTCGGTCTCGTGCTGGGTCCATGGCTTGGCGGCAGTTTACCTCCCACCGTTTCAGGTCTGATCCTGCACATTTCATCCACTGTCTGGCTGGTGGTCTTGATGATCCGCGCCTTCAAACAAAGCGGAAAGTTGAATAGCGCGGGGGCATGGCATCTGGTTTCCTCGTACATGTGGATTATCGCTCCGATCATGATGGCACCGTTCATTATGTTTGGGGTATTCAAAGCGGGTCCCATTGAATCAATCGCGCCTCAAGCTTTGATTTATGGCTGGGTGCTGCAATTTGGCATTGCCCTCGTCCCATACATTGCGCGGCGCTTCTTCCTCAAGGATGAGACTCCGCAACTCGGCGGCAGTTGGGTAAGTCTTGCGGGCGCAACGGTGGGAAGTCTGTTTGTGTGGGTCAGCATCTTCATTGTCCCGGCAAGAGGCGTGTTATATGGAATCGGTTTTGCGTTGTATGCCATTGCCCTGATATACCCAGTGAAAGAACTGTTCGAGATCGCGCGGGATGGGTTGAACAAATACGAGTTGGCATAGATAACTTTTGCAGGTCACGCTTACGTAGTCCTCGAAAGAGCGCAGCGTGACCTGCTGAAAAGGAATTTCCCATGAACCAAATCGTGTCCATTCTCGCTTTCATCATCGGTATCATGTCCATTGTCGCAGGCGGAAAAGCCATGCGCGGCTGGGACCCTGGTTACTCTGTCATCATGTGGCTTCCGGTTTACAACTTCGTGATGGGCATAATGACACTCATCCCTGCCATCTTGATCTGGGTCAACCACCGCTACGTAATGATCGCCGTCATTGGCACGTTCAGCATTCACACAATTGTGTTATTACTCCTGCTAACCATCTTCCGCGGCAGCGTCGCAGCCCAAAGTATTGCGGCGATGATCTTTCGGCTGGTGGTCTGGATTGCCATCCTCGCGCTGATGTTTTTCCAGGCGCAGAAGGTAATGTAACCACCACCATTCTCAAATATATTTGATAGAGGTTCTCATGTTGAAAAATTCACCTACCAGTTACCATCCACTACAAGTCACACTGCACTGGTTGATTGTCGTCCTCGTCTTCGCGGCGTTTGTCATCGGCAAATCCATGAGCGGACAACCAAACGACACCGCCAAACTCACACCACTAGCAGTGCACATGGGCATTGGCATCCTTACGCTGATCGTGATTGTTGTCCGCTTCATAGCGCGGATGAAACTTCCCAAACCCGCCCATGCTTCGACAGGTAATGCCTTCTTCGACTGGCTCGGCACGTTTGTGCACTATGCCTTATACGTGCTTGTTTTTCTGATGACCATCAGCGGTATGTCGCTCTCCATCCAGTCGGGGCTGCCATCTATCGTCTTCTTCGGCTCGGGCGCGTCCCTGCCCGCGGACTTTTATGATTTCACAGCGCGCATGTTGCATCGGTTCATCGCGCCTACATTGGTGCTATTAGTTTTGCTGCACGTTGGAGCAGCGTTGTATCATCAGTTCACGCTCAAAGACAATCTCTTGTCCCGTATGTGGTATGGAAAGTAGCATGAGACTGATGGAAATCACAAAAGACACCCGTGTATCTGCAATTCTTGAAAAATATGGCGACATCGCCGATGTGATGGAAGTTTTTGGTATCAAACGTGTGGGACGTTATTCCCTGCGCATGCTTGCTGCCAAAGCGGTCACAGTCGAATGGGCGGCGCGCATCCATCGTGTGCCGCTCGCCGAGTTCCTTGAAATTCTACATAAGGCGACCGCAAATAAAAAGGCTGATCATTGACATCACCCAACGTCCTGCACATTCAGGCTGTGAACAGCAAATGTGCGGGACGTTATGCTTGTGTAGAATTCAGACAACATAAGTGGGAATGCGATTGCGAACGATGCACACGAGGAGTATCATACACAAGTGTCGCAAGCGCTTTCGTAAACAACAATCTTCCATCGCGCAGCGATACAATAAAGGAAAGAGACCTCCGTATGAAAAAAATATTCCTGTTCGTTCTACTCACAATATTACTCACCGCCTGTGGAGGGCAAAGCACTGAAACCGGTCCCGGCATGGGAATGGGCATGGGCGGCGGCAACGGCATGATGACACGTCACCACGCTGAGATCCCCGCTGAATACCTCGGGGTGACCAATCCAATTCCAATGGATGAAGTCTCATTGGAACGCGGCGCAGCGCTGTACGCCACGAACTGCGCCAGTTGTCACGGCGATGGCGGCATGGGTGATGGTCCCGCTGGCGCTGCGCTAGATCCCGTCCCTGCACCGGTGGCACACACCAGTCAGATGATGGCAGATGATTATCTGTTCTGGCGCATCAGCGAAGGCGGCACGCCTTTCGCCACATCCATGCCTGCGTGGAAAGTTTTGGATGAACAAGCGCGCTGGGATCTGATCAACTACATGCGTGCACTTGGTGCCGGAACAGTCAAACCTGGCACTGGCATGGGCGGTGCTGCATTTGATCCCACCGTTCAAGCAGCCCATCAAGTCGCGATGTTGAAACAAGCCGTGGAACAAGGTGTTATCACCAAAGCCGAAGCTGACATCTTCAATACCGTTCACACTGCCGCTGAGCAATATCGCATTGAGGATCCTGAAGTGGTCAACAGCAGCGGGAATGCCAATGAACGCGAAGTAGCAATCCTTGCGGCGCTGGTCGCTGAAAAAATCATCACTCAACAGCAGGCCGATGCATTTACCGATATTCATGACCGCTTGGGTGCATCCGGGCTAATGCCGTGAAGTTAACTGAAAATTTTCCATTATCATTTATAGCGGCTTTGAAATAGTTTAATGATGTTTAATAACAACTTCCTGCCGGATTCAGCAGGAAGTTGTTTGATTCGTTAGGATTTTCTGCCTTTGCCTTGAACAAGGCATGAGTCCATTCCTTGTTGTGTTACTTTTAGGATCTATGGTTTGGGCCAGTTTCTATTCCCGTTACCACGCTGTCGGGAAGCGAGACTGGGAATGCCAGTACTAGTGGTGTCAGCCATGATTGTCTCATACATTTCGGCGGATAGATATTGCGCAATATAAACTTCACCCGTCTGCCTTTGAAGCGTGGATGTGAAAGCCCGCAGATGATTGCGCGAGCCTTTTAGAAGGTTTCCGTAGACCAATTCAATATCCGCGTCAGCGGTCTGAGCGAGGCGGGTTTGCAGATCAAGAATATCGATCTCTTCGATAGCCGCACCCACCTTCAAAGCATCTACCAGTGACTGGCTGCCTTGTGCCACAAGCTGATCATACAGTTTCTGCAGGGTCGGGTCTGTGAATTCGCCCACGCCATTCCCTGCTGCGGGGTCTGCAATGCCATAGCGATCCAGCAACACTTTGATCGCGGATGTATGAGTCGCTTCACTGTTCGCAATGTTATTGAAAAGCGGCGAGCCCCATTGCTGATACAGCGTGACATATACATCACGGGCAAGTTTCTCTTCTTCACGCATATAGATGAGACCTGCTGCTTCATTCTCAGAAAGAACGCTGTATACAGTTTCAGCAAGCGTATCCTGCAACACATCCGCATCCAGACTGGTGATGCCTTCCGCAAATACAACTGTCAGCTCTGCGGCAGAGACGGGTGTCACAGTTCCCAACGTGACCCAGGCGGTCACAGCCATCAAGGCAACGATCAATATGGTTTTCATGGTCATATTCCTTTTTTGTTTGAAATTTTTCTGCACGTCAATGGCTTGCATTGAGTACAGTGTAGTTGCCTTGATTAAAGAGACCTTGAAGGCTGGGTAAAGAATCCTTCAAGGTTTGCAGCAGTTATTTTTTATTGAATCAATTCCGATCCTTTACCGAACCTTTACATTCACCTGCTAGGATGGGAGGAGAGTATCTCTATGTCCGATTCAACGTCATACCCAGTGAGCGCAACAGTGTCTGAAGAGCAGAAACTCCTGCACCTCGCAGCCCAGCTAAACACCAGAGCCCTAGCAGAGATCTATGATGCCTACAGCTCGGGCATTTATCGCTATGCCATGCACCGGCTCGGAGATGGAGCAATAGCTGAAGACTGTGTGGCGGAGACCTTTGCACGCTTCTTGAAAGCCCTGCAAGCGCAACGCGGTCCGCGTGAACATTTGCAGGCGTATCTATACCGCATCGCGCACAACTGGATCGTGGATTTTTACCGTAATAACGAGCAGGTTTACGAGTTGAGCGAAGCCCTTCGAAGCGAAGCAGATATCCCTGAAGAAGAAGCGGCAAAGCACATCCGGCAGAAGCAGGTCCGCAAGGCAATCAGGATGCTTACGCCCGATCAGCAGAACGTTGTTGCGCTCAAATATTTGGAGGATTGGTGCAATGAAGAGATCGCGTATGTGTTGCATAAACCGGTCGGTGCGGTCAAATCCATTCAGCACCGTGCCTTGAAGAGCCTGCAGAAATTACTGGCAGAAACGAGTTGAGTATGAAAGATCAATCTGAACTTGAAGTGTTGGTCCGGGAACGTTTGGAGGAAATTAAATCGATTCCAGTGCGTGACCCGGTCATTGCGAATCGGGCACGGGCACGCTTTCTGGCGAATGCCGTATCTGCAAGTGAACTCACACGTCATAAGGGGTGGAGTTCAATCTTCAGAAAGGAACAATTTGCCATGAACATGCTAATCTCCGTACTTGTGATCGCAGGTTTGTTATTTGGCGGCGGAGCCACCGTGAATGCCGCCCAGAATGACCTGCCCAATGAACCGCTCTATGCTTTGAAAGTGTGGAGCGAAGATGTGAGCCTGCAATTGCAGAAGGACCCGGAAGCGAAAGTTGACCGCCTGATGGACCTGGTACAAATCCGGGCGCAGGATATGACGCGCCTGATTGATGCTGGTGAGCCCGTACCCGATCAGGTGCGCTTGCGACTTGAACAACACATTCAGGATGCCTTGCAAACCTGCCTGACACTGGATGAACCAACGCTCGACCGTACCCTGTTACAGATCCGCGACCGACTGCAAGATCGTGATCGTGATATGGAACGTCTGCTACTCCATACACAGGATCAATTGCAACTTCAAATGCAGGATCAACTGCGCATCCAGCTTCAAGATCAACTGCAGCTCCTGACACAAACCCGCACCATGCTGCGTGAACGTCTACATGTAGTGGAAGATGGTTTGCTCAACCATGAAATGTTCCGCGAACGAGTACAAAACGGATTCCATTATGGACAGGATGATGATGTGACTCCGCCTGTGCAAAATGGAAATGGACAACAGCAACAGCAACAGAATGGTCAGCCGACATCAGTACTGGGTGGACCGAACACCGATCCAAACGGACCGAATACAACTCCCGGTGGACCGAACACTACCCCGGGTGGACCAAATACTGATCCAGGCGGCCCCAACACTGATCCTGGTGGACCGAATACTGATCCGGGCGGAGCAAACACTACTCCCGGTGGAACAAACACCGATCCCGGCGGACCGAACACGGACCCAGGCGGAACGAATACTGACCCCGGTGCCAACAACAACGACTCAGGCAGCGGGACTGGTGGGAACGACAATGGTTCAGGAGGTAATGGCTCTGGCAACAATCGTCCGTAACAAAACTCATCCTCTTCGAACTGAGCGACACCATTAAAAGCAAGCCGAAAAAGAAAGCACCTCTTGTGCCAGATTCTCACAAGAGGTGCTTTTATATTTTACATACAAGGATATAGCTATGGGTGTTATGGTCCGGTTACTGTTGGATAACCAGCTGCCTTCCACTGATTTAACCCGCCGGCCATGCTGGTTACCTGGGTAAAGCCTGCTTCGAGCAATATATCCCGAGCTTGGGCACTGCGATTCCCTGAACGGCACACGATCACAATTTCCTGATCTTTAGGCAGTTCATTCACGCGCGTTGCCAGTTCGCCCAGCGGGATCAATGTCGAATCAGGGACATGGAATTCATTCCACTCTTCGGGCTGACGGACATCCAAAATAAATGCGCCAGCGTCCCTTTTCGCAAGGGCATCATTTATAGAGATCTCCAGTGGGTAGCTGTCAGTCCCGTTTGCACCCCGGGACACGAACCAGAGAGTGGAAGCTCCCAGAACGAGCAGGGCTAACATGCCCCATAGTGAAAAACTATTTTTCTTTTTTTGTTGTTGTGCCTTACGGCGCGCTTGCTTTGCCATACTTCATTTCCTTTACATCGAACAAGATAGAATTATTGATACTCCAACTCAAGGCCGCTGTACATCCAGGCACCTGTTCCACCCGAAACGTTATAGACTTTTTTGAAACCTTTTTGTCCAAGCAACGCTGCAGCGGACTGGCTGCGACTGCCACTGGCACAAATAACAGCCACCGGTCTTTCAGGATCCAATTCATTCAAGCGTGAGGAAAGCTGACCCAGTGGAATGAGCACTGCGCCGAGAACATGTCCCTGCCGATATTCCCACGGCTCGCGCACATCCACCACCACCGGACAATCTCCATTGCTGCAGTTTTGCATGATCTGAAGCATTTCCTTCGGCTCCACATCCTTAATGTCGCCGGTGGTGATCGGTAAGCCCATATTTTCCCAAACATCCAACCCTTCCGCGAGATAACCGACTACATTTTCATAACCCACACGGGCAAGGCTGTATACGATCTGTTCGTATTGGCTGGCATCTTCAATGAGTAGGATCATTGGAGCATCAGGCGGGAAGACGAATCCAATGCGGTTGCTTAATTGAGCATCCACTTCCAAATGGACGGAGCCTGGCACATGCGCTTTCACATATTCCTCTTTGGAGCGGGTGTCCAACAATCCCGCACCACGCTGAAAATATGGAATGGATTCTTGAATGGTCAATGGACGTCCTTCAATCTTCCCTAAAGGTTTTACACCTTTACGATTCATGGACTTGATCCGGGTATGATTGCCGGGCTGTTCTGGCAAGCCATTGACCGCGAACTCGACAAATTCGGCTCGTTCACGCGGCGCGAGGGCAGGGTTGTATTTGCGTTCAAAGCCAAGCGTAGTGCTGCGCATCGCGCCAATGGATTTTCCGCATAAGGAGCCTGCTCCGTGACCAGGAAGGATCAAGAGGCTATCGTTCAATGGCAAAATTTTGTGAGTAAGACTCTCGTGCATATCGCCAGCCAGTCCGCGCGCAGCTTCCACGCCAACCAGGTCGGGACGACCTATATCGCCGACGAATAAAGTATCACCAGTCAACGCCAGCCAAGGTTCTTCTGCCCGGGTGGTATCGGAAACGAGCAAGGTAATGCTCTCCGGTGTATGACCCGGCGTATGTAAAACGCGCAAACGAATATTACCCAACTCGATCACATCGTTTTGTTTCAATATTTTATGCGGGAATTCCGCGCCGCTGTTTTCGTGCAGGTAAATATCCGCGCCGGTGCGTGCCGCGAGATCTGAGTTACCCGAGACATGGTCCGCGTGCAAGTGGGTTTCGATGATATGGGTAATTTTTAATCCCAGGCTTTGGGCTGTGTCCAAATATTTCTGCACATCGCGATCAGGGTCAACCATCGCCGCGACGCCCTTCGCCTCACATCCCACCAGGTAGGAGGCACATCCCAACCCCTCGACAAAAAATTGCTGTGTGAACATGGTTATCTTTCCTTATATCTAATATCTATGGTTTACCAACAGAAATTCATACCGAAATTGTCTGTTCGCTATAAGGATTTGATGCAGTCGTTCGTGAAAAGTTGCAAAATATGTGATCCGATTATCTTTACCAAATCTTTACAAAACTTTTGAACCTTCTGCATAAACCAAAACTACACTCCAGGTAATCAAATTTCTGGAGGCTTGTTATGGTCACTGTGTTCGGTAAACGCATACGCTTGTTCCGCCCGCGCACGATCTGGATTCGTCGGGTTGTGCAGTGGTTCTTCTTTTTGTTGATCGCGCTCATCGCGGTCAACCACACGCTTGTTGAAAGCAGCGCAGGGATTTCGTTTCTCTCCAGCGCTTCATTACATGGCGTCTGTCCGTTCGGCGGCGTGGAGACACTTTACACTTTCGCGACAAGCGGACTACTCGTCAAAAAAATCCATGACTCGTCGCTCGTTCTCGCTGCCATCGTTCTGCTTCTGTCCATTTTGTTTGGTCCTGTCTTTTGCGGATGGGTCTGCCCGTTGGGCACGGTGCAGGAATGGGTGGGCAAGCTCGGCAAGAAAATCTTCAAGCGGCGCTATAACTATTTTGTCCCTGCAAAACTTGATAATATTCTGCGCTATGCACGTTATGGCATCTTAGCCTGGGTATTATATGTAACCGCCACCAGCGGAACCTTGATCTTCGAAGCCTACGACCCCTACTTTGCCCTGTTCAATTTTTGGAGCACGGAAGTAGCCTGGAGCGCCATCGCTATTCTCGGTATTACACTCGTGCTCTCCGTCTTTGTAGAACGTCCCTGGTGCAAATATGCCTGTCCATACGGCGCAGTGCTCGGAGTTACGAATCTCTTCCGCGTGTTCTCGATCAAACGAACTGAGTCCACTTGCAAAGCGGACGGCGCCTGCTCGATCATGTGCCCGATGAACATCCCGGTGGATAGCGTCAAAGTTGTTCGCGATCATCAATGCATCTCCTGTTTGGAATGTACATCGGAAGCCATTTGCCCCGTTGCCAAAACAGTTCTATTCACGAGTGTAATCACGAGTGGAGGTGTGAAATGACTCTCACATCAAAACCATTGGCTGTCATCGTATTGGTGATGTTGTTCGGTGGAATATTCTTCTCGTCGGCAATGGGATGGTGGGCAACCGAATCAACGAAAGCACCTATCACTTTTACAGAAGGTGAATTTGCAGGTCAGGCAAACCCGGTGGATATTCGCGGCTCATATACTTTCGGAGATATTGCCAACTCATTCGATGTGAATCCTGAAGTGTTGGCGCAAGCCTTTGGCATCACGGATGGCGACCCCGCTATTTTCGCTGTGAAAGAACTTGAAGCGATCTATCTCGATAGCGGATTTGAGATCGGCACCGCCTCCGTCCGATTGTTCGTTGCTTACTATGCAGGTCTGCCTTTTGATACAACAGATCAGGAAATCTACATGCCACAGTCCGCAACGGATATTTTGCTGGCACAGGGAAATCTTTCCGAAGAACAGATCGCGTATCTTGAAAAGTACACAGTCACCGTCGATGCATCTGTCCCTACGACAGAACCTGTCGTGGGAGCAACTCCAATTCCGGCAGAATCATCATCCACAACCAGTGAAGAATACACGATCAAAGGTAAGACCATCTTCGGCGATTTGATCTCATGGGGTGTCCCCAAAGCGACCATTGAACAGATCATCGGCGCGACCATGCCCGACCCGGCAATGAAAGTCAAAGATTATGCCACCGCCAACGGATTGGACTTTGAGACGCTTAAAACTGCC
>Ga0180074_1000157_pt1 | contig 14131 bp, 14 predicted proteins | sample EasRiv366_16_10D_FD_121773 | JGI IMG/M metagenome (GOLD analysis project Ga0180074, IMG submission 121773) | Soil microbial communities from meander-bound floodplain in the East River, Colorado, USA - East River metaG ERMLT366_16_10D | ecosystem: Environmental > Terrestrial > Soil > Floodplain ...
CCAGTCGCATACCTTCCGCGATAACCAACACGTTGAAGAACGCGTGATGGATTCGAATGACCTCGAACGCGAACGCGGCATTACCATCCTAGCCAAGAACACGGCGATCACCCTCAACGATCCCGTGACCGGCAAACCGATCAAGATCAACATCGTGGATACCCCCGGACACGCCGACTGTGGCGGCGAAGTGGAACGCGTCATGAACATGGTGGACGGTGTGCTTCTGCTTGTGGATGCCGCTGAAGGTCCCATGCCGCAGACACGCTTCGTGCTCAAGAAAGCGCTCTCCATGGGACACAAGGCGATTGTCGTGATCAATAAAGTTGATCGCAAGGATGCCGAGCCTTCACGCGTACTCAACGAAACCTTTGATTTGTTTATCGAACTCGGTGCTACCGAAGAGCAGGCGGATTTCCCCGTTATTTATGCCATTGGCATTGACCAACGCGCCGGACTCACGACCGAGTTGGGTCCTGACCTTCAACCTTTGTTCGATGTGATTCTTAAACACATCCCCGCTCCCAAAGTGGATCTTGATGCGCCTCTACAACTGCTTGTCACCATGCTCGGCTATGACGATTACCGTGGTGTCACCGCTATTGGGCGTGTCTTCTCCGGCAGGATCAAAGCCAATCAGAAACTTGCGCGCTTAACTGTCGATGGTCGTAATCTTCCTGAACAAGCCAAATATCTTTACACCTTCCAGGGCTTGAATAAAACCGAAATTACAGAAGCCAGCGCTGGTGATATTGTTTCACTGGCTGGTCTCGACGGTATTGCCATCGGCGAAACGCTCGGCGACCCTGCCAACCCCATTGCTTTGCCAACCATCAAAGTGGAAGAACCAACCGTCCGCATGACATTTGGCGTAAATACCTCACCATTTACTGGCACAGAGGGCACCTGGAGCACTTCACGCAAACTACGCGAGCGTTTATTTGAAGAACTTCGCACCAATGTATCATTGCGCGTTGAAGAAACCGAATCGGCTGAGAACTTCCTCGTTTCAGGTCGTGGCGAGTTGCACCTTGGCATCCTCATCGAAACCATGCGGCGCGAAGGTTATGAATTCCAGGTCTCACGCCCTGAGGTTATTTTCCACAAAGCGGATGACGGCGCCTTGCTCGAACCCTATGAAGAAGTACATGTTGAAACCAGCAATGAAACCGTCGGTGTTGTCGTGGAAATGCTTGGGAGCCGCAGAGCTAAAATGACCGAAATGCATGATGCGGGTCAAGGCATGACGCGCATGGTCTACATCGCACCTACGCGCGGTTTGCTCGGCTTCCGTTACCAATTCCTGACTTCCACACGTGGTGAAGGTGTTATGCATACCATCTTCCACGGTTATGATGAAATGGCTGGACCGATGTCCACGCGCACGACTGGTTCACTGGTCGCGTGGGAAGCGGGTGATACAACAGCGTATGCCTTAAAGAATGCTGAAGAGCGCGGCACGTTGTTTATTGGTCCCGGTGTTAAAGTCTATGAGGGCATGGTAATCGGTGAAAATACCCGCGGACAGGATATGCCGATCAACGTCTGCAAAAAGAAACATCTGACGAATATCCGTTCAGCGGGCGGCGATATGGAAATCCGCCTCACTCCGCCCCGCCGCATGTCTCTGGACGAAGCAATTGAATATCTCTCTGATGACGAACTGCTTGAGATCACACCCGAGTCTTATCGCATCCGTAAACGCATTCTCAAAACCGACGACCGCGGTAAGCAGACCAAGAAGATCAAAGAACAACTTAGCGAAGCATAAATGCAAAACTCCGAGCTCACCAAGAACTCGGAGTTTTTTTTTTCTTGTTCCGTTTACTTCCTCAACACGTAATCGATATCACAGCACTGCGCGTGAAGCCAGTAATGTTGTAGACTTCAATTTGATAGAGAACTTTTTCACCGGCAACAAAAGTATACAGGTCTTTATAAGCCGTGGTATTGGCGGGCAACTCAATGACAGGCTGGTCGTTGCGGATCAAGCGATAGCCGGTTTCATTTGTGGCGTTGTCGGTCCACGTGAAAGATACATCCATCTGGCTGGCAACGAAATCGCAATTGAACTCCCACTTCACAGAAGGGGACTGGGGCAGGGACATGGTTGGCGTCGGCGGTGGTGTGACGCTGGCGACCACCCAGTAGCTTCCAGTGATCTCCGCGTATTCACCCCAGAGCCAGCATTCACCAGTTGAGCTCTCGACGGATTTAACCAGCCAGTAGTTTTCCTGTGGATAGTGTCCGATGATCTCAACGGTAACACCTTTAACGTAAGTAAATAAGATCTCATAGTTTTGCCCGGGACCATTGCGACAGTTGGTCTGTTCGCGCAGGGTGAGCATGGGCACAGAGTAGGTGGGTGTGATGGTGGCTGTTGGTCCAGCGGTACCCATTGTGGCGGTGACCTGTGGCACGGGCGAGAAAGTCGCTGTGATGGGAACATCTGCACCGTTGCGCAAGCCTTCCTGCAAGGTGGCAGCGATGATGGTTGCTGCTTGGTCATCAACCGAGAGAGGGGTTGTGGTGCCTGGCATGTTGCAGGCAAGCACAGTGATTAGGACAATGGACAGGAATGTAAGTTTTTGTTTGCGGTTCATTGCTTTCGTAATGCGACATTGATGTCGCCCTTTTAATAACTGCGACAAAAATGTCGCGACACCAAGGAAAGAAAATTTTATCGAAACAGAATCAATTTCCAGCTGGGGATGAAGCAGGTTTACATCCTATGAGATTTTCTTGTGCGCGCGTCCGCCGACTCTGAAATATTCCACACGTTCTTTGTTGTCACGAATAATATCTGCAAGCGCGCCGTTGTAAGGTTCGTCGAGCCCGATAAGTTTGTCTTGATCGTAAAAGGCAAAGCGCATCGGCGGCATGGCGGGACCGGGTGGAGTTTCAGGCGTGGGGAAACCGCCGAGCGGGATGTGATGATAAATGAGCTGCTTGCCTTTGACTTTGATATCGAAACATTCGGTGCCTATCTGATAACGCCCGCTGAACTCTTTAAGTTCCTGCGGCGTTTCAAGCGGCTTGGGCGATTTGAGTTTAATGCCAAAATATAAATCGAGCGCCCACCCAAAGGTCTGAGCCGTGATGATACCGCCATCGTCGCTGTTGGTGAGGATGGCAAGCGCAAAATCTTTTTCAGGAATATAGAAGAAATAGGCTTGTTGACCGTGTGTCGCGCCGCCGTGTGCATAGACGGTGAGATTATCAGCATAGCGGATGAACCAGGTGATGCCCATATCGCCACGCCCGCCCGCGTTGATTTGTTTCGCACGCATGGCTTGAAGCGTTCTGCGTTTGATTATTTTATTGCCATCGCCCATGTGAAAGCGTGCATATCTCAACAGGTCTTTGACGGTGCTGACAACCCCACCAACACCGTTGCCCGCTCGCCCGATTGCCCAGGGACGAGCTACCTGTGTTTTATTGTCCTTGCGATAATGTCCAACGACAAACCGATGCGTGAAGAGAACGTCGCTTGGGTATAAATAAGTCATATCCAAGCCAAGCGGGTTGAGCAACATTTCCTGTAACGCTTGTTCATAGGATCTCTTCGTAACCACTTCGATCACACGTGAAGCAATGTTGAAGCCAGCGTTGTTATATGACCAGATTTTTCCAAGCGGTTGGATCTGTGAAAGCTTGGCGATATCTTTCACCATTTTATCGAGCGAGTCATCACCATTGCCGAAGTCGTTGAAATAGTCACCAACCCAGCCGCCCGTGTGGGTGAGTAAATGTCTTATCGTGACTTGCTTTGCCACGCTTTCATCGCTGAGTTTGAAGTCCTTTATATATTTGCGGACAGGTGCATCGAGATTCACTTTGCCCTGCTCTGTGAGCATCATTAGTAGTGTGCCTGTGAATGTTTTGCTGATGGAGCCGGTTTGAAAAAGCGTGTCTGGTGTGATCGGAAGTGGATGTTCAGTGCTCGTCACGCCGAAGCTGTCCACGTACTCTTTACCTTTGTGGTAAATGCCAATGGCGACGCCGGGGACTTTGAGGCGTTTCATTTCCCTTTGGATGTGCTTGGTGATCGTATTAAATTCAGAATTTTTGGGTGATGTTTTTTTGTTCATGGCCTCATTATAAAGTAGGTCACGCTTCAAGCGTGACCTACTGTTTCTTATTCTCCGCTCCCATCCATCCACGTGGACTGGTACTCGGGTTTCTCAAATTCGAGCGCATCCTTGGTCAGATGCAGGGGATAGAACGTATCCACCATCACGGCAAGTTCCTGCGTTTCTTTTTTGCCGATGCTGGCTTCGGTCATGCCGGGTTGTGGACCATGTGGCAAGCCATAAGGGTGCAGGGAAATGTCGCTGCGGTCAATGCCTTTGCGTGACATGAAGTTGCCTTCGGCATAATAGATCACTTCGTCGGAGTTGACGTTCGAGTGGTTATACGGCGCGGGGATGGAATCCGGATGATAGTCAAACAAACGCGGTACGAATGAACAAACAACAAAGTTATGTCCGTCGAAAGTTTGATGCACGGGTGGCGGCTGGTGGACGCGCCCGGTGATCGGCTCAAAGTCTTCGATATTGAAGATCCATGGATAGAGATAACCGTCCCAGCCTACGACGTCAAAGGGATGATAGTCCAGAATGTGTTTGCTCAAGCGGTCACGCACTTTGATACGCACTTCGAATTCGCCACGCTCAGTGTGCGTTTCGAGTTCGTCTGGAATGCGGATATCGCGTTCGCAATAGGGCGCATGTTCAAGCATTTGACCGAAATTATTGCGGTAGCGTTTTGGCGGCTCGATCTGGGATGGATTCTCAATAGTAAAAAAGCGCGCTTCATCGTCATCAATGTGCAGTTGCCACGTGGTACCAAACGGAATCACAATGTAATCACCTTTGCGAAATTTGAGATTCCCGAATTGCGATTTCAATACGCCGCCGCCTTCATGTACCCACCAAGTTTCATAGGCTTGTGCGTTACGGTAGAAATAATCCATGCTTTTGCTGGCGCGTGCTACGCCGAGAATTACGTCCTTGTTGGCAAGCAATGGAATCCGCGCTGAGACCGCATCGCCGCCGAGCGGAATGTCGGAAGTCTTGAAGGCACGGTGACGGATGGGACCGAAGTCCACAGTTTCGGGCATGCGCGAGCCGATGTCTTCTGTGTGCTTGACGCGCGGTGGGATGAAATTGTGATACAAAATGGATTGCAGGGATGAGAAGCCTTCCAATCCCATTAATTCTTCGCGATAGAGTTCACCATTCGGTTTTCTAAATTGTGTATGTCGTTTGTGGGGGATCTGTCCGAGTTTGTGATAGAAGGGCATGATTACTCCTTAATCTTTGATTACATCAGAAAACGCAACCACGCTAGTCAGCCCATGCGACTGGGCATATTGAAGCGCGCGCGCTGCATTATGTGCAAATTCTTCACTTGTAATGGAATTGTGGGCGGGCAGGGAAGCTATGCCTATAAAAAGCGACAGACTGAGGGCTGCATCTTCCGCGGCTGTGATTTTCTTTTTGAGGCGTTCACAGGCGGTACGCGCCCCCGGTGTGCTCGTGGACGGCAACAGAATAAGGAATTCGTGATCCTGTTTGCATAGAATATCGGTTTCGCGCAGTTCAAGGCGCAGCCTGTTCATAACAAAAAGTTCTACGTCGTTTCGGGTTTCTGGATGAGCCTGGTCTACCTCAACGAGAAGGTCGACCAGGGTCAGGGAATCTCCATAGCGTCGCGATATGTTCACCTGATGAGCCAACAGGGACTTGAATATATCAGGATGACATAAACCGTTTTCAGGACCGTAAAGATTTTGCAAGGCAGTGTTCCTCTATGCCAATTTTTATTATGTGATTTCAGAAAATATCACTGCGGTTGTAAGTCGCTGGTCACGGGCATGTCCCATGGCTGTGGCTGCCTGCTGCATGAGTTTGTGGCTGGTCAGCGCTGTCCCTTCGGAGATGGATGTCATCCCGACGAAAACTGTCATATTGAAAGACACGCGGTCGTATGTTTGGTGAGGCTCGTTGAATAACTTTGCCAGACGTTCACAAACAATGCGCCCGCCTGTTTCGTCGGTGGCTGGCATCATTACCAGGAACTCATTACCCTTGCGGCATGGAATATCTGTATCGCGGAGTTGTACATCCAGAATATTGATGGCAAACATCTCTGCGCTATACAGGATTTCCGGACGATCAGGATCGGTTTCGATTGCGAGGTGAATGAGTGTGAGCGGAGTTTTATAGCGGCGCGAACGATGGACCTCATGATCCAGCAGGGTCTGAAAGGATTCGAGCGAATACAGTTCGATTTCATGCTTGAGGACATCATTCATGGCATGGCTCCGTGATTACAGGCTTTTACTAACTTTCAACTTTGTTTCGTAAAACTCCAATTCTTTCGATCTCCAATTCAACGACATCGCCGTGTTCAAGCCATGGACCCTGAAACTTTGTCAGCTCAAGCAAACAACCTGTGCCGACGGTTCCTGAACCGATCACATCGCCGGAATACAACATGACCGAATCCGATGCATGCGCGATGATCTCGCCAAATGACCATTTCATATCCTTGAAATTGCCACGGGACATTTCCACGCCGTTGACTCTTGCCATCATTGCAAGATCATACACGCCTGGGCGGCCTTCTGCTCGATCAGCCAACGCGTCACGCGTGACGATAACTGGTCCAAATGCTGACGCAAAATCCTTGCCCTTGGCTGGACCCAATCCCACTGCCATTTCTTTGCGCTGTACATCCCGCGCTGACCAATCATTGAAGATGGTGTAGCCGAAGATATGTTGCTCAGCATCTTCGGCTTTGATGTTCATGCCGCCTTTGCCGATCACGATGGCGACTTCCAGTTCGTAATCCATCGCCTTGGTGTAGTGCGGATATGGAATCTCATCATCATGCCCAAACACGGCATTCGGATTCGTGAAATAGAAGACGGGGAATTCATACCACTCTGGCGGCACATCGCGTCCACGATTGCGATTGGCGGTCATGACGTGTTGCTCGAAGGCATAGCCATCACGCAGGGTATTGGGCTTGAGTGGTGAAAGGAATTTGACTTCGTCAACGGAAAGCGAATCTCTGGAAGCCTTGCTTGCAGCTTCCGTTGCGCCCGCAGCCATGACTGCGTACATGTCAGGAAAGGGCAGAGTGTGGACACGGTCCTCGATAACGAGAGCAGGCTGGGACGTAGCGTGATGCGTGCTGATCGTTGCGAATCGCATTATAGGTTTCCTCGTCGTTCCTGTTCCATTTCGATTGATTCGAACAAGGCTTTGAAGTTGCCCTTACCAAATCCTTTTGCGCCATGACGTTGGATGACTTCGATGAACATCGTTGGGCGATCCTGAATGGGTTTGGTGAAGATCTGCAGGAGGTAGCCTTCATCATCACGGTCAACAAGAATGCCGAGATCATGCACAGTTTTCATATCCTCTTTGATCGTACCGACGCGGTCGGGCAGGGCTTCATAATAAGTATCGGGCACGCGCAAGAATTCAACGCCGCGCTTGCGCAGTTCGTCCACGGTTTTGAGGATATCGCCGGTGATGATGGCAAGATGTTGCGCGCCGGGCGAGAGATAATAATCAAGATATTCCTCGATCTGACTCCGGCGGCGTCCCTCAGCGGGTTCGTTGATGGGGAATTTGACGCGTCCATTGCCGTTCTGCATCACCTTGGACATGAGCGCCGAATATTCGGTGGAGATGTCTTTATCATCGAAAGCCATGAGCTGGCGGAAGCCCATCACCTGATGATAAAAGTTGACCCAGTGATTCATTTTGCCAAGTTGCACGTTGCCAACGATATGGTCAATTGCGGCAAGCCCGGTTGACTCAGCTTCGTATTTGATGGGTTTATAAGTGGGAGCGAACACGCCTTTGTAATCATCACGGTCTACAAAGACATGCAGAGTTTCACCGTAGGTATAAATCGCAGACGTGCGATACACACCATAATCATCTTTTTCTTCACGCGGAGTCCACGCAGATTTGCCGCCGCGTGACGTGGTAGCTTGCCACGCTTTTTCCACATCATCTACGCCCAGCGCGATGACCTTGACTCCATCACCATGCACCATGTGATGTGACGCCAGCGGACTCGATGGGCTATAGGGCGCAGAAACAACCAACCGCGCCTGCCCCGATTCAAGTACATACGAAGCAAAGTCGCGGTTGCCAGTTTCAAGCCCTGAGTAAGCAATGGGTTTGAAGCCAAAAGCCTTCCACCAATAATACATGGCGTGTTTGGCGTTACCCACGTAAAAGTGCACGTGGTCAACGGATTTGATTTGCAGGAAGTCCGCCTCCTCAGTCATCGGGCGGGATTCGGGTTTAGAAACAGTAGTAGCCATTCAGCCTCCTTTGGTTGGGATGGAATGATTCTACGCCAAAGGCTGTCTCATTGCAATTGAAAAATTAAACTGTGATGAATCATTCAGCAGGTTTTTCTGAAGATTATGAACCTAACGCTTCCGTCGGCTGAATGATTGATTCTTGCCGTTGAGCTTTTTATTATGCTGCAACTGACTCTCTACCTGTTGCCCAATCTTTGACCATGAATGGAATATATAAGATAAAGCAAACGATCAATGCCAGGATCTCCAATTCAAAGATATACCAGGGCCAGGGTGCAAGCAAGTCGATCAAAGTAGGGAACTCCGGCTTGTGACCAATGAACAGATAATTACTCCCGATCGCCAAATTGAGAAAGAAAATGGCAACCATGTAAATGTTCGTCCAGAAGAAGACACGCTTGAACGATTGCCACGTGGGACGAAATCCCTCAACGCTAGTCATATACAAAGCGGCAAGCACAATACCGCCATGTGCAGCCAGTGTCTGCACGGCGCGGAAGTGGGGCAGTCCGTAGATTCCCGCATCTGGTGTAATCAAGGCTTGCATTGCCCCGCCGATCCCCAGAAAATATGCCAACTCATAGATCGTGGAATTCTGCTTGATAAGCATAATTATTGAAAGCCAAACGAAGATACTACAAAGATGTAGCGGCAGGTTGGTTTGGACAGTCCATGTACCGTAATAGAGGCTCCATATGTGCCAACTTAATTCCCATAGCGCCAACCAGATCGCCAGCCCGTAACGGAACGCGCGTTTGGTTTCCTCGCCCCAAAGTGTGCGGGCAAAGATGAATGAAAAGCCGATGAGGACGATAACCCCTAGTATTACAAGATGAGCTGGACCGAATAAGTCAAACGGTGCGCCGCTGTACTCTTTGGTAAAGAATTGCTCCATATTTCCTCCAATGGCAAAATGACATACCAATTAAAACGCCGTCGATGTGACGGCGTTACGGGGAAGTAACCATTTATGAGCCAGTCGCGCTGCGCTTTATGGCATCTTCAATGAACATCTTCCAAACGGGATACGCGTCCTCATCCCAGATCGTGTGCATCACCTCAAGCGCCTCATCCTGTTTCCAGCCCAGCCTCAGAACCCGATACATGGCGATGAATGCGCTGGCACGAAAATTGGCTTCGCAATGCACATGGATCTTTTTATCCTGATTGGCATCCATCGCGTCCATGAAAATGTTCAAGCCATCGCGTGTGGGTGTGCCCCAATTGACCGGGATGTTGATGTATTGCATACCCAGCGATTCAACCAGTTCCGTTTCGTTGGGTATGGCGTTTTTTACATCATGTGGTGCAAGATTGATCACCAACTGCACACCGGCTTGGGCAACCGCGTTCATTTGTTCCGTCGTTGGCATGCCGCTGCTCGAAAGTTTTTCGTGGAAGAATTTGTAGTTGTAAATATCGTTCATTTGACCCTCACGATCTTTCCATCGGTAATTTTTTGCAACACATCGGTTGATAATTCGAAAATCGCATTGGGAGTCCCCGCCGCCGCCCAGATGGTTTGATACTGTAGAAAATCCTCATCAATATATGTTTCCATTCTTTGGATATGCCCGACAGGCGGCACGCCTCCGATCGCGAAGCCGGTAACTGTTCGCACAAAATCAGCATTCGGGCGGCTGATGCCTTCTCCCGCATACCCGCTAATGCGATTCTCGTCCACGCGGTTCATGCCGCTCGTCAGAACCAGAATAGGCTTCCCTGATTCCTTGCCCTTGAAGATCAACGACTTCACAATTTGACCAAGTTCACAGCCCGCGCGATCTGCAGCTTCCTGCGCCGTGCGCGTGGACTCGGCGTGTTCGATCACGGTGTAGTCATATCCAAGTGAATTGAGTAGGTCTTGAAACTTTTGGGCAGAGGGGGAGAGTGACATGAAAAAGGATGAGTTAGGAAGGCTGAAGGATGTATACATGTAAACAAGTGGACAAGTAAACGGGGCAATAGCAATTTACCTGTGTACCTGTTTCCTTGTTTACGTATGCATTAATTATATCAAGACTATTTCCTCACATACTTGATCTGCCACAACACACGCCACGTCGCACCGCCATCATCGGAGCGTTCCCAGTTCCAATCGAATTGACCAGCTTCGATGTTGTACCAGACCATCCGCTGTTTATAAGCTTCACCTCTGACAATAGCATCGCGAATCAAAATCATCTTCCCATCTTCAAATTTGCCCGTGAAATCGAGATAGGTACCGGTATTATCCACCCAGGTTTGGCACCAGAGATTGCGTTCAGGATCATAGGACGAAACGCTCATGCCTTGTAGATCAGGGGCTGTGAAATTCTCCTGAATGATCTTATCATCCATGATGCGCAAGACGTGATTGGAGCCTTTGCCGTCTTCACCCCAGGTCACATCCCACTCACCGAGCCAGAAATCAAATTGAGTTTCAGGTTGATCGCTCATACAGCATCTCCTATGATAAATGATTTGCTGGACTATACCCGCTTTGAATTATTTTGAACCCCCGCTACAAGACTGTTCTTAGGGTCTCGGAAACCCATGCACTGTGCCAAAGGCTGAAACAAACCCCGTAGCCTGCTCATGATATTCAGAAGTGTCTTCTGGCATTAAGCCGCAGCCATATTCAAGTGTGACTTCCATGCCAAATGGAACACGTTTTGAGTTGATCACGCCACAGCCTTTGCAATTGGTTCCACAGCCATCGATAACAGTTGCCCATGATTTGTTGAACGAGTTCAGGGCGCGGGATTCGGCAAGTGGCTGAGTCAGCCACGGTGACCACGCACTCAACGCGATCAGTAATACTGCAATAGACAACCAGATTAATTTCCTGCGCATGACTTTGCTCCTTGCGGGATGGACGCTACAGGTTATAAAATCGTTCCTGAATATTAGCGTGTATACTTTTGAAAAGGAAGGTTAACCATGAGCGAACGCCAAAGACAAATTTATCAGAACGATGGTGACCGTTACGAAGCTTTGATTGCACGTGAGGATTATCAGGGCAACATTGAAAAAGCTCTGGATGAGATTGTGAAAGTGGATGATCTGGATGTGCTCGATCTTGGCGCGGGAACGGGACGTCTCGCTGTACTGTTAGCACCGCGTACAAAGTCTATGCGCGCGTTCGACACTGCAGAGGAAATGTTGCGCGTGTGTCGCGAAAAATTCACGGCAAAAGGATTGAGCAACTGGCAAGTGGATGTAGCTGACCATCGCTCGATTCCCATTGCGGACCATTCTGCTGATTTGGTTGTTTCTGGTTGGAGTGTGGCGTATCTCTATGTGTGGAATGCTGAGACGTGGAAGGTTGAGTTGGAAAAATGGTTGGGCGAGATGAAACGCATTTTGAGACCGGGCAGTTTTATCGTCCTGTTTGAATCGCTCGGCACGGGAAATGAATCGCCGATACAGTTGGAACATCTCAAAGAGTATTATCCATGGCTTGACGAAGCAGGATTCCAAAATAAATGGATTCGCACAGATTACAAATTTGAGTCCGTGGAGGAAGCCGAAGAGTTGGCGCGCTTTTTCTTTGGCGATGATTTAGGCAATAAAGTGCGGCAAAATAACTGGGTCATTCTGCCTGAATGTACGGGTGTGTGGTGGAAGCAGATTTGATCTAAGTATCCACTGGCAGTGGAGTGAGTTGCTCAGAGCCGCGTGTGCTTTTGCTATTATATTCTTCCACAATATCTTTGTAATCCGAGGAGCCATATCTGCCAAATATTTCAGCGAAAATATTCGGCAGTTTGCGATAAGGCGATATCCTCAAATCTTTTAGCAGAATATCAATATATTGCTGAAAACGCGTGCTGACAGCGACCGAACGTGACGGCTCGAATTGGATGTTGGCGCGCTTCCACGTGCGGATGTGTTCGATGCTGCGTTCCATTTCGGCGATGGGCGGCAATTTGATCTCGCCGCGCACATAAGCGCACAGCCAGAGCGTACCAACTTCCACAGCGGGGATATGCATGAAGCCATGGTTGAAACCTGCAAAGCCAAGACGCGGAATATGCGGATGAATGAGATGACGATAGAGCTGCGCGCCATCGGGTTCGCTTTCGAGCACAATTGACGATATTTTTCAGGGAGGAATGGAAAGACAGGTGTCTTCGAACCTAAACTCAATACTGCAAGGTCACAGGGAATCTCACAACCGTTTTGTAATTGAATCCCATTACGGGTGAAACCAGATACCTCTGCCTGATGCGGTTGGATCTTTCCGTCTGCGACGAGTGGATAATAACTTTCTGGAGCCAATGCGCCCGCTGAGCGCAAGTCAGGTAGAAATTTATGTTTGGGGATGACTGCGTTCAATCTTTCTTTTGCAGCCTGATCTTTGTTTTTGCCGAGTCTTTCGATCTGTCCTTTGAAAACAGAGGCGATGAGATCCCAAAATTTATTGATCCCAGCTTTGAGTGGTCCATGCAGAAATCTTTCAGCGGGAGTTGGATGCGCCCAACTTGTCATCATCACTGTGCCGAAGCGGCTGAACAAGATGTGTGTGAAATGGACGCCAAGAATCCATTCGGGGATGGTCCAGCGCGGTGTGCGGAAGATGTGATGGACTTCCTTGCTTCTTCTCGCAGCGAACGTGGACATATCCAGAGCGCTCTTGCCAAAGCCGACAACTGCCACGCGTTTATCGTTGAATATATCCAGCGAGCGGACGTCACGTTCTGTAATAATGGTTCCGTTGAATTGTTCCTCGCCGGGGAATGGTGGACGATACTTCCCTTCAGTATATTGTCCGACGGCGATGATCACATATTTGAATGTCTCTTCATAATTGCCTTTTTGATTCTTGTAGCGCAGCAGCCAGCCGTCACTTTGCTCTTCAAGCGCGAGGACTTCATGCCCCAGGCGTACATCGAGCCTCAGGTGTTTTATAGCTTCCTGCCAATATCTCATAATTTGTGCGCCCGAAGGGTGCAAGTCCGGTTTGAAGGACCAGGGAAAATCGGATAAATGATAGGACGCGTAGGTATTTTGAAGATGAATATCTGGATATGCAACTGCCCAAACGCCGCCCGGGTTTTCAGCTTTCTCGAATACGACCGCTTCGAAACCGTTCTTCTTGAGCACATTTGCCGCGGCAATGCCTGATATACCAGCGCCGATCACAGCAATGCGTGCACCTTTGTTGAGTAACAGGGGATTAAGTAACATGGATGACATCCTCCTCAGTTTGACTTCGCTGCTGAAAATAAATGAAATGCCCACTGAAGATGTGGGTGTCCTATTGCTAGCGCTGTTTATCTGGGCTGGATTGTAAGGAGATTTGGTTCAGGTTGCACCCCTCTAAAGAAGTATCTTGTGAGCCAGTTTTTGCCATTAAATTGTAGAGCGTTTTATCTACTGTTATTGAATTGCTCTGCTTCAATGCCGATCTGTTCCGCGAGCCAGTTGGCCATATCGAAGAAGGCTTGTTCTGGCAAGCCATGACCTGAGTCATACCATTCTACTTTTTTCGGTTCACTGCCGGCAGCCTGATAGGCAAGGGCATCTGCCTCTGAAACCAGCATGTCGAACCGCGCATTTTGGAAGAAGAGGGCGGAAGGTGCGGCATGACCAATGAAGTGAATCGAATCAATTGGTTCCATGGCGGTTAGCCATCTCTCACGACTTGCAGCGGGTATGGTTTCAAAGCCACCGACAGGTTTTCCCGCCTCCATGAAATGCGAGACGAGTCCACCATCGCCGACCATGAGTACATAAGCTTTGATGCGGTGTTCAACGCCTGCCAGCAAGCCTCCCATGGCTGCGCCATAA
>Ga0180074_1000158_pt1 | contig 14050 bp, 17 predicted proteins | sample EasRiv366_16_10D_FD_121773 | JGI IMG/M metagenome (GOLD analysis project Ga0180074, IMG submission 121773) | Soil microbial communities from meander-bound floodplain in the East River, Colorado, USA - East River metaG ERMLT366_16_10D | ecosystem: Environmental > Terrestrial > Soil > Floodplain ...
AAAAGCCCGTAATCATGTAAAGGTGCAAATCAATTGGCAATTTAAACCTGATCATGCTCGCATTAAACTCAAACGCCTTTATCCTGTTACTATTATAAAGAATTCAAGTTAGCAGAGTACTAGGGAGCACGTCCGCTGACCCGCTCAATCCATATAACTCTTTTGCCAACCGTGCGGCATCTGTCAGCGCAAACATGGGCGCATGTTTAACTACGGACATATCGTCTCCTATCGTGTAACAAAAATACACAGCCCTTGAAAATTTTCGATCTTCGCGATCTGTTCCATGTCGTCCCCAAATAATTCCTTCAACAACGCCGCATCCATCTGGCACAACTCAGGGTGCTTCCCAATAATTGACGCATATGGACAATGACCAAACAGAATCCGCGGACCCTGCGGACCCGCCTCCCAACGCGCGTGATAATTCATTTGATTGATTTTTTCGACGATGAGATTCAGTCGCTTCGCAAGAGGTTGACTCTTGATATTTACATCACCCGCTAGACGCTTAGCCAACGCCTCCATGCGGACTGATGAGCCTGTTTCTGTCAAAAGGATATCGCTCAACGCCGACAAATTATCTCCCAACGCCGCGCGCGGAATCGAATACACTTTCTCTGGTCTGCCTCGTCCTTCGCGCCCCCGCACGGAGGTCATCTCCAGCCGCCCATCAGAGACCAAGACTCTCAAGTGATGTCTCACCGTCGGCGCGGACATCTTCAACGCGCGCGATATTTCCCGCGCAGACGTAGTACGCATTTTTATAAGATAAGCAAGGACTTTTTGGCGTGCAGTTGTCATATTTACTCGGTGATTATACTCACTTTCTTAATTTTATAAAGATATTTTTACGTAATTCAATTGACTTTGAATGTCTGAGGAGTATAATCACCAATTGTGATAGATAGCACCAAAATTGCTGGAAATCCCTTTAGAGGAAAATGATGGAATTCCAAAACTACATCAACGGCAAGTGGGTTAAAGGACGAAGCACATTTCAGACAATCAATCCCGCCAATGAAGAATTGGTGGCAGATATTGCACAAGCTGATATCGCTGATGTAGATGCTGCCGTCAAAGCCGCAAGCGATGCTTTCAAAGCTTGGCGATTGACTCCTGCCCCTCTGCGCGGGGAAATGCTCTTCAAAGTCGGTGATATTCTCAAACAGAAGAAAGAAGAACTCGCACAGCTACTCACACGCGACATGGGCAAAGTCATCGCGGAAGCACGTGGCGATGTGCAAGAAGCCATTGACATGGCGTACTTCATGGGCGGCGAGGGACGTCGCTTGCTCGGTTACACCGCGCCCGTTGAAATGCCCAACAAATTCGGCATGGCTGTGCGCGACCCATCTGGTGTCGTTGGGCTCATCACGCCGTGGAACTTCCCCATTGCTGTCCCATCGTGGAAAATTTTCCCTGCATTGGTTGCAGGTAACACCATTATTTGGAAACCATCGCCAGAGACTCCCGCCATCTCAGCTGCGTTTGTCAGAGTATTTGAAGAAGCCGGGATTCCCGCCGGTGTCTTCAACCTCATCATGGCTCCCGGCGCGGATGTAGCCAAGGCACTGGTCAGCCATCCTGATGTGCGTGTGCTTTCATTTACCGGCTCCACCACCACAGGACGTACCATCGCAGAAGCCGCTGGCAAACTCAATAAAAAGTTATCGCTTGAAATGGGCGGCAAGAACGCCATCATCGTTATGGATGATGCCAACGTCGAACTCGTCACAGATGCGACGTTGTGGGCCGCCTTTGGCACCACTGGTCAACGCTGCACCGCTGCAAGCCGATTAATTGTTCAAAAAGGCATCGCCAGTAAAGTCAAAGAGTTATTGGTTGAGCGCACCAAGAAATTGAAACTCGGTGATGGGCTTAATCCCAAAGTGGATGTTGGTCCCGTGATCAACAAGATCGCGTTGGACAGAATCCATAACATGGTCCAAGCTGGACAAAAAGAAGGCGCACGCGTGTTGATCGGCGCCGCGGTAGCGGATGTAGGTGGAAAAGGCTTCTTCTACGCACCCACCTTGTTTGACGGCGTCAACCCCGGGTCCATGCTGGAAGCGGAAGAGATCTTTGGTCCAGTGCTTTCGATAGTCGAAGTCGAATCACTTGAGGAAGCCATCGAAGTCAATAATCGTTCACAGTATGGCTTATCCACCTCCATCTTTACACAAGATGTCAACCGCGCGTTCACTGCGATGCGCGATATCGCCACCGGCTTGGTGTATATCAACCACGGCACAACCGGTGCGGAGATCCAATTCCCGTTCGGCGGCGTGCGCGGCACCGGCAATGGACATCGCGAAGCCGGGCAAGCCGCGCTCGAAGTCTTCACCGAATGGAAATCCATTTACGTGGATTATTCTGGCAAATTACAACGCGCACAGATCGATAACCGAGAAGAATGATGAGCCGCAAGAATATTTTTCTCGTTTTGACGATCATCGGTTTTATTGCACCTTACTATTTCTTTCTTCAAGTTCGTGAGTTCGACTTGAACGCACTTTTTCAACAGTTCACCGCCAGCAAGATATTAAGTGGCACAGCGCTGGACCTTTTGATTTCTGTGATCGTTTTCTGGTTCTTCATGTTCGTAGAAGCCAGGAAACTGGAAATGAAGAATACATGGGTCCATTTTCTAGCGACTCTACTTGTCGGACTCTCGTTTGCTTTACCGTTGTTTCTTTATTTTAGAGAACGTAGATTAGAAAATAAATGACGCTTACCTGGGAAGGCACCTACGCCATCGCCATGGAATTACGCAGGCAACATAAAGATGTGAATATCGAAGAAGTAACCCTGCAACAGATTTATAACTGGACCTTACAACTTTCGGAATTTGAGGATGACCCGTCGCTTGCCAATGACGACATCCTATATGCAATCTATCAAGACTGGTTCGAGGAGAACATCAATGGATAATGAAAAGTTAAGTTTGCCCCAATACGACATCCCTGAAGATATTCAGAATGCCGTAGCCATTACCACGCTCGACCGCCTCTATAATTGGGGACGGCGTTCGTCGGTATGGCCGCTCATGTTCGGTCTCGCGTGCTGCGCGATCGAAATGATCGCCGCTCAAGCCTCGCGTTATGACATGGCACGCTTCGGCATGGAAGTCATGCGCCCCACCCCACGCCAGGCGGACCTCATGCTCGTCTCCGGCACGGTCACCAAAAAGATGGTACCAGCCCTCGTTCGCCTATATAACCAAATGCCCGAGCCTAAATATGTTGTGGCAATGGGCGCATGTGCATCCAGTGGCGGACCTTTCAAAGAAGGCTATAACGTCGTTGCAGGCATTGATAAATTTTTGCCCGTTGATGTTTATATTCCCGGCTGCCCTCCCACCCCACAGGCTTTGATCGCAGGCATGATCAAATTGCAGGAGAAGATCGATAAGGAATCGCTCAAGAAAGTGCGCTGGTATCGCAAGGGCAACGATAGCGTGGAAATTCCTGTCCCGATCCTTGGACCCGATCTGATCGACCCGCGTCGCAATGCAGAAATTAAAGCGACTGCTGCCGCGAAGGAAGGTGTCGCATGACCGCTCCCGTTTCGACTTCTACCATTGATTTGGTTACTCGGTTCCCGGGCATTGTCACCGCTGAGACTCGTCCCAACTTTGCAGGCTTCATCGTTGAAAAAGATTCGCTCGTTGAAGTTGCCACCGCCATCCGCGATGAGTTCGGCTTTGACTTGCTCACCGCCGTCACCGCTGTAGACTATCACCCCGAAAATAAAATGGAAGTGGTCTATCACGCCTACAAAACCACCGGCGGACCCGGCTTGGTCTTCCGCGTGCAAGTCCCACGCGTTGACCCCGTTGAAGTTCCATCATTAATTGAGGTTTATCCCGGCGCTGACTTGCAGGAACGCGAAGCTTGGGACCTGCTCGGCATCAAATTCACCGGACATCCTGACCTGCGCCGCATCCTGATGTGGGAAGGTTATGAAGGTCATCCTCTCCGCAAAGACTGGCAGGAGCCGTTTTACGAAGAAGAGTTCAAGCCCTTTAAGAGCCGCTGGCCCGATGGCAAGTTCACCATGGCAGAGGACAAAAATCCCCTCAAGGATAATTTGAAGTTCCCGCAAAACTTTGATCCTGAAAAGTGGATTCCCGAAGGCGATGCACTGCTGTATGGTTCACTGGCACGCTATACCGTCAAAGATGAAGAAGGCATGGGCACCGACCGCATCGTGGTCAATATGGGACCGCAACATCCCTCCACGCACGGTGTGTTCCGTGCTGCCCTCACCCTCGATGGCGAAACGATTGTTGGCTTGAAGCCTGTCGTCGGATATCTGCATCGCAATCACGACAAGATCGGTGAACGCAATACTTGTTTACAGAACATGCCTTTCACCGATCGTCTCGATTACTTCAATTCGATGAGCAACAATTTGGGGTATGCCATCGCCGTTGAAAAATTGATGAAGATCCAGGTTGCCGAACGTGCTGAATATATCCGCGTGATTATGGCAGAACTCAGCCGTGTTCAGAACCACCTGGTGTTCGTCGGCATGTTGCTGAACGACCTCGGCGCGATGTACACCCCCGCCCTGTATGCCTTTGAAGAGCGCGAGTTAATTCTTGATATCTTCGAAGAAGTTTCTGGCGCGCGCATGATGTGCAATTACCTGCGCTTCGGCGGCGTAGTGCGTGATATTCAACCCACCGCAATGCAGAAGATCAAGAACCTGGTCTTTGACCGTCTGCAAGCCAAGACCGATGAAATGGAACGCTTCTTGAGCGAGAACGAAGTCTTGGTCTCGCGCTTGAAAGGCGTCCGCGTTGTGGATGCAGAAACCGCGATCAAGTATTCAGTGACAGGTCCCGTGCTCCGCGCCGCAGGTGTACCGTATGACCTGCGCCGCGCTGACCCATATTCTGTATATGACCGCTTTGACTTCGATGTATGTACCCGCCCGAACGGCGATATGATGGATAACTACCTCATCCGCATCGATGAGATTCGACAATCCCTGCGGATATTGGAACAAGCCCTCAAACAAATCCCTGAGGGACCGATCAACTCCCAAAAACCAGCGTACCAGGTCCGGGTCCCGGCAGGTGAGGCGTATGGTCGCATTGAGTCACCCAAAGGCGAGTTGGCGTTCTATCTCGTCTCGAATGGCAAACCGAATCCGTGGCGCTATCATGTGCGCCCCGCGTCGTTTGTGAATATCACCTGCCTTGAGCAGATGTGCATCGGCACCAAGATCGCGGATTTTGTCGCGTTGCTGGGTATGCTCGATATCGTGATGGGCGAGTTGGATCGCTAAGAGGAGCTGAATATGTTTGGTAAAGGAATTCTCAAAGGTTTACGCGTGACCTTTATACGCTATTGGAATACATACTGGGATGATATCGTCTGGCTGTTCCAGGGCAAGAAACGCTATAACAGTGCGGAAGGCATTGCCCATCGTTCGAGCTCGAAGACGCGCGGCATCTTCACAGTTCAATATCCTGAAGAAAAGTTGGTGCTGCCCGAGGAAGCGCGCTACATCCCGTTCCTGGTTTTCAATGAAGGCGCGGATGGAAAGAAAGAAGTGCTGTGCACCTCCTGCGGGATTTGCGCCAAGGTCTGCCCGCCGCAATGCATTTGGATTGTGCGTTCAAACGACCCGCAAACTGGTCGGCCAGTTCCAGAACCAACCGAGTTCTACATTGACGCCGATATCTGCATGAACTGCGGTTTCTGCGCGGAATATTGTCCGTTCGATGCGATCAAGATGGATCACGATTTCGAGATCGCTTCGTATGAGCGCAATGTGTATAACATGGAAAAACTGCTCAAGCCTGCTTCGTACTACCAAAGCATTCGCCCCGAAAATTTCGCGCGCGAAGAAGCCGATCGCAAAGCCAAGGAAGCTGCGAAGGCAGCCAAGGCTGCTGGAGCTGCTGCGGCACCAACGGCATCATAATATATTCGCGCTGAGCGGAGGGCTGAGCGTTCTTTGCGAAGACCGTAGTCGAAGCGTATTCGCAACCTGCGCTTCGACTACGCAACCTTCGACTTGCACTCAGATTGCTCCGCTCAGCGCGAAAAACTTTAATAGGTAAACCTAAATGACAATCACAAAAGAAGCAGTGCTTAACGCCCTTAGCAAAGTACAGGAGCCTGATCTCCATCAAGATCTTGTGACCCTGAACATGGTTCGTAATGTTGAAATCGAAAACGGGACAGTTTCAGCGACCATCATGCTTACCACGCCCGCCTGTCCCTTCCGCGTGAAGATAGAAAAAGACGCCAGGGAAGCGATCATGACGATCGAGGGTGTCAAATCTGCCATCATCAAAATGGATTCAGATGTACCAAACGATGGTCGCATGCGCGGGCTGGTCAACATGCCCATCCGCAACGCGATCGCAGTTGGCTCAGGCAAAGGCGGAGTTGGGAAGTCCACTGTCGCAGTGAATATTGCAGTAGCGCTTGCACAAAGTGGCGCACGCGTGGGACTGCTCGATGCGGATATTTATGGTCCCAACACCCCCACCATGCTCGGCGTTGAAAAACTCCCGCCGCCAAATGGACAGCGTCTCATCCCAGCAACGGCGCATGGCATCAAAATGATCTCGATGGGCTTGCTCGTCAAACCGGGTCAACCCCTCATCTGGCGCGGACCGATGCTCAACTCTGCCATCCGTCAATTTTTGGGTGATGTGGAATGGGGCGAGTTGGATTACCTGATCATTGACCTGCCCCCCGGCACAGGCGACGCATCATTGTCACTCGCACAGGCATTACCCTTGAGTGGTGCAGTGATCGTTACCCTTCCGCAGTTGGTCTCGCTCGAAGATGCCAGCCGCGGACTCAATATGTTCAAAACCCTCGAAGTACCTATCCTTGGCATCGTTGAGAACATGTCCTATCTTGAACTACCCGATGGCACACGTATGGATATCTTCGGTTCAGGCGGCGGTGCAGAATTGGCACGCGCTACTGAAACCACTTTCCTCGGCACCGTACCCATGGATCAAAACGTCCGTATTGGCGGTGATACTGGCAAACCGATCGTAGTCAGTTATCCAGATTCACCGGTTGCCAAAGCGTTGACCGAGATCGCACAACAGATCGCAGCGAAGGTTAGTGTTGCCGCGTTGAGCGGAAAGAACGAACTACCCATTAACATTGTGGAATAAAAATAACTTTCTCTCAACTTAACCTTCGATAATACAGATCTACTTGCAACAAGCCAACCAGTTGGCTTGTTGCTTTTTTAAGCATCTCCTTGTTTTCTCCGCCAAGTGGTGGAGAAAAATATTCCCCGACTGTAGGATGTGTCTTGAACATATTCATCATATGATTGTTTCAATATCCAAAACATTGGAAAAGGAGATTTGTTATGACTCTAATAGATTTTCTAGTTCTGGCAGTTGTAGCTGCCATTTGCGGCATGATCGGCGAGTCCTTGGCTGGCTATTCTGTGGGAGGCTGTCTAGTCTCTGCGGTAATAGGCTATATCGGTGCATTCGTCGGTTTGTGGGTGGCGCGCCAATTTGGCCTGCCAGAATTGTTGACTGTCACAATTGGCAGCACCTCTATTCCGGTGGTCTGGTCGATCATTGGTTCAGCGTTACTCGTCGCGGGCCTGGCGTTAGTTCGCCGAGCCACAGCTTAATTCGCAACTCTCTTTGTTCATCCCTCTTGAGACACAGGAATAGGCAACAAATTCAAATGAAGTTGCAGCCTGTGCCTCCCAGAGACTTGATAAGGCCGGATGAAAAAAATCCATCCGGCCTTTATTATTTATAACAATATAATCCATTTATACAACACTGCAATTCTTTATCGATGGGAGAGAAACATGTTTATCAGACAGCTCACACTTAAACGCGGTGTTACCGTAGGCGCCGTCAACATCAGCGACTATCATGAGATTCAAGAGGCACTCACTGGGCTGGCAATCCCTCACCCCAAAACCGTGATCGTTTTGGTAGGCGGCGCAGGAGGCATCGGATTCCTGGATAAATTTCCCATGCGCAAAGCGGTGGGCATCGTTGCGCGTCTCGCAGAAGAGACCCAATCGGTTGTGGTTGATGGCGGAACACAGGCGGGCATTATGACCGAGATCGGGAAACAACGTCAGCGCAATCAGTTTTCATTTCCACTCATCGGGGTCGTTTTCGACAGCCTACTTATGCAGGAAGAGCCAGCAACCATTTTGGACCCCAATCATACCCATTTCTTTTTGATCCCCGGCGATGACTGGGGTGACGAATCAGGTTGGATCTCAAAGATCGCAACCGCCGTTACAAGTGACGCGAAATCCACGCTGGCAAATGGTGTTGCAAATCTCCAAAAATCGATCACGATTCTCGTCAATGGCGGAAATATTTCACGAACCGATGTGGAATACAGCTTACTGGAGAATCGCCCCACATTTGTGATGCGCGGGACGGGGCGCATGGCAGATGAGATCACACTAACAGGCAACGTTGTCGCAGTGGATATATCAAAGAAAGCCGAAGAAATTCTGGAGACTTTGAAGGCCAAGCTTATCTAGCCCGCGAACGAGATCACCAATAGTTGGAATAACGCAAACAATGCATTGAGCACAACGCCAATATAGGCAACCCAAACTCTGGATTCTTTTCGTACAATCCCCAAGACGCCGTAAACAACACCTATAAGTCCCGGCAAAACCAACAGCAACAGACTAATGATCCTTTCGGTTGTAATGGTTAAACCAACGAGGGCAGTTTCGAATAGCGTCAACAGAACAAGGAATACGATCGAGAGCACGAACAAAAGTATGGATTTCACACCAAGGCTAAGGTTCATATGGATTCTCCTGATGATAAAAATACAACGACTTCCCGAGTATAGCATTTCCATAAACATCACAGAGAACACAGCGACCCGACAGAAAAATACTTGTCGGGTCTTTTTATATTTTCGGTTTGCCCAATGCTCTTAAACCTTCAAGGTAGAACTTAACCCTTTCGCCCAGGAATGGATAGCGTTCCAATCACGATGGTCACCATGCGGGAAAATACCGAGAGCAACCGTGAGTCGCAGCATCAATGTATCCCAATTGAAAGGCAGTTTCTTGAAATCCAACATTCCGGCAAAGAAACCTTCATCCACTGGTTTGACTATCGCGCGCACAGGCGCGACCCAACCCGCAACACCTGTGCGGTAGTTCTCCGCATTTTTCATTGCCAGGGTAATGCAGACGGTGAACATGGCAAATGGTTTCTGCTTCAACGTTGCTGCATGAGACTGCATGAATTGGGTTGCTTCAGGCAACCATTTTGAGCCACGAATGGCGCTGCCTGCCACCACCGCCCGATACATGGACAAATCTTTCACAGCATTCATCGGCATCACATCCACCTGCGCCCCATCCTCCGACAACGTCCTACCAATGGCTTCTGAGATCTCTGCGGTAGAATCCGTACGGCTTGCGTATGTAACTAGAATCTTGTTTGACATTTTTCTCCTATATCTACAATATTATTTTAGGATTTACAGAAGTCACATACAATAGGCGAATGTCAACGGTTTGTAGGGTGGTTTATCATGTATTTAAATCGAGACCAGGATGCATCACGCTTTCAATTCTGTTCACTGTAACGATAGTTGTGGATTAGGATAAGTTACCGCATAATTCTGCAATTCAGTTGTTGTAATTGCCCTTCGTCATCGTGGATATACTACATCCTGATGAACGAGATACTCACTTACGACAAAATCGCACTTCTGCGGCTGGCATTTAAAGGGCTGGAAGACGATGAACTGCAACAAATGGCAGACCTGACCGAACTTTGCACCTATCCGCCAGAGCATATACTCTGTCACGAAGGCGCATACGAGGAGGTATTCTATATTGTCGCAGATGGCAATGTGGTCATCACCAAAAAAATGAGCGGCGAGGAAGGCGAACGAGTTTTACGCAAATTAGGCAGAGGTGCGCTGGTGGGCGAAATGGCGTTGATCCAAAATGCACCGCGCGCTGCAACGGTCCGCACCACCACGGAATGTACGGTGCTCGAGATGGAGAAATCGGATTTCGAGACCATCCTCAGCCAGAGTCCGCGGATGGCGATCGATATCATCCGTACGACTCTGGATCGGATGCGCGCCAACGACCAAATGATGATTGCGGATCTACAAAAGACCAACCAGGTGTTGAGTCAACTAGACCGCAACAAACTGGAGTTCATCCAGGTCGCGGCGCACGAACTTCGCACGCCGCTGACCGTACTGAAAGGCTATGTCAACGTGTTGGGGTCTTTCGCTGATATCAAAACCAACACAGCCATGAATGAAGTAGTTGAGGGTATCGTCAAAGGCGCTGACCGTATGCACGAAGTGGTCAATTTGATGCTGGATGTCACACGCATTGATTCTGAAACGCTGAAAGTTGCTGCTTTACCAGTGCCATTAAAAAGGGTGATCACTGATCTGGTACAGAGTCTGGGAAAAGATGCTGCCGAACGCAGGATCGAAATCAACACTTTGTACGCTGAAGATACGCTCAGCATCCAAGGCGATCCCAAATTGATCTCGAAAGCGCTCTATCATTTGATCGTCAATGCGATCAAGTACACACCGGATGGCGGCAAGGTGCTTGTGAGTACGCGCCCGATCGTGATGGATGGCAATATCCCTGGCATTGAGATCGCGGTCAGGGATACAGGCATCGGGCTGGATGTTGAACACCATGACCTGGTGTTTGAAAAATTTTATCAAGTGGGCAGTGTTGCTTTGCATTCATCCGGCAAAACGGCTTTCAAGGGCGGCGGAGCCGGTTTGGGGTTGGCAATTGTCCGCGGTGTGGCACGCGCACATGGCGGCAAGGTCTGGGTGGAAAGCGCAGGACACGATGAAGCTCAACTGCTCGGCAGCACATTTTATATGCAACTGCCTCTCGACCCACCGAAGGATCAGAAATAGCAACTACGTTATTTAGATAAGAAAGACCTAACGATCAATTGTCAGGTCTTTCTTATCTTTTATCAAGTTTTAGCATACAAAATCCCTTCCGGCTATAATCCTCTCGCAACAAATTCATATTACAAAGGGAATCACATGCAACTCTATTTCATCCGCCACGGACAATCCGTCAACAATGCTGGTTGGAGCGACCCAAACTACAAGGAAAGTCCCGACCCCTGGCTCACCGAGATCGGCGTTGAGCAGGCACAAATCCTTTCAGAATATCTTGAAAAACTGCAACCCATTGCTGAACATCAGGGCTGGGACCTGCACAACCGCCACGGCTTTGGCATCACCCATATCTACGCCAGCTTGATGGAGCGCGCCGCCCACACTGCTTCATATACCGCCCGGAAGCTTAGCGTCCCCTTTATGGCGTGGGAGGAGATCCATGAATCCGGCGGCATCTATGGACGCGACGGGGAGATGAAGCTCAAGGGTTTACCTGGCAGGACCAGATCATGGTTTGAAGCGAACATTCCCGAGTTGGTGTTGCCAGCCAGTTTGAATGGCACCGGCTGGTGGGGAGAACGTCCGCACGAAACAGAAGAGGAATGTCAATTGCGTGCCCAACAAGTTTGGGCTGAGTTACTCGCCCGCCACGGAGATAAGGAAGGTCAACCCGAAGCACGCGTCGCTTTCGTCAGCCACGGCGGATTCTTCGTACACATCATGTGTGCCATCCTCAACCTGCCCTGGCGCCAAGCCTCGAATGGGCTCAACTCCTGGTTCATGCTCAGCAACTGCTCGATCAGCCGCATCTCGGTCTACAAAGATGAAGTTGGTATCTGCTATCTAAACCGCACCGATCATTTGCCGAACCATTTGATCACGGGTTAAGAAATCTTTGCCACTATGTTCCGCGCCCTATGCATTCCTCATTCCGCTTTCTGCATTCTCCCCGCCTACGGTATAATTCCCTCACTATGAACCCAAACATTATCGGTGTACGTTTCACCAAAGTAGGCAAGATCTATCATTTTGACACATCCGCCGTTCCAGACGTGGGAGTCGGCGAGCACGTTATCGTGGATACCTCACGCGGCAAGCACCTGGGCGAAGTCATCCAGGTTGTGAAGGAAACGCCTCCGAAGCCCGAAGGCGGCTGGAGGTCCGTAGAGAGGCGGGCTACCCCTCGTGATCTGTTATTGCTCCAGTCCTGGCAATCCAAACAGACCGAAGCCATGATCAACTGTCGCGCCCGCGCCTCCGAACTGCATCTCGAAGGTGTCAAGATCGTTACTGCCGAATATAACTACGATGGCTCGCGCCTCGCCTTCCTCTTCAGCACGGAGAGCGAAGACAAGGTCGATCTCAAATCCCTCAAACGGGATATGCAGAACATCTACCCCAACGCTCACATTGAAATGCGGCAGATCGGTCCGCGTGATGTAGCGAAGATCATCGGCGGCATGGGTGCCTGTGGCATAGAAACCCGCTGCTGTTCCAAATTCCTGACCGACTTCTCCCCCATCTCCATCAAGATGGCAAAGGATCAGGGCATCTCGTTGACCCCCAACGAGATCACCGGTATGTGCGGACGCCTGCGCTGTTGTCTCATCTACGAATACGAGCAATACGTCGAAGCGCGCAAGACACTTCCCAAGCGCAACAAGCGTGTCATCACACCGAAGGGCGAAGGCAAAGTCATTGACGTTCTGCCCATGAGCAACAAGGTCATGGTCTTCATCGAGACCGAAGAAAAACGTTTCACCGAAACCTTCGACCGTGATGACATTCAACCTTGGGACGAACTCGAAGCCTTACGCCGCAAATCTGCAGCCCCTTGCGATCGTCACGATAGCGGCGGATGCACCTGCGGCAAATCCAGCCCCATCAAAGAGAATACCCTGCCGGTTTCCCGCAAAGAAAACGACAACCCTGCCCCGCGCAAAGACAACCAACCGCCTGCGCCCCGCAAACAAAATCAAAACCCGCGCAGAGACAACCGCCGAAATTAACGCCAACAGATACGGAGTACGCATCATGCAGTACTCCGTATTTTATAAATCGGACGCTGCGCCTCATTCCAACCCTCAACCTGCTTCAACCTCCAAACATGACTCTCCCCGACAACTGGACCTCTCCCCAAAACATCCTCGTCATCCTCGCCCATCCCGATGACCCCGAATTCTTCTGTGGTGCAACCCTCGCCCGCTGGGCACGCGCGGGACATCACATCACCTACCTCCTGCTAACTTGTGGTGACAAAGGCTTCAATCCTGTCACCACGCCCGCACACATGACACCCGATGAGTTATGTTCCATTCGGCATAAAGAACAATACGAAGCCGCTAAGGTCATCGGCGCTGAGGCTGTCAACTTCCTGGAATATCCAGATGGCTATCTCACTGCAGATCTCGATACGCGTCGCGCAGTCGTGCGCGAAATTCGCAGACACAAACCTGATATTCTCGTCACCTGCGATCCACAAACATTATTTGCCATCTACGGCATCAACCACCCCGATCATCGCGCTGCTGGGCAGGTGGTGCTCGACGCTGTCTTTCCCGCTGCCGGAAACCTCGCCTACTTCCCAGAATTATTGGAAGAGGGCTTTCAACCACACATGCCCAAAGAGGTCTGGTGCTCACTCACCATGGAACCCAACACAACACTCGACATCACCGACATGTGGGATGTCAAAATGCAAGCCATTCTCAAACACACAACCCAAGTGCAGGATGCCGAGAAACTGATCGAACGCTTCAAATCCCGCCGCGCTGAAGATAGCACCGAAGAAAATCCGCGCTACGAAGAGAAATTTAGAGTGGTGAAGTACAGTTAGAAAGTTACAAGTCAACAGGTTGGAAAGTTCAAACTCAACTTTCCAACTTTTCAACCTTCAACCTAAAAACGGAGAACATATGCCCAACTTTCTCAAACAAGCCCAAGAACTCTTTCCATACACCCAAGCCATGCGTCGTGACTTTCATATGCACCCCGAACTCGGGTTCACCGAAGTCCGCACGGGTGGCATTGTTGCCAAAGAACTCGAAACCCTCGGTATTGAAGTCACCAAAGGCGTCGGCAAGACTGGCGTCGTCGGCTTGATCGAAGGTACAAAACCGGGTCCAACGATCCTCCTC
>Ga0180074_1000159_pt1 | contig 13979 bp, 10 predicted proteins | sample EasRiv366_16_10D_FD_121773 | JGI IMG/M metagenome (GOLD analysis project Ga0180074, IMG submission 121773) | Soil microbial communities from meander-bound floodplain in the East River, Colorado, USA - East River metaG ERMLT366_16_10D | ecosystem: Environmental > Terrestrial > Soil > Floodplain ...
TGTGGCCGATCCTCTCCACCTTTTATTTAAGCTTTTTCATTGCTCCCACAGGGATCAACCAAACCCGAACGTTTGTGGGCTTTGGTAACTATCTGAGCATGCTTCAGGATTCTGCCTTTTGGGAAACTATTCAGCGAACCATCTATTTCACCGTAGTCTCGGTAGGCTTGGAATTGATCATAGGGCTGGCAGTTGCCCAATTGATTCATTCGCGTCCGTGGGGTTGGCAATTTCTGCGCTTTAGCTTGATCATCCCCTGGGCTGTGCCAACCATTGTCAATGGCGCCATGTGGCGTTGGATCTATAGCGCTGATTTTGGCGCTTTGAACGGCCTTTTATTTCAATTGGGTTTGATCGAACATTATATTCCCTGGTTGACCCTCTCCAACGCTGCCATGAATCTGGTGATTGTTGCTGATCTCTGGCACACCATGCCGTTCGTAGCCTTGATCCTTCAGGCGGCGTTAGCGACTTTGCCGGAAGATTTAAACGAGGCCGCAGCTGTAGATGGAGCCAACGCATTCCAACGCTTTTGGTATATCCGCCTGCCACTATTACGACCAGCCATCTTGGTGGCGCTGATTGTTCGTACGGTGGAGGCTTTTCGCGTGTTCGATATCGTCTATATCATCACGAGTGGCGGACCAGCTTCCAAGACAATCACGATCTCCTATCTGACTTATCTCTATTCATTCTCATATGGCAAGCAAGGGACGGGTGCCGCCCTCTCTTTTCTAATTTCCATTTTTACGATCATCATGGCAATTCTCTACATTCGTTTTCTTTATCGCCCGGAGGATACACAAGCATGAGATATCGAAAATTCTTCCGTAAATTAGGGTTGTCGCTCCTTACCATTCCAGTCTTTCTCTTTATTTTCTTCCCGGTGTTATGGTTGTTCACTGCGAGTCTATCCACCCAGGTGGAACTATTTACTGTTCCGCCGCATTGGATTCCGCAACACCCCACGTTTCAAAATTATCTCGATATTATCTTTCCCAGCCAGGCCGCTTCTTCTGTACCGCGTACCTATGCTGTTGCTCTATTAAATTCGATCAAGATTGCTTCAATTGTCACTTTCATCTGCATTGTGTTGGGCAGTTTGACAGCTTATGCCCTCGTCCGCATCCCGTTCAAGTTCAATCTTCCGATCCAGATTGGTATTTTGGGAACACGGATGATTCCCGAAGTGTCATTGGTCATTCCACTATTCATAATAGCCTCCAAGCTGAATTTGATTAATAAACCCATCGTCCTGATCATTACGTATATGAGCTTTGCCCTCCCATTTGCCATTTGGATGATGGCTGCCTTTTTTCAAACGGTTCCCATCGAACTGGAAGATGCTGCGCGTCTCGATGGCTGTACCCGGCTGGGAATTTTGTTCCGGGTTGTGTTGCCCATTTCTATACCCGGGCTGATCTCCACTGCGATGTTTGTTTTTCTGGTTGCCTGGGATGAATTTTTTTATGCCCTCATCTTTACGAGCACGCTGGCCGCGAAAACAGCACCCGTGGCCATTGCCGAATTTATCGGTCGCTTTGCAGTGAACATCACTGGCATGATGGCGGGCGGTATTATGGCGGCTGTGCCCCCCGTTCTATTGGCGCTCATCTTTCAGCGTTACATCGTAAGTGGATTGACAGCCGGTGCAGTAAAAGGATAAGAAAGGAGCGATCATGAATAACAATGATTTTCCACGATTTGATTTGCAGGGACAGGTAGCGTTAGTCACGGGTGCAGCGCGCGGTATCGGAAACGCCTGCGCCCTGGCTTTGGCTCATGCAGGTGCAGATATCGCATTGGGATTGCGCGATGTTCAAACCGGAGGGGATTTAGCCAACAGCATCGAGTCCATGGGTAGGCGTGTACTGCGCCTGCAAATGGATTTAACCCACCTCGATGAAATTCAAAAGGCGGTGGATGCAGCGGTCAGCCATTTTGGGCGACTGGATATTTTAGTGAACAATGCCGGGCTGGGACCCAGCAACCTGGCCGAAAACGTGCGTGAAGAGGACTTCGACTTGACTCTCGCAGTCAATTTGAAAGGCACTTTTTTCGCGAGTCAGGCTGCGGGTCGAGTGATGATCAAGCAAAAGTACGGGCGCATTATCAACCTGAGTTCACAGGCAGGCCTGGTCGCTTTACCAACCGAATCCATATATTGCATGACCAAGGCCTCGATCTCGCATCTGACGAAATGTCTTGCTGTGGAATGGGGTCAATACAACATCACGGTCAACGCCGTTGCACCAACGTTCATCAACACACCCGGAACAGCAGAGGCGCTCGAAGATGCCGCTTTCCGCGCTGACGTTTTATCGCGCATCGCCTTGGGGCGCATCGGTGAGCCCATGGAAGTGGCCAGCGCAGTGGTGTTCCTTGCTTCTCCAGCAGCCTCTCTGATTACAGGCGACACGCTCCTCATTGACGGCGGCTGGACGGCGCGCTAACGATTGCTGAAAATTATTGTTTTGATGTGCAATCCAAGCAGAAAGGAGATGGCTTAACGCGAATCAAGTTGTTGCAGCTCACATTCCATGTGAAGCTTGGTGCTGATTCTCAAATCTTACTGTTATGTATCTATAGATAGAAAGGAATTCCCATGCAAAAGCAAAATCGTCTGTTCATCATTTTGACGGCTGTGTTGATGTTGGCATTTATGCTAAGCCTAATGGGAGGTTCTGCCAGTGCAAGTAGTCCAAACGCTCCAAAGACCAAGACGCCAACCCCGACTGTTGCGACCCCAACCCCTACCGGACCCTCCCCAACGCCTGGCCCAACACAAACCCCTGGGCCAACACCCACAGTCAGCTCCATCGAACTGACCTCGGGCTGGTCGCTCAAGTCGGCCGACAATGTGACCGATCCAGGCACGACCATTTCTACGGTAGGCTACAACGTTTCGAGTTGGTATCCCATCACCGTACCACCCACCGTCATGGCAGGTCTCGTCGCCAACAATGTCTACTCGAACGTCTTTTTCGGAACCAACCTCCAGTCTGTCCCTGATTTGACAAATCAGAACTGGTGGTATCGTGGGCAGTTTAATGCAATCGCTGGGGGCTCCGGGCAGCAGTATTGGCTCCGGTTCAAGGGAATTAGCTATCGCGCCCAGATTTGGCTCAACGGGACACTGCTCGACTCGAATATCGTTGGCACCCTGGTCGTACACGAGTACAACGTGACGAATATCGTTGTCAAAGGTGGAGTGAATGCCGTCGCCATCTTGGTCACACCGCCACGCCACGGATGTGCTGATCTGTCCTTCTGCACAGTGGACTGGAACCCCGAAGCACCAGATATGGAAGCTGGAATTTGGGGCAAGGTCCTACTCGATACCACCGGTGCGGTCGCATTGCGCGATCCGTATGTGAAGACCATCCTGCCGTTGCCCGCGACTAGCTCCGCGGATTTGACCGTATACGTGGATGCTGTCAACGGGACGAATAGTCAAATCAGTGGCGCGGTTAGTGGCACGATCACCAAGGCCGGCTATCCGACCATCAACTTCAGCCAGAACGTCACGCTGAATCCTGGTGAGCGTAAAGAGGTCACTTTTGACCCGGCGACATTCACCCAACTGCATGTCACCAACCCCGCAATCTGGTGGCCCTATCAATATGGTAGCCCGGAACTCTACAACCTGAGCGTTTCGTTTGTCGCCAACGCCCAAACTTGGGACACCAAGACCATCAAGTTCGGCGTTCGCCAGATGACAGATTACCGCACCAATGTTCACGGCGTCTCCTTCGCTGGCTACAAGGTCAACGGCGTCAACATCCTCTATCGCGGCGGCGGTTACATGTGGGATATGTTCGCGCGCTGGGATACCAAGATCAATACCGCCCATATGCAGTACGTCAAGGATATGGGACTCAATATCGTCCGCTTCGAAGGCACCATCGGCAACGAGGAGATCTATGACTTGGCCGATCAAATGGGTATCCTGCTCTTTGGCGGCTTCGTATGCTGTAGTAAGTGGGAGAATAACAGCGGTTGGACGACAGAAGAGCATACCGTCGCCATGGCCTCGGCAGACAGTCAACTACGCAATCTGCGCTCGCACGCCAGTGTGCTGCTCTGGGCCTACGGCAGCGATATGCCGCCCACCGCAGCCAATTTAGCCGATTACAAAGCCATCGCGACAAGCCTGCACTGGCAGAATCCAACGCTGGATAATGTCGCCACCTGGGCGAACGCGAACGCCGGGATGAAGATGGACGGACCTTATGTGTGGGAACCGCCCCTGTTATTCTGGGACACGACCAGGGCTGGCAGCGCCTTCGGCACCACCGGCGAAGAAGGGTTTGAGTCCGTTCCACCCGAGGAGAGCTTACTCAAATTCCTCGCGCCGGGCGATCTTTGGCCCATCGGCGCCACCTTTAACTATCATTCCGGCAGTCCACATACGCCTTTCGACAATGTCACCGCCTTCAGCAACGGTGTGAACAACCGCTACGGCGCGAACAGCAACATCACAGATTACGCTCGTAAAGCGGAACTCTTGAACTACGAGTCAGTGCGCGCTTTCTTCGAGGCCTGGAACGCAAATAAGTATACAGGCCCAGACGCCACCTTCGGCACGATCTTTTGGATGCAAAGCAATGTCTGGCCATCGGTGCACTGGAACCTGTATGACTACTACTTCAAGCCTGGCGGCGGATTCTATGGAGCGAAAAAAGCCAATGAGCCTGTACACGTCTCGTATAACTATTTCAACAGGAATGTACAGGTGGAAAACTCCAGCCTGATAACCGACAACGCCATGACGGTCTCAGCCACAGTGTACAACATCCCGACTCTGACGCAGATGTACACCAATCAGGTTGTGATCAACGCGGCGGCGAACGCGACAACACCGGTCTTCACCATTCCAACCATCAGCGGGCTGACGACGACTTACTTCATCCGCCTGCAAGTGCGGAATTCATCGAGTCAACTCGTTAGCAACAATTTGTACTGGTATTCGACGACCGCAGATGCGTTCGGGAACAAGTCGAACTGGTACTCAACCTCCGTGAGCACCTATGCCAACCTGACTGGACTCAACAGTCTTCCATCAAACTCCAGTGTGACCGCTTTAGTCTCACGAACGATTGCCGGTGGACAAGAAACAGTGACCATCACTTTGAACAATACCAGCGCGACGAATATTGCGTTTTTTATGCGCCCTGAAATAACAGCAGGAAATGGTGGTCTGGAAGTCCTGCCAGTGACTTACACCGAGAACTATGTCTCGCTGTTTCCTGGTGAATCGATCACCATCACAGCCAAATATGCAACGACAGATTTAGGCGGTCAATCTCCGTACTTAAGGCTCAAAGGCTACAACGTACCACAAACCTCGATCGTGATTCCATAACTAATACTATGAAGGGGATGGTCTTTTGATCATCCCCTTCTTCAACGTATCAAAAACAATGAACTCATTAAATCATAACACTTATGTGCAAGATATTCTGAGTCAAGCCGACTCTGTGAAAGTTGCCCTGACAAAATTCGACCCAACTTCACTCAAATCATTAACACACTCTATTCAGCGGGGTGATTTTGATCGCATTGTGCTCACCGGTATGGGCGGGTCGCTCTTTGCATCCTATCCAATCTGGTTGCAGCTTATCAACGCGGGTTTGCCTGCCTATTGGATCGATTGCGCCGAACTTATCCATCACGCGCAACCCATCGTCACAAAACACGCCCTGATTTGGATCACCTCGCAATCAGGGCGAAGTGCAGAGATCGTATCTGCGCTTGAGGTTGTCAGGCAGGCGGGCGCAACCATTCTGGCAACAGTTAATGATTTGAACAGCCCGTTGGCGCAAGCCGCACAATATCATGTTCCCATCCATGCCAAAGTCGAAAAGACGGTTTCAACACGCACGTATGTCAATACACTGGCAGTCAGTCAACTTGCCGCGCTCACGTTAACCAACGGAAATATTCAAAACGGTTTGGATGAATTGAACAGCACCACATTGGGCATGCAGGATTATTTTTCTGATTGGGAGACTCATCTGCAAACGATTCAAGAACGCATCACGCCTACCCCGAACCTGATTCTGCTTGGACGCGGTTCTTCCCTCGCAGCCGTCTACACTGGAGCATTGATACTCGGCGAAGCATCCAAGGTCGCCGCAATTGGAATGCAAGCTGGCGAATTCCGCCACGGTCCCATGGAACTGGCTTCCGAAAAGTTAACAGTTCTTCTCTTCGCAGGTCCGCGCGAGACTCAGGAGCTCAACTCGCACTTGCACAAGGATCTGAATGAAGCGGGCGCGCGTTCGGTCTGGATTACAACACCTGATGATATCCAACTCGAACCACAGATTCCCATGCCACGTGCCATTGGAATTGGATCATCAATCGTTGAAATCATTCCAATCCAAATGTTGACGAGTCACATGGCACTGCAAAATGGAGTCGAACCCGGACAATTTTTCAGATCCGAAAAAGTGACATTGGCTGAATAAAATCAAACTTAAACTTACCCTATCATCAACTTCGGGCGGTATTGCAGCGCCTCCGCCAGATGTGCGGATTGAATCTCTTCACAACCCGCTAAATCCGCGATTGTCCGCGCCAGTTTCAGGATGCGGTGATAGGCTCGTGCTGATAGATTCATTTGACTCATGGCTGCCCGCATCAAACTCTGACCTTCATCCTGTAACCTGCAAAATTGCCTGATCTCCCCGACACGCATATCGGCATTAGAGATGATGTCGGACTGCGAACCAGCAAAGCGTTGCTTTTGAATGTTGCGCGCCGCCTGCACACGCTTGCGAATCGACTCGCTGGTCTCCCCCATTCGATCACTACTCAACTTTTCGTAATCTACTCTTGGCACTTCGATGTGAATGTCGATTCTATCAAGCAGTAGACCCGAGATTCGTTTCTGGTATTTGGTAACGACAGCAGGCGCACACCCACAGGCCTTTTGTGGGTCGCCAAAGTTGCCACATGGGCAGGGATGTACACAAAAGGATTTAATTAGTGTTAAGCAGCATTTTTCAAACACAAAACAATGTATTTGGCATGTGACCATAATAACGGTGATGCAATGTCGCCCCAGCGCTCCACCCAAGTTGGATAATAAGATGGAACATTTAAGTTCTCCGCAACTTGCTCTGGTAAATTCAAGTTGCTGTCTGCATGCGACTCGATCCACCTCTGACAAACTTGGATTTTTTGTTGCAGGTCACCTGCCGGATCCGGACATTTGGCTGCCAACTCGACGTAATACCAACAAAGCCAGGCAGTCAGTAAAATCCATGCACCGCCACCGTAATAAGAATCCTTGCCATACCGATGAACACCACCATTATGCAAAATGGTGGCTTCGATATGTTCCACGGTTTTTACCATGAGTGGGTCATCAACAGCGACAACCCGATAAGGGACAGCCAACCCCAACAGGCTCGCATCTACGGCAACGGCATCAGGGAATTTTACAAAGTGACCAAACGACTCTGCACCTGAAAGCAATTGTTTTCGGATCGCATCCGTCACCTGTTGATGATTCTTGCTCGTCAATTCAGAATGAGCCTGAAGTCCGCCGTAGATCGCAGCCAGTGTATGCGGGTGGACGTGATCCGGGAATTCCTCCCAGCAATCATAATTAGGCAAAGACCAGAGTTCACTCAAATAATCAGCGACAAGTTCAGCGGCATCCAGCACTTCTTGTGAGAGTTGTGCTTCTGGGTTCTGCTTATGATGCTCATTGAGTGCCCAAAGCCATGTGCCAAAACCATCCAATTGAAAGTTGGGCCAGTTGCCAGGTTCACCATCGGTTCCATCCAAGCGATAGCGTGTGTGCAGAATTTCAGCCTCGGTCAGTTTTTCGCCAGCGCGCGCCTTGGCAAGACCTGTGAGCACCAACTCCTTGCGTTCGTTGACCCGCTCAGCCACCCAGCGGTGGAATCGATGAGCGCTTGCATGTTGACCAGCTAGGTCCATGGCGTAGGCAATGAAGGAACCATCCCGAAACCAACAATAATGGTATGTGGGGAAATTCGGGCTTGCGATGTAGGCACCGCTCGCCGATTGATTTTCAAGAATAATCTCGATGCTACGTTGATATAAGTCATTCATAAATAGCTACCAACCCTATGTAATTGATTTGCGGAATCTGAAAAGTCAAAGTTCCATCAGCGTATTCAAAATCCAACACTTGCAAACCATCAATCAATTCCGGGCAATCCCAGAATATTTGTGACGGTCGTTTGTTCATCTGAATTTTTAAGGAAATATTCTGGCAGGGCGTTGGGGCTGCATGCGTTTCATCCCACCGTTGATGTGGGTCAAGCCCATTGAAATTAACTAGTTGAATAGAGAGTGAATTTGGATAGCGTCGCACCACAGTCATTACGGAATCATCCGTGGAGATAAACTTAGGATTAAGTTCATCCTCTGCCCAGTTATTTTTCTCAACATCTGATAATGGATAAGAACTCAACCATTCACCATTGCGGACAGTAAAATCTGCAAGCTTTCGTAATGCTGAAGACAGTTCAGATGAGATTTCTTCATGCTTGGGAAAATAAGGATCAGAAAGCAGACGTGCGTCCTCACCCAATTCAATGCGCGTGCCACCGCAGGCTACGATCACAGCATCAGCCAATAGACTATTCGCTGGGCGGTTGGCTGGTAGATAGTGTGCAATCACAACAGCTTTGCCATGCGAACGGCGAACCGCATTCAAAACAATCTCCGCCAAATGACGATATTCCACATCCGGGGGCCAAATTTCGATATACATAAAATCAACGGCAGACTCAGCCAACGCTTCAATAGGCCAGTTGCCAACAGCGTTGAATAGAATCGTTTGATCAGGATGTTGATCAGACGCAACTTGAATAAAATCCACAAAGGCTTTTGGTAGATCGACAGGGTGATGTTTCGAATCCCAGGCAAGTTTTGGATCGCCGTATTGGTCAATGTGCAAACCGTCGAAGGGAATGTTTTGTAATGTCCGTGTTCCTTCGGCAAGTAAATGTTCACTCCACGGGCTGCCTGCCATTGGATTCATCAGCCCGAGGAAATTTTCACCGAAGGCAATTGGCTTTCCAGCTTCATCATACAGTGCCCAGTCAGGATGGGCGCGCCAAAAATCTGCAGAGGCAGCGTAAATAGCGAGATAAGGCATAGACGCCATGCCATATCGATGTGCGACATCTACTAACCTGCGAATAGAAGCTATCGACATCGTGCGTCCAAGCGGATCAGTATATTCCTCGGTAGGAGCCAACAATTGATCGTGGCGAAATTGCCAGTCGTAGAACTGCAAGCCGTTGATATGAAAACGCGTCAGTTTTTTTAGAACAGTTTCTGGGTCCGCGCGTGAGGCGCCGAAGTCGGTGAGGAATCCGTAACGGGGGAAATCAGTCCACTTGGAAAGAACGTCAAAAGCCGTCGTCGCATATAAAGATGGCGAGGAGATTTCAAAGCATGCAGAATATCCCGCTGGAGTGATAGGTGGCGTCCACTGCATTTGAATGGTTTGTTCACCGGGTATGAGCTGTGCTTCTTTTTCAATGACAATGGGTTGTTCGGCGAGATGTCGAATAAAAATTCGAAGTGTGATGTTTTGCGAAACTGAAGTTTCAAGTTCAATGAAAAATGTGACAACCTCGCCAGGAGCAAAACTTCCCTGCGACGGATAGAAATCAACGATACGCATATTAACCCTTCAGACCCGTGGTGGAAATGCCTTGCACAAAATGACGTTGGAAGATAATGAAGATAATCAATACAGGCACGAGCGCAACCAATGAGGCGGCGAAGACCTGCCCCCATTCGGTGAGGTGTTCGCTTTGAAAGAGCGCAATACCAATTGGTAACGTGCGCTGGCTGGCATTTTTAATCGCCACATTCGCCCACGCAAATTCTTCCCAGCTATAAAGAAATGTATTGATGATAACGACCGAAATGCCGGGCCATGAAAGCGGGAGAATGATTTTCCAGAAGATCGTCAATGGTCCGCCGCCATCGATCAACGCAGCTTCTTCAAGATCACGCGGCACATTTTCAAACACACCGCGCAGCAAAAACGTTTGCATCGAAATATTCATCGTCGCGTACACCAGGATCAAGCCCCAATGATTGAACAGGTTCAACCATTTCGCAACCAGAAATTGCGGGATAATCAACATGACCGGCGGCACCATCATGCCAAGCAAAAACATTGTAAACAAAGCTTCCTTGCCAGGGAAGCGTAACCGGGCAAACCCGAACGCCAACATCGATGAAACCAAAACCGTTAGGAGCGTGCTAACGATCGCCACCTTGCTACTGTTTAGAAAATAAAGACCAAAGTTATCTTTGCCAAGAGCAACAATGTAATTCTTAAACGTCCAGGTTTGAGGCCACAAACGCGGCGGCAATTCGAAGATCATGGTCTGCGGTTTGAACGAAGTGATGACCATATACCAAATCGGAAGCAACACAAAGCCTAATCCCAAAATCAGGATGACGAGTCGGAGTAATGTTCCCAAACGTTGTTGTGACATTCGCTTCATGCTACGCCGCCTGCTGCTTCATCAACCGCAGCTCGATCAAGCTGACGAAGAATACAAAGACCGTCAGCAAATAGCTGATCGCTGCGCCATAACCAAAGTCAATGCGACCAAAGGTGGCTTCATACATCAGAGTTAGGACTGAGTGAGTTAAGTCCATGGGGTCGCCGCCGTGTGTGATCAACTGAAATGGGACGTAGGCATTCAATCCACCGATGACCAGCACCACAACGAGGAAAAGTATTGTAGGACCAAGCAGGGGCCAGGTGATGTAACGCAATTGGGCGGCAGAGTTGGCACCGTCCACGCGGGCAGCTTCATACAATTCGGCAGGAATGGCTTGCAAGCCGGCAAGAAAAATAATCGCAGCCCAACCGATGCCTTTCCAGATATCGAGGAGAATGATCGGGACGAGAGTCAGGATCGGGTCGGCGAACCAAAGCACATCTTTTGGAATGACGCGCAGGATATCCTTGAGGAAATAGTTCACCAGTCCAGCTTGTCCATTGAACATGTATTCAAACAATAAACTCACGATAACCCATGAGGTGATCACAGGCAAGTAATATGCCACTCGAAAGAAGGTCCGCCCGCGAAAGTTTTGATTGAGCAAGAGCGCCACGCCAAGCCCCAGAACCATTTTCACAAATACCGTAATAACCGTATACGCAAGTGTGTTCAGAATGGCGCGTTGGAAAATCGGGTTAGACAAGGCACGTTGATAGTTACCAAACCCCACAAAGACCGATTGGTCGGGATGCACGATCTTCCATTCAAAAAAGCTGATCCGCAATGAATACAGCATCGGTCCCAGGAAAAATAGAACAAACAATATCAATCCGGGGAGCAGAAAGATCAAGGCGGGCAACAGGTCTGAGTGACGACGTTTGGTGAGCATGGTTTGGTGGTGGGAGAGTTGTGGGCGGTTTTATACCGCCCACAACTGAAAGTTCCATCCTATCCCATCTTATTCCAGAAGATGGGATAGTGACAATGGTTTATTTTAGCAGGGCATCAATTTCCGTGGCAGCTTGATCGAGCGCTTCCTGCGGAGTCTGTTCACCCTTCAACATGCGCTGATATGCATTGTTGATAGCGTTGTCCATGTCGCCCCATTTGGGATGCGGGACGCGCGCCTGGGCGGTCTTGAGTTGTTCCTGGAAGACCGCGAAGTACGGCGGCATGGCAGGGTCACCAGCCAAGGAGGCAAGTGTCGGCATCTGACCCACGGAAGCCATCATCTTTTGCGCATCAGGGCTGAGAAGGTAAGCAGCCCACTTCATGGCGGCATCTTGATTCTTGGAGCCATCGAGTACGACCACATCTTCACCACCAACTACGGAACTGGTTGTGCCCTGAGGGCCGGTTGGAATCGGTGCAAAGTTAACCTGGAAATCAGGATAGTTGCTCTTGTAAATATCGACCATCCATGGACCATCAATGATCATGGCATATGTGCCTTGAGCATGGCCAGCGTCGGTTGCAATACCACCGCCCAAAAGGTTCGGGGATAAACAACCCTTATCATATAGATCTTTGAGCATGGTGAATGCTGCCACGCTCTCGGGTCCATTGACATAACCCGTCGCTGTAGTGATGTTCTCGTCAGTAACCTTGCCACCCATCGCGTAGAAGACAGGTGCCGGCGCCCAGAAGTATGTGCCACCTTCAGCATAGCCGTATTGTTTCTTGGCGGCATCGGTCAACTCGCAGGCATTTGCGGCAAATTCTTCCATGGTCGCAGGTGGAGCGGTGATACCAGCAGCATCGAAGTCAGCTTTGTTCCAGAGCAAAACCTGAGTGTTAGTATCGAGCGGTAAACCGTAATAGTGGTCCTTCCATTTATTAGTGGAAAGCGGACCAGGGAAAGTATCCTTGATAATGTTGTCGAAATCAGGCAGCTTGCCATCCAATTGAACAAGCGCGCCCTGATCAGCAAATTCTGATACCCAGGCAATATCCAAACGCGCTACATCAGGAACTGAGCCGCTGGAGATCGCAGTCAACAAAGCGGTCTTGTAATCATTGTAGGCATAGCGGGTTGTTTCAACTTTGATGCCGGGGTTGGCAGCTTCGAAGGCAGCGATCACCTGATCTAATTGAGCTGTTTCAGGGTCGCTGTGTGTATGCCAATATTGAATAGTCACTGGCGCGGGCGCTTCGGTAGGCGCCACAGTGGCAACGGCAGGTGCTTCGGTTATGACGGGTGCAGCAGTGGGTGTCGTGGCAGGAGCGCCGCAGGCAGCCAGTAAAGTAGCAGAGACGATCAATAGACTAACGAGCATCCATGTAAAACGATTGGTTTTCATTTCTCTTTATCTCCATTTTTGATATTTGGATAACCGGTGAAATTCATTCTTCAATCAATATGTTTTAGGCAGAATCACCTCTACTTTCTTTAGTGAGTAAAATAACTCAGGCAAAAAAATTTACGCGACGGGATTGGCTACTTTTTTATGGATGGGCGATTCGAATACTTCACGTAACACAAGTCCGGCGGCTCCACGCGCCCAGGCATCATCGCCCCACGGGGCAATTTCAACAGTATTCGGATCGAACAATCCGGGCATGGTATTTTGCTGAATAGACTCCTTCATGGGTGTAAAAAGAAAATCACCTTCTCGCGTCCCCTCACCGCTGATGATGATCTTCTTTGGATTAAACAAATTGATGAGATTGGCAATCCCAATCCCAAGGATGCGACCAGCTTGATCAAAGATCCAGATCGCAACCGCATTTCCTTTTTGAGCGAGAGACAACAACTCGTCCAAGCTTTGAATCGAGACTGAAAGTTCACCACGTGCAGCCGCTTCTTGCGCAGCACGAATCAAGCCTGGGTCGCCAACATAAGCTTCCAAACAACCATGTTTGCCGCAAGCACATAATGGTCCGTCAGGGTTGATAGTCGTATGACCAAATTCGCCCGCGCCGCCAGTTTGTCCGCGATAGAACTGGCCATTTGCAACAATCCCCAGCCCCACGCCACGTCCAACCGTGACGGTCAGGAAATTATCCACGCCCTGGCCATGACCGAACCATCTTTCCGTGAGGGTCAGCGTGTTGACATCATTTTCAATGTAAACGGGAATATGAAGTTTGCTTTGGAGCATGGAGCGCAGCGGGACATTATCCCAACCATAAATCGGTGACTGGCGCAGGATGCCATCCTCTGCATCGACAATGCCAGCCAGACCAACGCCAACACCAAGCAATTGTTTTTTCGTTATCTTTTGTTCGCGGATAAACGAAGTAACCATCTGAGCCAAATCGTCCACAACCTGTTCGGGTTTGTGCCCAGAAAGCGGCAAGGATGCTTTGGCAATAACCAGCGCTTCCAAGTCGGTCAACGCACAGACAGCATGGGTTTCGGTGAGTTTGATGCCAACAACATATCCGCCCTTTGGGTTAATAACCAACAAAATTGGGGGACGCCCGCCACTGGAATCGCCAGCGGCTTTCTCCAAA
>Ga0180074_1000160_pt1 | contig 13961 bp, 13 predicted proteins | sample EasRiv366_16_10D_FD_121773 | JGI IMG/M metagenome (GOLD analysis project Ga0180074, IMG submission 121773) | Soil microbial communities from meander-bound floodplain in the East River, Colorado, USA - East River metaG ERMLT366_16_10D | ecosystem: Environmental > Terrestrial > Soil > Floodplain ...
ATTAATCGGCTTAAGCAATTTAGGCGCATCGCCACTCGCTATGAGAAACGGGCTGCTAATTTCTCTGCCATGATCACCATTGCCTCTCTTTTCCTCTTTTCGGATTTTGCATACAGGCTCTAGGCATCATCGGTGGAATTCCAACTTATGATGGTCATGTGTGGGAGCTTCATCCGCTGGCGGTTCAACTTAATCTACAAGGACAAGGTATTGGTCGCGCGTTGATCGAAGATTTTGAAGAGCAAGTCCATCAGCGCGGTGGATTGACCATCACATTGGGAAGTGATGATGAAGACAACATGACTTCATTATCAAATGTTAATTTATTTGAAAGCACATGGGAAAAGATTCAGAACATCCGCAACTTAAAGGGACATCCCTTTGAGTTCTATCAAAAGATGGGCTATGTCATCACTGGCGTTGTGCCCGAGGCAAATGGGATCGGCAAGCCGGATATATTGATGTCGAAGAGGATGAAATAGGACTCGCTCTTTCGGGGGCTTGGCCCCCGAAAGAGCGAAGTATGTTAATGCGTTTCGGTCACTTTTGTGATCGAGCGCGGTGTTTCAGTATCATAACCTTTGACGGTTGTAAGGTGGCAGGCAAATAATTGAGCGGGGAGAATGCTCACCAGCGGAGTCAGCCATTCGGGAATCTGAGGCGGGAGTTGGATCGGCGATTGAGCCAGCGCGAGCGTATCCGCATCATCTGAGATCATCACAAGTTCGGCATTGTGTTGTTTGCGCAAACGCGTGAGCATCTCTTTCATTGTGTCATGAACTTTGCCTTTGGGCGCCACGGCAAGGACAGGGAATCCGCCTTCGACCATGGCGATGGGACCATGCTGAAAATCAGCGGAGGAATACGGCTCGGCAATGGTATAGGTCAGTTCCTTGAGTTTGAGCGCCCATTCGAAGGCGGTGGCGTAATTGAAGCCGCGCCCCAGCACTACACATTGACTCATATACCGAAACCGCTCCGACATACGCGCGATCGCTTGATCTTGCGTGAGCGCCTGCTCAGCCCACTCGGGCACGGAGGCAAGCTCGTTCCAGCGTTCATCTGACCCACCCATGGCGGCAGAAAGCATGGCAACCGCCATAAGTTGGGATGTGTAGGTTTTGGTTGCAGCAACGGCTTTTTCAGGACCCGCTTGAATATCGAGCACAAAATCAGCAGCCTTGGCAAGCGGCGAATCGGGGATATTGGTGATCGCCAGCGTTAGGCAGTTTTGTTTGCGACCCTCTTCCAGAACACTAACAATATCTGGCGATTGACCTGATTGCGATACACCCACTACCAGCGCATTCTGTAAACGCGGCGGACTTTGGTAATACGTAAACAAGGAGGGCGTTGCCAATGCTAGCGGAAGTTGATTGTGTGCGCCCCACAAATAATTTGCATAGCGCCCGGCATTATCAGATGTGCCGCGCGCTGCAAGAAATGCGTAATGCACATTGCGTGCTTGAATCGCTTTAGTGATCTCAAGCACAGTTTTCTTTTGACTGTTCAGTAATGAAGCCAGTCGTTCAGGTTGTTCAAAGATCTCGGAATGAAGTGTCATGTTGTCCTCTGCTCCATTTTACCGCTTGTCCTATTTTTTACTAACCCTTCTGGTAATTTGATGCTAACAAAAAAACCATCAGCATGCTGACATAACACGGCACAGAGGTTGATCACACAAATAAAGAATCTGCGAATATTTTTACAAGCAACACAATCACGTCTCTTCAAACAAATAATGAACGCCAAAAATATTTTAAACAATTATTATTTAACAGAAATCATTCTTCATCACAACACACAAACGATTCAATCATTGATCAAACGATTCGTTGCGATTCGTTTTATGAATCATAGATTAACTTGTTTGCAAAATTTTAAGTTAATCATCATCAAAAAACCTTTACATAAATTGAATAATAGATACAATCTATATAGTTATATATCATCATACATGATTCAAAAAAAATAAAGTTGAATCAAAATAAAAAATATTTATTCAACAACATGATGTTTGATGTATACATAACGCAATCAAGATAAAACATCAACACTATACAATCATCTTGATTGATTGAAACGAAAGAAAAGGACTCGACATGTATCTCTGTGTATTATCAAGCACGCCGGATGACCCGAATGACACGCCCTATGACCCATCCGCACATATGAATGGCATCAAATGGAAACATCATCCGGTGCAGCCGAAGAATGTTGAAAAACAAATCCGCGAACTTATCAATGAAGGCGTGGACGTGTTTTTCAATCTTTGCGATGGCACCCCCGACGACGCACTATCGGGCATCGGTCTCGTGCAACTGATGGAAAAATTAGGCGTGGCATTTACCGGTGCCGATTCAAAATTCTTTGATCCCTCCCGCCAGGAAATGAAAGCCTATGCCAAGAAGGCAAATGTCCCTACACCCGGTTGGGTGATGGTGGATCGTGTGGAAGATGTAGAACGCGTTGCCAAACGTTTGCGCTTCCCGGTGCTCGTCAAGCCGCCACATGGATATGCCAGTGTCGGCATCACGCGCGACTCACGCTGTGAGAACGTGGAACAGCTCAAAGTGCAGGTCAGACGCGAGATCGAGCAATTCGGTCGCGCATTGCTGGAGGAATTCATCGAAGGTCGTGAGTTCACCTGTCTCATTGCCGAAAATCCGGATGATGCTGAGAATCCCATTACCTTCAAGCCGGTTGAGTTCATCTTCCCCAAAGGCGAATCGTTCAAACACTATGATATGAAGTGGGTCGAATACGAGAAAATGTCAGTTGCGCCGGTGAACGATAAGCGCATTGAAAAGGTCCTGCGTGAACAGACCGCACGTTTGTTCAAAGCCATGGACGGCAACGGCTACGCTCGCTGTGACTATCGTATGTCTGCTGATGGCACGATCCACATGCTGGAGATCAACCCGAACTGCGGAATTTTCTACGCGCCACATGAACCGGGCTCAGCGGATTTCTCCTTGATGAATGACCCCGTTTATAATCATCAAAAATTCCTAAAGCTGATCGCCCGCTCGGCTCAAAAACGTCAAGCCACTATGCTGGCAGCAAAGATGAAGAAACAACAGATGAAGAAGCAGCGTGTTGAACAGATGGCTTACACGTAAGAACTGATAATTGGTAAGCAGTAACTAATGAGCGGACATTAATGTCCGCTCATTTTGTTTACCCCCACCCAGCCTCCCCCAAATTCGACGAACCCCAGTCGAATTTGGGGGAGGTGCCCGAAGGGCGGAGGGGGCAATTTTGTTTATAATCGAACTTCGGAGGAAGAACTTATGTTGAAAAAGAAGATCGTATTCATTGGTCCCGGCGTGATGGCAGAGGCCATGATCGCAGGCTTATTACGCAAGCAACTGGCAAAGCCCGAGAATATAACTGCATCAGGTCCACGCGAGGAACGTGGAGCAGAGTTGCATAAAAAGTATGGCATCAAATCCACAACAGATAATGCTTCCGTCGTATCGCACGCGGATGTGGTGGTACTCTCCGTCAAACCGCAGCGTCTCACTGAAGTAATGAAGGGACTGAAAGGCATCCATTCCGATGCGCTGGTCTTATCCATTATCGCGGGCGCAAATATCAAGAAGATCAGCATCGGCTTGAAACACAAATCCATTGTACGTTCGATGCCGAACACGCCCGGTCAGATCGGTGAAGGCATTACGGTGTGGACTGCATCCAAAGAAGTGAGTGAAGAACAACAGGACATGGCGCGCGCACTGCTCGGTGCATTAGGCGAAGAAGTTTTCGTGGAGGATGAAAGCTATTTGGATATGGCAACCGCCCTCTCGGGGTCCGGACCCGCGTACGTCTTCCTGTTCACTGAAGCGTTAATCGACGCCGGAGTCCACATGGGATTCCCCCGCCGCATTGCCGAGCAACTCGTCTTGCAGACCATCAAAGGCTCCGCTTCTTTCTACCAGCAAGCGGCTCGCCATCCTGCGACCTTACGCAATCAAGTGACATCCCCTGGCGGCACATCGGCAGAAGCTCTCTACTATTTAGAGAAGGCAGGCTTCCGCACCGCGATCTCGCGCGCAGTTTGGGCAGCGTATCAACGCTCATTGGAGTTGGGGAAGGAAAAACCCGGTCACATTGATACGCACGATGAAGAAGAAAAATAAATATTCTCATATGGAGAAGTAACAACATGAAACGCTTAGCTCTCATCACGATCTTGATTATCACCAGCCTCTCTGCCTGCGGACCCGCCCCAGCGCCTACGCCCTTGGCGGATACGTTATTTGTCGAGCCGGGCACGAGTCTCGGTCCTATCAGCCCGTATCTATTTGGAACGAACTATGGACCAATGCATGCTGTCACATTAGACGTACTACCGCTGGTTGAAAGCGCTGGCTTTACAACTTTGCGATTCCCCGGCGGCGCGTGGACCGACACCGCGGACATGAAGAATTTCCAGATTGATCAACTCATGACTTTCGCCAAACAAGTTGGCGCCATGCCAACCATCAGTGTGCGCCTGCTCGGGGGCAAACCTGAAACTGCGGCAGAACTCGTGCGGTACACCAATCTCAAGAAGCAGTATGGCGTTACGTATTGGAGTATTGGTAACGAGCCGAATATCTATACATTGTTGAAACAAGCTGACTACGAATACCTCCCTGATAATCTCAACAAGGAATGGCGCGACATCGCCGTTGCCATGAAGGCGGTAGACCCGACCATCAAGTTAATGGGACCGGAACTCAGTCAATGGAATGAAAGTTATGAGTCCACTCCGAAAGATCCAGCCAAAAAAGATTGGATGACCGAATTCCTGAAAGCCAATGGTGACCTGTTAGATGTTGTCACGGTGCATCGCTACCCCATGCATTCACCAACGCATGGTCCGGTCACTGTTCAGCAACTGCGGGAGAATACTCGCAAATGGGTCAGCGAAGTGGAATACTTGCGCAAGTTGATCCGCGAGATCGTTGGGCGTGACCTGCCGATCGCCGTTACGGAAGTCAACTCTGATCCCAGCAATGCACAACTGGCGGAGGCGTCCCCTGATTCTTTCTACAACGCCATTTGGTACGCCGATGTCCTTGGTCAAGCGATGAACGCGGACGTGTTCATGATCAACCAGTGGGTGCTCTCTCAGCGCAGTACCGGGCTGGGACTGTTCAAAGGCGACCTCGTCCAGCCTACATTCTATGTATTCCCCCTCTACAAAAACTTTGGTAATGAACAGGTCTACGCCGCTTCAGGCATAACAGACGTGGATATTTTCGCCGCCAAACGCGCAGACGGCACCTTGACTCTGATGGTGATCAACCTGTCAGACACTGAACAACGCATCCCGCTTCAAGTGAAGGGGCTCAAACTCAAAGATGCGGAGGTCTGGCTATTGGATGCGACACACAATGCCGAAAACTTGGGCACGCAGGCTTTCGCATCAGATGGCACACTGACCCTGCCAGCGCAATCGGCTACGCTCTATGTGATCAAGTGATGCTTTGACTAATATTACTCACCGTCCCGAAGGTTTTAACAGCTCAACAGGGTATTTCAAAGGAACCTTCGGGACGTTCTAATTAAGGTGAGCTTTTAAAAAATTCTGCCTAATCTGTATCAAAGGAGACTCCCCCATGCCATCACGCTCAAGGCGGCGCACCAAACCAGCGGACAATATCAAAGCCGAGGCGGATAAGATTCTCGAATTGATGCTGGCACAGGGACGGGCGCAATTCGGCGATGCCGTCAAATCGTTCTGGTTCTATGATGGCGACTTTTGTCCTGCCTGCCTGGTACGCCCGATTGGAGCAATAAAGATAAAAGGCAAGGATGCAGTGTCAATCAATGGTTTTATCTACCGCGCCCGCGGTGTGTTGATTGGATATTTCCTCTGCGAGACTTGCGCCAAATTTATTTTCAAAGAGTCGGAGAAGCATCCATACAAACAAACGTCATTACACACTGACATTGAAATGAATCTGATTGCCGCTTATCACAAGCATTTATCGTCGCTGGATGCGTGAGAGCTATCTTATCTCCAAAGACTTCCGAAGTTTGGACATACCCCACGTCGGTTTGGTTATTCTATGGAAGTGGATTGATTGGACCAATAAGTTGAGGATAAGATCTTACAGGCGTAGGCGTAATGGTAATAAAAACAAAGACCATTACAACTACAATCCCGCTGAGAAGTAGACTTATGGTTGCGATATTTTTTGTCTTCTTATCGCTGCCTTCCGATTTGTTTCTTCTGAGTACAATCACAGCTTTAATACATGCGGGCAAACCAAATATCCAGCTTCCGATCCAGAAACGGGGTGCTGTTTGGCCAAAACGATATATAACCAAAGGATCAGGATCTTCGGACAACCTCTCAGGCACCAGACGGAATGGATGAATAGCCAGTCCAAAGGCTATCATTCCGAAAATCAGGCTGGTAATCGCAAGCCACCTATTTCCATTCGGTTTAACGTCCATGTTTTCCTCCAGAATTATTATCGCGCTGGCAAGGCAAAAAAGCAATAAGCAATTTCCCTTTCCGTTTATAATTCAGCGGGCAATTATCGCTTAGCATCCCTTTGGGACGAAATATGAAATAAGGGCACAGCGGAGAATCGCAAGCCCGCTTGACGAGTAACCATCTTGCTGTGCCCCTACCATAAACAACTATGTCTCTCATCACTGTCTCCTCTCTCTCCAAATCCTTCGGCGCGGATGATCTCTTCGCCGGGGTTTCGTTTACCGTCGCCAAAGGTGCACGGCTGGCACTCGTCGGTCCCAACGGCATCGGCAAGACGACTCTGTTACGCATCCTGATCGGGCAGGAAGAACCGTCGGGTGGAACCGTTACACGCGCCAAGAGTCTGCGTATTGGCTACCTCTCGCAAGAAGCGGACTTTGAACTCAAGGGCGTGTTGTGGGACGTGTGCCTTGAACCGTTCGCGGACCTCATCCGCATGCAGGGGGAGCTGGAAAAACTCGAAGCTGAAATGTCAGACCCCGAGAAACGGGAACAGGCTTTGGTCAGATATGGAACCGTGCAACATGAGTTTGAGCGGCGCGGTGGATACGTCTATCAAGTCCGCATCAAACAAGTGCTCACTGGTCTCGGCTTCGCTGATTCCGATTTCCATATGTCGCTCGATCATCTCTCTGGTGGACAACGCACGCGTGCTCATCTGGCGCGTCTGCTGTTATCGAACCCCGATCTGTTGTTGCTCGATGAACCCACCAATCATCTCGATATCAAAGCTGTTGAATGGCTGGAAGGGTATCTGACGCAATGGGAAGGCGCGGCGATCATCGTTTCGCATGACCGTTATTTTCTTGACCACGCCTGCAATGCGTTGCTTGAGATGGCAGTGAGCGGCTCGGAATTTTATCGCGGCAACTACAGTGTCTATTTGAACGAGCGCGAGATCCGTTGGAACCATCGCTTTGAGATTTTTGAAAGCGAGAAGGAAAAACTTTTAAAAGAAGTTGAGTACATCAAGAAAAATATTTCAGGGCAGAACACACTGCAAGCCAAAGGCAAACTCAAACGCCTCACGCGAACTCTGTTTGCCATCGAGCGCGTAGGACTGGAAGCGGCGTTGAATACGAACTGGAGCCAACTGGATGTTGCTCAATTCACCCCCACTTCCACGTATGGGGTGGAGGAAGCCGAGAAGCGCGTGCGCTCATTGCGCCCGCCGCAACGCAGCACACCTGATCTGCATTTGCATCTGCGTTCCACGAATCGCTCTGGCGATCTGGTCATTCGCACGAAAAATTTAAAAGTGGGTTATCCCCCTGAAAACGGACTGCCTGAAAAAATGCTTTTTTCTGCGCCTGATATCGAACTGCGACGTTTGGATTGCGCGGCATTAATTGGACCAAACGGCGCGGGCAAATCAACTTTCTTAAAGACAGTGCTCGGCTCTCTCGCCCCGCTGGCTGGTGAAGCGATTCTGGGAGCGAGTCTACACGTTGGCTATTTTGCCCAAGCCCACGAGGGACTCGACCCCACGAAGACGATCATAGAAGAGATCATGGCGGCGGCGCCAGGTTTCCTCCCCTATCAAGCTCGTGACTATCTCGGCAAATATCTTTTCTCCGGTGATGACGCGTTCAAACTCGTCTCCATGCTCTCCGGTGGCGAACGTGGACGTTTAGCCTTAGCTAAGCTTGCACTGCAAGATACAAACCTGCTCTTGCTCGATGAACCGACGAATCATCTTGACATTACTTCGCAAGAAGTCCTGCAAGCTGTTTTAGATTCTTATCAAGGAACGATATTGTTGGTAAGCCATGACCGTTATTTGATCGACGCGCTCGCGACTCAGATCTGGGAGATCGACCCCGACGAATCGAAAATGATCGCGTTCAACGGCACCTATTCGCAAATGAAAGAAGAGCGTGAAAAGCTCGAAGGAATCCGGCGTCTCCAGACGTCGGAAGAAGAAGCCCCCGCGCAAAAGATGCGACGACGGGAGTCGTCGCAGTCCGCGAAAGAGGAAAGAAGAAAGCTTGCGCAGTTGCAAGAGTTGGAGAACACCATCGCCGAACTTGAAGCCAAACTGGCGAGCCTGAGTTCGCAATTGGAGAGTCCCTTCGTGAAGCCGGATGAAGTCCGCAAGATCGGGACAGAATACGAACGCGTGCAAAAGGAGATGGATGTGAAGCTGGGAGAGTGGGAGAAGATGCAGGGGTAAAACCACAACATATACCAGAAAGGATATTTCCATGCGAAAAAGGGATTTCGACACAAAAACCAAGGTTGATATTTTGAAATTCATGCTGGAAAATCAACTCAACGAATTAAATTTTAGACGGGAACGAGAGTACCGAATTTTTACCTGGTCAAGTAGTATCTTGCTAGCTCTAATTGGTGGGTTATTAATATATAGACAAGAAAGCGGACTGCTACTTAATTCATACGGATTACTTGGACGAATAATAGTATCCGCAACTGTGATCCTATTGGTGTTTTTTTCAATTGCCTGGCAAAACAGAAACAATAAGTACCGTGGTCAAAATGCACAAACTATTGCTCACATTAGCAAATTATTTCATTGTTATGAAGATGGATTTTACGATCCGGAAAATAACACAGCTCTCTTCCGAAAAGAATGGGCTGACTATGGAAAAAGTCATACAAAATTTAAATCCCGATTCTTTCATGCAAACTTTGTAACCGCCACTTTCCTTCTAGGTATTTTGGCTATATCCATGATTTGGGCAACAAGATAAAAAGATGCAGGGTGATGGCTGTATAATTGTATTAGTTCAGGATTTGAAAATCCAACAGAAAAGAGAAGAACATGATCACATTGATCGAAGCCTTAAATTTTAGGAGCTTGAGGTATATTAGCCAGCCTCTTGGCTCATTTCATATTCTCGTTGGACCGAACGCAAGTGGTAAAACTACTTTCTTAGATGTTATCGCCTTCATCAATCAATTAGTATCCAATGGGCTTGAAACAGCAATCAGCGATCGCGCTAGAAACTTTCACGATCTATTATGGTTAGGACAAGGAAATCGCTTTGAATTAGCAATCGAAGCTAAGATTCCAGACACGATAGCCAAAAAATTTTCTGGTCAGACAAAAGAATATGATGTTATTAGATATGAAATAGCAATTGGAATAGATAAAGATACTGAACAAGTCTCTATTCTTGAAGAAAGAGTTTTACTAAAAACAACAAAATACGTTGAACCTATACAACGAACTCTTTTTCCAATGCTAGCTGAAGGCTCGTCTACCCTAATATCAAAGGGATCTAGAAACATTCAGACAATAGTAAACAAAGTCAGAAATGGAAACGACTATTTTCGGACAGAGTTTTCTCAAGAAAAGGGTAAGAGCTGGCAATATGCATTTAAATTAGGTTTGCAAAAATCTGCATTGGGAAATTTACCGGCTGACGAGACACAATTTCCAGCCACAACATGGCTTAGAAATTTTCTAACAGAAGGCGTGCAGCCATTTGTATTGAACAGCTTATTAATTCGTAAAGCAAGCCCACCTGGACAGAGGAGGGGGTTTAAGCCAGACGGTTCAAATTTACCATGGGTTATCGATGACCTGAATAAAAAGAGCCCGAAAAAATTCAAGGAGTGGATTGCACATTTACAAACCGCGCTACCAGATATTGCAAATGTAGCAACTATAGAGAGAGAAGATGACCGCCATAGATATTTAGTGATTGAATATAAAAATGGATTAAAAGTACCATCATGGGTCGCTTCTGATGGTACGCTTCGTTTACTTGCATTAACTTTGCCAGCATACGTAGCAGAGGTAAAAGGAATTTATCTTATTGAAGAACCAGAGAATGGTATACACCCAAGGGCAGTCGAAACTATTTTTCAATCATTAGTGTCAGTTTATGATGCTCAAATATTAATGGCAACACATTCGCCTGTTATTCTAGGCATAGCAGATGCTAAAGATGTATTGTGTTTTGCCAAAACACCCGAAGGCGCTACTGACATCGTTGCCGGAAATTTGCATCCAGCATTAGCTCAATGGAAAGGCGAAACAAATCTAGGAGTCCTTTTTGCAGCAGGAGTCTTAGGGTGACAGGCGAGTTGCCTCAAAATAAAAAAGACTTAATCGTTTTGGTAGCCGATAAAAATATGGAGGCGGCAATGCGAAGCGTGTTAACTCGCCACGAATCGCTTGATGTTCGACAATTAAGCTTTGACATCTACGTACATCCTTACCATGATCCGGGATGCAGATTGGAAAGTCATTCATTCTTACAACCCTTTAGCCAGAATTATTTGTTTGCTGTTGTAATGTTTGATCGAGATGGGTGTGGAGACGAGGACAGTCCTATTAATGAATTGGAAAGTTATGTTGAAAATTTGTTATCAAATCATGGTTGGAATAATCGCTCTTGCACAATCGTAATTGATCCGGAATTGGAATCTTGGGTATGGAAAAATTCACCTCACGTAAGTAATTCGATCGGTTGGGAAAACAGGCTTGACGATCTTTACTTATGGCTGAGGGAACATGGATTTATACGGGAGAATGAAACTCGACCAAGTCATCCTAAAGAGGCGTTAGAGGCGGCATTGAGAAAAGTCAAGAAACCAAGGTCATCATCTATATATTCTGAACTTGGTGCAAAATTAAGTTTGAAAAATTGTGTCGATCCATCATTTCTAAAATTAAAATCTCACCTACAGTCTTGGTTTTCAAGTTGATTTTGTCATCCAAAGTGCTATACTATTTATAGACACGGGGAACATTCGGTTCCGAAAGGAGGCACACATGTCTTGGAAGAGCCAACTACGAAGCAAACAACAAAAACAAAGCCTTCCGAAGTTCTTTCGGAAGGCTTTTATTACTTTGTCTTCAACTGTTACTTGACCAACACCAAATCCTCTAAAAGCTCTTTGATTCTTTCACGCGACAGCGTGCTATCAATTGCGTACGTGTTGCCGTTCGAGTCTTGCATCAGCCCGCCCGTAAATTTCGGCTCGGTACTTGGTTGGTTCACGAAATAGAGTGTCAGCTCGCTGGCGGTGGTGTACGTTTCATCTACCCAAGATGCATCTTCAAGTTCAAGCGGCTTGTTGGTGAAGGTCCGAATGGTGAAATACTCGCCAACCTCGTTTGTATAAGTTGCTTCATAGAAGAATAGTTGATCCTCAGCTCGTTTTCCCAAGGAATCAATTTCCAATGAAAACCCTTCAGGAGTGGTCTTGAGCAAATAAGCGGACTGCGTCTTTGAAGCCAGCTCTTCCACAGAAATCACTTTGGGCGAAGCATGTTCACCATTCACGTCATCCACAAACGTGACGCCCTGCAAGTCGCTCAGACTCCAGTCCATGCTGGTTCCCGCTGGCAGAGTCTCTTCCACGAAGGTACGCTCCGAACTAATCAACAATTCTTTGCCATCCTTTTCCATCGTCACGCGACTGCCAGCCAACCGATAGGTGCCCACTTCAAAATACACGGTAACGAGTCCCGTCGGAGATGCCACATTGTTATCGATGAGCAATTTGAGCGGCTGTTGTGAACGCAACGCATACACCTGTAAGCCGCCGTCCCATGTTTCCTTTCCAATCAACTGTGTATTCGGATCATTACGCATCTTTTCGAACATGGTCTTCGCGTCCAGACCCTCAACACCATAACGCAAACGCAGTTTTTGGCTCAGGGCACTTGCCTGCGTTAACGGACTACGATAGATCATCAATGCGCTGCCATCTGGCGTGTTGCTCTTCGTGCCCTCTGAGTTATATTCATACGAGCCATCATATGCCAACGCCTCAGTGACTTTGCCAGTTTGGGTATCGGTGCTCACCATTCGAAAGTTTCCACTCTGAAGATCAAAGTAACTTTCGATTTCTCCCCATTCCACTTGATCTTCGGGCAGTGCCTCAAGGTTGCTAAATATTTCAGTGCGGATATGTTCTATCCCCTGTTCCGCAGGTTGTTGTGATTGGACTTCATACGCGCGATCCATAATCTGACGCGCCGATGCGGATGCAGGTGTGACATTCCTTGCCACGAACACGGCGAGTATTGCGAGCACGACTACTCCTGCCATTGCAGAAAACATTGATCTTTTATTCATGAGTACGCCTCCAAATTTTTTATGTAGATTAGATGCGTGCTTCACGCCTGGCGCCCTGGACGTAAACCACGCTTCTTTCTTTGACGTTGGCTGATCATCCTTCGTCAGTTTTGCCTCCAGCCGATTCCATGCCTCCGCTGACGGAATGGCATGCACCGCGCGACGCTGCAGCATCGAACGGACTTGGCTTCGAGCCGTGAACAGCAGACTCAACTCCTGCTGACAAACGGTACAGTGGGAAAGGTGTGCTTGAATCAATGTTCGTTCCGATGGCGTCACCTCTCCATCCAAATAAGCAACCAACAATGATTGAACCTGTTCACAATTCATTCGCACACCTCCGCTTGAGAAATTGAATCTTTCCCAAGCTCTTGTTCTTCGAGAATCTTTCGTAACGTTTTCAACGCTAGATCAAGTCGGGATTTAACTGTCCCCAACGGAACCTCCAAAACAGAGGCGATCTCCGCATAGGGCAGATCCCAGTAATAACGCAGAATCACAACCGCTTGCTGTTTGTCACTCAACGAACGTGTCGCCCGCCAGAGCGAATCTTCTTCAGCCAATTGCGCGCCCGGAAAATGGGTCGCGGGTGTCGGTGAAACATCTTCCAGCGAAGTATGCTGCCGCTTACGACGATGATTCAGACAAAAGTTAAACGTGATGCGATACAGCCAGGTGGTGAAGGCACCTTTGCGCGCGTCAAAACTCGTGAGCGATTTATGCACCAGTAGAAAGACTTCCTACAAGGCATCCTCAGCTTCATGCGCATCGCCGAGCATCAGATACGCAGTCTTATAAACCAGATTTTTGTATTGCTCAAAGAGTGCGGCAAATGCTTCCCGATCACCGACTTGCGCGTGACTAATCAAATCCAAGCTTGTTCTCCATTGTTTTTCTCTGTACACTATACTATACACAGGTGAGACGCCAAAAGTTCGGTTGCAGAGAGACAAGAAGTGCTATACTATTCATAGACATGGGGATATTCGGTTTTGAAAGGAGGCACATATGTCTTGGAAGAGCCAACTACGCAGCGACTCCCTGCCGTGGTTGCTGGAGTCTGAAAATCCTGGTGTTCATTATCTCGCGTTACGCGATCTGTTCGACCTTTCCCCTGATGACAAAAACCTGAAAACTGCACGCAAGTTAGCCCACAAAGAAGGTCCGATTGCGCATGTCCTATCCAAGATGGATGAGTATGGCTATTGGGTCAAGGCTGGACCTGGATACAACCCAAAATACAGGTCAACAGTTTGGGCGATGATCCTGCTGGCGCAACTTGGCGCATCCGCTAGTGAGGATAAGCGCATCGAAAAAGCCTGTAACTATGTGCTCGATCATATGTGCGCAGGCGGTCAGTTCACCACAACGACATCCGGCGCGCCTTCAGGGACCATCGATTGCCTGCA
>Ga0180074_1000162_pt1 | contig 13816 bp, 12 predicted proteins | sample EasRiv366_16_10D_FD_121773 | JGI IMG/M metagenome (GOLD analysis project Ga0180074, IMG submission 121773) | Soil microbial communities from meander-bound floodplain in the East River, Colorado, USA - East River metaG ERMLT366_16_10D | ecosystem: Environmental > Terrestrial > Soil > Floodplain ...
CCAGCCGCTCACGGGACATGCTGATTATGTAACCAGTGTAGCCTTCAGCCCGGATGGCAAAACCCTTGTTTCGGGCAGTGATGACAACACCATCATCCTGTGGGATGTGGAAACTCATCAACCCATTGGCCAGCCGCTCACCACGGGACATTCTTTTTATGTAACCAGTGTAGCCTTCAACCCGGATGGCAAAAACCTTGTTTCGGGCAGTGACGACAACACCATCACCCTGTGGGATGTGGAAACTCACCAACCCATCGGCCAGCCGCTCACGGGACATTCTTTTTATGTAAACAGCGTGACCTTCAGCCCGGATGGTAAAACGCTCGCATCAGGGGGTTGGGACAACACCATCATCCTGTGGGATATTGATCCACAATCATGGATTGAAAAATCCTGTCAGCGGGCTGGGCGTAATTTCACGCGCGCCGACTGGAAGCGATATTTTCCCAGTGAAGAATATCGCAAAACTTGTAAACAATGGCCACTGGAACCAGAAGTAACATTAACGCCGATTCCGTAAAACAAAAATTGTTTGGACTATTGGAAAAAGTGAGGAATATATGCCAAAGAAAAAACTTATAGGTAATAAGCGAACTAGCGTAAAAGTTGGAAACATCTCCGACGTTAGCGGAAACATGAACATCGCAGGTGGAAATATCACCACGCACCACACCACCACCGGCCTCAGCGCGGCGGAGATCAAGCAGTTATTCGATGGACTCTATATGGAGATTGATAAGCTAGCGAACAGTTCCGTTGCCGATAAGGAAGATATCAAAGTGGAAGTGAAAGAGATTCAATCCACTGTTACCGAAGCTGCGCAGAAAAACGAAAAAGTGGATGAGGGTTTCCTGTCGCGTCGCTTTCGTAATATTGCGCGCATGGCGCCGGATGTATTGGATGTAGTCGTGGCGACGTTGGCGAATCCGCTGGCGGGGTTGGGAGTCGCGGTCAAGAAGATTGCGGAGAAGGCAAAAGAGGAGACGAAGGCTTCTTAAACGGGATCAAACGTCCCTGATGGGTGAGGCGAAAAGGATTATTTGGGGCTGGTCTGTAATATATAATGCCCACGGTCACAAATTGCGGTTTCCCGCCTTTGAAAAACCGCAATTTGTGACCGCACTGGGTATAATTTCCGAACTGAAATTGGTTTATATCTGCTTTGTAAAAATGCTGCTTATCAGAGCAGGAAGTAATATTGATTTAATTGAGGAAAATCTGTGACCAGTTTATTCATTTCCTACTCACGCAAAGATATCGAATTCGCTCACAAGCTGACCGAAGCCTTCAAAGGCCAGGGATTGGATTTCTGGATTGATTGGGAGGGCATTCCACCCACCGTGGATTGGTGGCGGGAGATCGAGAAGGGTATCGAGGAGGCAGATATCTTTCTTTTCCTGATCAGCCCCGATTCGGCCAAGTCCAAAATCTGCGGAAAGGAAATCGATACCGCGGTCAAAAATGGCAAGCGGATCATTCCCATTGTCGTACGCGAGATCGAGTGGGAGGATACACCCCCTCAGCTTGGGCATCTCAACTACATCTTCTTCAGCAGGGATGATGACTTCGATACAGCGATCAAGAAATTATTGACCGCCATCCAAACGGATTATGTATGGGCGGCAACCCACCGTCAATTGCAAGTGAAAGCCCTGGAGTGGGAAAGAAGCAACAAGGAAAACAGCTTCTTATTACGGGGCAAGGAGCTCTCGGATGCTGAGATCCAGCTGGCCACGAACACATCCAAGGAGCCTCATCCTACCGACCTACAGCGAGAGTATGTACTCAACAGCCGACAGGCAACAGATAGGCAGAGAAGGGTTGTTACCGGCATTGCGATAGTAGGAGTCATTGCTTTAGCTATACTTGCCTTTACCGCCTTGCTCCAAAGAGGAGCAGCCATCAATGCACAGGCTACCTCTGTAATAAACGAGCACGCCGCCCAAACCGCCCGAGTCGATGCAGAAAATAATGCGGCGACCGCCCAAGTTGCCGAGGCGAATGCCGTGGAACAGGCACGCATCGCGCGCGTTGGGGAGCTTGCGGCACAGACCGTCGCCTTGAGAGAAAAACAGGCTCTCCTGTCATTGCTTATTGGGGTCGAGGCGTTCCAAGCTGAGGATAATTCTCGTACACGTGCAGGCTTACTGGATAATCTCAATGCCAACCCGCAAATTCTGCAATATCTGAACGGGCATTCAGATGTTGTGGTGAGTGTAGCCTTCAGCCCAGATGGCAAGATCTTGGCATCTGGCAGCTACGACAACACGATCATCCTTTGGGATGTGCAAAAACGCCAACCCATCGGCGAGCCACTACAAGGACACACCGGGTTGGTGCAAAGCGTCGTCTTTAGTCCGGACGGCAGGATGTTGGCTTCTGGCAGTGATGATATGACAGTCATACTATGGGATGTGCAGAACCACCAGATCATTGACCAACTCAATGGTCACTCGAACACGATCAGAAGCGTGGCTTTTAGCCCGGATGGAAAAATTCTCGCATCTGGCAGCTTTGACAACACGATCATCTTTTGGGATACAGAGACACACCAGCCAATTGGCGAACCTCTTAAAGCCCATAAGGATGGAGTTTATAGTGTGGCATTCAGCCCGGATGGGAGCCTCTTTGCCTCGGGTAGCAAGGATAAGACAGTCATATTGTGGGATGTGCAGTCACGTCAACCGATTGGCGAACCTCTCCAAGGTCATACCGACTTGGTTAAAGCGGTGGCATTCAGTCCAGATGGCAAAATCATCGCATCAGGAAGTCAGGATACGACCATCATCCTATGGGACATTCAAACTCACCAACCTGTGGGAGCGCCACTGGTTGGTCATACAGATACAGTGCGAAGCCTTGCGTTCAGCTCTGACGGCAAAATTCTGGCTTCTGGCAGTTATGACCACACGATCATCCTTTGGGATATGCAAACCCGTCAGCGCATTGGGCAACCGCTCAAAGGACATTCGAATCTCGTACACGGCATTGCTTTTAGTCCTGATGGTGCGATGCTCGCCTCAGGAAGTGATGACCAAACGGTCATTCTATGGGAAATGAAACCGCGCCTGCCACTAGGCCAATACTTAACAGGACATTCAGGGCCTGTTCAAAGCGTAGCCTTTAGCCCAGACAATAAGATCCTCGCATCTGGTGGAAATGACAATTCGATCATCCTTTGGGATACTCAGACACTCAAACAGTCTGGCGAGCCCATTACAGATTATGCCAAAGCGATATACAGCATCGCCTTCAGCCCGGATGGCAAAACATTTGCCACGGGCTATGCCGACGGCACCATCCTGCTCCGGGATCTTGAGACCCGAAAGGCTATTTCTGAACCTCTGATACAGCATGAACGTGCTGTGACCAGCCTCGCATTCAGTCCCGATGGGAAACTGCTGGCTTCTGGCAGCGCCGACCAAACGATTATTCTGTGGGATGTTGCCGGGCGCCAACCCATTGGCGATCCACTCAAAGGACACACGGGAACTGTGCAGAGCTTAAGTTTCAGTCCAGATGGAAAGAGCCTTGCAACCGGCAGTTTTGACCATACCATCCTCCTCTGGAATGTGGAAACGCAGCAAATCATGGGAAACCCATTACTCGCTCATACAGACCGAGTCAGCAGTGTGTCATTCAGTCCTGACGGAACCAAATTGGCATCAGCAGGTTACGACAACATCATTATTTTGTGGGATGTGAAAAATCAGAAACCAATTGGGGGACCCTTGATCCGGCACACAGATAAAGTGCTCAGTGTCGCTTTCAGCCCTGACGGCAAAATGCTTGCATCAGGAAGCTTGGATAAAACCGTTATCCTTTGGAATGTGCAATCACGTCAACCGATAGGTGATCCGCTCAAGGGTCATTCAAATTACGTGACCAGCGTGGTCTTTAGTTCGGATGGCAAGCAGCTTGCCTCGGGCAGCGTTGACAATAGAGTCATTCTTTGGGATATGGATCCACAACGCTGGATTCAAAAAACATGTCAACGTGCAGGTCGCAACTTCACATCCGCGGAATGGGATCAGTATTTTCCACAAGAGGCTTATCACAATACCTGCCCATAATCGGGCACAGGTCTGGATGCTTACTCCAAACCAGAGTAGACTATGCCTTTGCTCGATCTTTAGGGCAGGAAAAAGCAGAGACAAAACCAATGGCAAGAACCTGCATGACGAGAGTGGAAGGATACATGTACCGAAAATCTGAGGCAGCGAGCACAATGAGGTGGGAAGCATAGTATGTTGTTGGGATAAAAAGAATCATACCTAGGATTCTAAGCTGGTTTGATTTCTGTTTATACTTAAAGCATAAGGCAATACCAACTAGATTGATAACAATCCAGGGAAGATGTACAAAGGAAATATATTTTAATAATGGATGTTCATACACTGCATGAAGTAGGATAAAGAGTTTGCTGCGAACAGGTTCAAAGCGCGAGTTGAGGGACAGGTTTAGATTGTTGGGGTGCATAAACGATTGGTAATAATACCGGTCACGTGGACGAATATAATCCAAGAAGTTCAATACTTTCACGGTTGCATAAGTCCAAGGATAATTTGTCGCCGCCAACCATAGCTCGTGAGGCAAGGATGGACTGAATGTAAGGGCGGCATAAGCAGGTTCGATGGTACTTAATCCCTGGTTCATGGTGTGATCAATCGCGCCAGCACCAACGACAAACTCACTTGTGATTTTTCCCTGTATCAAGTCACAGCTTTGTAATGGCAGTGTCTGGCAAACCACTGGTTCATAAACAATCATGCTGGCTAGGTCGAGAGCCAAAATCACGCGTTCGTTATGGACGCGCACAGCTCCAATTCCATTATATTGAAAGAGAATGAAGAGAAGGTAGATTACAAATGGAGAAATCGACATGGCAAGAAGCATTTTGCGTGAAAAATATTTGTCCCACAAAATAATCGACCAGGTCAAGATCAACGGCGGATAGAGAATTAGCGAGTTCCAGCGAGTCAACATCACAAGGCTAATCAGGAGGAGTGTTGCAATCATCTTGGAGTAGTCTCTCCAAGTGGCAGTCGTGGTCGCAGATTTTGACAATTCCAAAAGGAGTGCCATTGTCCACAGTAGGAATATGACCAACCATGAATCAAACCAGAGAGTGACGAAATATACAGACATAGGCGTCAGAGGCGCAGACAAAATCATGATGCCGATGGAAGCAACCAGTTCCCGCCTCTGTTGCCCGACAAAAAATAAATCAGTAATGGCCAGCAGGAGACGGCGTACACCCAGAAAACCAAGTAAAGATTCCAATAGGATGAACGATCCGAGCGTGCCCCCCATTTTTAAATACAGGAAGAGTGTAAACGAAATAAGAAGCGGACGCGTATCCGTGAATTTCCCCGTGACCGCCTCATTGTACGTATAGAGAGAGTCAGCAGATAAGATCCCTGGATAAAAAATCGCCCACACCGTCAAGGCGAGGGCGAGTCCAATCATCAGGGAGGGAGAGAATGTTATTTCATATTTCATGAGTGGAGGAGGCGCAAATTTATATTAAGCCATTGAGCCAACTAGCAGAATCGAATATTGATACCGATGTAGGGGAATGCTCTTGTTTTGGCTAGTAACATATTCCTCCTTCAGCGCAACAACACAAGGTCGAATCCCACGTTCCAAAGGCACATGTCTGTGCCGGGCAACTGCTACCGCCTCCAGTGTCATCGCCCCCACCCACCGAAGGTGTAGGTTGGCAGGAAGCGATAGGAAGCAAACCTACATTTACGGAAACTGAAACAAGCTCCTTCACTGGATAAGCTAGGCAGGCATCTTTGCTTTGAGAATAAAAAGTACCAACCGGACAGACGGAAGATATCAAAGTTGAATCTGTCGGGTTTTGGGTGGTACAACATTGTTGGGTAGAGTCATAATCCCCATTCAAACATTGACCAGCACTGCCATTTGCCACACATTGTTGATCCTGCTGGGAAAACCCACTGGGGCACAAAGAATTTCCGGTTAAATTCAATTGACAAATCGCTGTGATGGAAACAATCGTGTCCGGTGATTGACAGGTGAATAGTTCAGGGCTCCCTGACGGTGTACAGTTGCCAGAGTCGATTTTTGCGTCAGGTGGTCCACTAAACCTTACATTGGTCATTGGCGTTTCGCCTGAACAAAATTGACCCTGCTTAATATCGAGTACTGGACAAGACTCGGTTGACTCTGGTGTACCACTGGCATCAGATCCATACACCAACGGCGATGCACAGGCTGGAGCAAAGTAAGTTGGGTCATCCACCACACAACGGAATCCGAGGTCTGCTCGATGCTGTTGAGGATCTTCCTTTGCTCGATTGGTCACAAAAATCTGGCCGGCATCAGATGCATAACTGCTTGAACGTACTGAACGCTCCGTTCCGTTTGAGGGACCCTCGGGATTTTCTTTGGGGGAACTGGCATAATAATCTGCACTATACCAATCTGCCACCCATTCAAACGTATTTCCCACCAGATCGAGCCCACCATAATAACTGGCTCCCTTTCGGTAATTGATCACATTGGTTGTGCCGTCAGCGCAATTGTTGAAATTGAGTAGCTCACAGGATGGGGCTGTATCACCCCATGGATACAAACTTCCATCCGGATTACGAGCGGATTTCTCCCATTCTGCTTCAGTTGGCAAACGTCCGTGGACAAAACTGCAGTAGGTCGCAGCCTGATCATAGGTGACCCCTACAACCGGGTCATTTGCGCGGTTATTATCTTTGTAATTGGGATTGTCTTCCAGGTCGGGTGAAGTACATTTGCCCAATGCCTCACATAGGGCATACTGTTGATTTGTCACCTTGGTCGAGTAGATCCAATAATCATTCAGAATCACCACATGCTCGGTGTTATCTTTTCCATCGGCCCCCATAAGAAATTCGCCAGATGGCACCGCCACGAGGGTGGTGCCATCCACATAAAAGTATGTTGAACCGACTTCCATGTTCGGACCAGTTAATGGAACAATGGTTGGCACTTCCGTGTTTGGAGGTGAAACCGTCACTGTGGATTCAACACGTATCGATGCTGGTTGCGTCGGGGCAGCGGTTTCAGAGACGGGGGCTGCACAGCCTGCTATTAGCACAATCACAAATAAGATCAAACCGATACTTTCACCACGCAACTTCATGAAATCCTCTTTCTAAAGAATTACGATAAACTCTATCTCATTATAGATGGTTTCAATGGAAAATCAATAGTTTTCCTGAAGCATATCGAGTCCTGAGAGAATTTATCCATACTATAAGTAAAATCGAAATTCCCGTCACGGCGAACGTGACAGGAATTTTTTAATTTTCCAACCTTTTCTCGCTTACAATAAGCGCCATGAAAATGACCAACCTTCTCTCCTGGTTTATCGCAATCCTTGTCCCGCTCGCATTGATAGGACTTGGTTTGCGCGTATTGCTTTCCCCTGTGTTCCTAAAAATCGAATACAACATGCCATACTTTCCACCCGATCAATACGGCTTCACCAAAGCAGACCGCTTGAAGTGGGCGCCTTACGCGTTGGATTATCTTGTCAACAGCGCGGACATTTCGTATCTCGGCGATTTGAAGTTTGACGATGGGACTCCGCTCTACAACGAACGTGAGTTGAGCCATATGGTGGATGTCAAACGTGTGACACAAGGCACGTTGAATGTTTGGTACATTACATTGTCCCTATTAACCCTGCTTGGAATTTGGTCATGGCGTGGCGACTGGATGCAGACCTATCGTCAAGGGTTGATGAGGGGCGGCTGGTTGATGGTTGGTCTGGCGGTAGCCATTGGGATCATTGCACTGATCGGTATCGTCATCAGCCCGGATATCTTCTTCAAGTTCTTTGCTGGCTTCCACAGCCTATTCTTTGAAGGAGATTCGTGGCTGTTTCTGTTCTCAGATACATTGATCCGTCTCTTCCCCATCCGCTTCTGGCAGGATGCGTTCTTGTGGGCGGCAGTTATTGCGCTGGGGGGCGGTGTTGCGTTGGGATTGGGGTTGAGAACAAAATAATGGTTTTCGTATGGGCGAGGCGTTGTCCTGAGCTTGTCGAAGGGTCGTCTCGCCCTTGTTTCAGATGACAATCTTGGGCGGGATAACCCTGCCCTTACATCATGATGTATAATCCCATTTGAGGAGAATTGAGTATGGCAGAGTTATCACTGGAAAATAAAGTCGCGCTCGTTACAGGCGGCTCGCGAGGTATTGGTCGCGCAGTGGCGCTGGAACTCGCGGCACGCGGCGCGGCAGTGGTTGTGAATTACAACAAATCATCCGATGCCGCAGATGAAGTCGTAAAAAAGATCCAGGAGGCAGGCGGTAAAGCTGCCGCCTTTCAAGCGGACGTCTCCGATTTCAAACAAGCCGAAGCGCTGGTGAAATTCGCGGTTGAAACTTTCGGTGACTTGAGCATTCTCGTCAACAACGCTGGCATCACCAAAGACACCTTGATCATGATGATGTCCGAAACGGATTGGGATTCGGTGATCAATACGAATTTGAAATCCACGTTCAATTGCTCGAAAGCTGCCGTCAAACACATGATGCGCAAACGCGTCGGACGCATTATCAACATGGCATCGGTAGCCGGTCAGATGGGCAACCCCGGGCAGACCAATTACTCCGCCTCCAAAGGCGGACAGATCGCTTTCACGAAAGCTCTGGCGCGTGAAGTCGCAGCGCGCAATATTACGGTCAACGCCATCGCCCCCGGCTTCGTGGATACTGAAATTCTCGATGCCATGACTCCCGAAACGCTGGAAGCCGCGCTCAAAATGGTGCCACTTGCGCGCAAGGGCAAACCAGAAGAGATCGCATACGCTGTAGCCTTCCTTGCTTCAGACCAAGCCGCTTATATTACCGGTCAGGTTTTGGGCATTGATGGCGGCATGGCGATGATGTAAAGATATTCGCGCTGAGCGGAGTGCCGAGTGTACGTCGAGGCACGCAGTCGAAGCGCCCTTCGACTACACCGCACAACGAACATGCGGTTCCGCTCAGGGCGTAAGGAGAAATAATGTCAGATACAAATCCAGGCAAAACCACTGTAGCACCCGATGTGCTTGTGACCATAGCACGCATGTCCGCGTTGAGCGTACCTGGCGTCAGTAGAATGGCGCAGGTGACGGGTGGCGTGAACCGGCTCTTCAAGCGTGGCACCAATGACGGTGTGCGCATCGAAGTCGAGGAAAATGTCATCGTTGCCAGCCTGTACCTCATCCTGAAAAAAGATGTCAACATCCGCGAGGTCAGCCGCAATGTGCAACAACAAGTAGCGCGCGCCTTGCAGGAAATGGTCGGCATGGAAGTTGGTGAAGTTGAAATTCACATTGAAGATATTGAGTACGAGGAAACTGAGGCAAAACCCGCATGAAACCCCGCACCAGGGCACGTTCTCTCGCCCTGCAAGTACTTTACGAAGTAGATATGGCGAACCACCCTCCCGGCGAAGTATTTAAATTACGCCTGGAGGAATTTCCGCTTACCGAAGAGCTTACTGAATTTGCACGCCAGATCATTTTTGGCATCATCCCCCTCACACAAGAGCTAGACCAGCTCATCGCAAAATATGCCCCCGATTGGCCCCTCGATCAGATCGCCGCGATCGACCGCAACATCCTGCGCATGGCGCTGTGGGAATTTGCGATCCAGGGCGAAACCCCGATCAAGGTTGCCATTAACGAAGCTGTGGAACTCGCCAAGCATTACGGTTCTGATTCGGCACCGCGTTTCATCAATGGTGTGCTGGGATCGCTGGCTGAACATCAACACGAGATCAAACAGATCGTGAACAAAACATAATATCCACAGGATAAGTATGGAAATTCTTGGCGTCGGTCCTTCTGAACTCATATTCATTATCATCATCGCACTGATCGTGCTGGGTCCCAAAGACATGCAAAAAGCGGGCAAGACCATCGGTCAATATCTGAACAAGCTGGTCAGATCGGACGGTTGGAAAGCCTTTCAGCAAACTTCACGCGAACTCCGCAACCTGCCCACCAATTTGATGCGGGAAGCCAACATGGACCTGGCGGAAGCGGAAAAGGATATTCGCAAATCCATTGATCCACGCCAATTCTCATCCGCCTCACCCTCCAACCGCAGCCTGCCTCAATCCCGAGGAGCGGATAACACAACTCAGGCTTCCTCCGCCAAAAGCACCGATGCAGCAGATTCTGATCATGCCAGCGATATCACCATCAACACACCTGAAGGCGACGTAAGCAAACCGAATCAAAATGCGTAACCTCTTCAAAGCCCTTTGGCGGGTCATCACATTTCCATTTGTACTCGTTTATATAATTATCACATTTCCATTCCGTGTGATACAGAATGCTTATCGCTTCGTCAACTCGGATCCTGAAGAAGATCGTCCGCTGATCGATTCGCTGGCCAGCCTTGCCACCGAACCACAGGCGCGCGCCAGTTTATGGGATCATGTGGAAGACCTACGCATGCATCTTCTGCGCATGGTTGTTGCACTGGCAATTGGCGTGGGGGTATCGTTTTACTTCACCATCCCGCTCATGGAATATTTAGCCCGCCCCGTTGAAGGGTTGGATAAACTCCAAGCCATCAAGGTGACCGAAGAGATCGGTGTCTACATGCGTGTGGCATTGACCAGTGGCATCATGATCATGCTGCCTTATATTGTGTTCGAGATCTGGTTATTTGCCGCACCCGGTTTACGAGCCCGCGAAAAAAAGATGGGACTGGCTGGAATTCCATTCGCTACCATCCTTTTTCTTGGGGGTGTGGCTTTTACATATTTTCTGTTACTGCCAACTGCCCTCCCCTTTTTGGGAGGCTTTACCGAGATCCAACAACTTTGGACGGCCAGCGATTATTTCAGTTTCGTCACCGGTATGATGTTATGGATCGGTTTATTCTTTGAGTTCCCGCTGGTTATTTATATTTTGACTTCCATTGGGTTTATCAAACCAGCCATTCTGGCGCAGCAATGGCGCCTGGCTATCGTCATCATCGCGATCATCGCCGCCGCGGTTACACCAACAGTGGACCCGATCACTATGGGTCTGGTCATGCTGCCCATGAGCTTGCTATATTTTGTCAGTATTGGGTTGAGCTATATCGCCTACGCCGGGCGAAAGAAGCGGGGAGAAAATGCCAACGAAACAGAAGCAGGCTCCAGCTAAGTAACGAAGCGTGAATCCGCGTTTGAAAAAGAGGAGAGAGAGTATGAAATCCCGTTCCGTTTTTTCGCGTCACTTCTTATTATTTATTATCATCCTCGCGTTGAGCAGTCAGGCTTGCGCCATCTCATTAATTGACTGGCCCACGTCAACTCCGAAGACACCCGCTCCCGGTGGACCCGCACCCACCCCAGCGCCACGCGCGCAAGTGACCTTCACCGTGCGCCTGCCTGAGCCGCTGTTACCCAGTGAAGTGTTGATGTTCAGCGTATTGGATGAAGTGACTGGGCTGGCATTGAACCCCGTGGATTATCAAATGGCGATGGTGGACGCAAACACGTATTCCACATCGCTCGCGATCCCTGATCGGGCAGTTATCAAATATCGTTATGTGCGCAGCAGCGGAACTCGCATTATTGAAGATACCAATACAGACAGCGCGATCCGTTATCGCATGGTGTTCGTAAATGGACCCACACAGATCATTGACACCGTGAGCAGTTGGGCAGATAAGCCCGTCAGCACTTTATCAGGGAATATCTCAGGCACGGTGATCAACGCAGATACCAACGCACCAATTCCCGATATTATGATCACAGCTGGCGGCGTACAAATGCTCACTGATTCAGCCGGGCGTTTTCAGATCATCGGCTTGCGCGGTGGACCGCATAATCTCGTAGCCTACGCACTGGACGGCATGTATCAAACTTTTCAACAAGGCGCTACGATCGCAGAGAATCAAACCACGCCAGTTGAGATCCGTCTGAAAGCCGCGCAATTGGTGAACGTGATCTTCACCGTCTCGGTACCGTCGAACACGCAACCCGGTGTGCCGTTGCGCATCGCGGGCAACCTGCTGCAACTCGGGAACACCTATTCCGATCTGCGCGGCGGACTGAGCACGATTGCCGACCGCATGCCCATAATGACGCCGTTGCCAGATGGACGTTACTCGGTTTCACTGTTCCTGCCTGCCGGCGCAGATGTTGAATATAAATACACGCTCGGTGATGGATTCTGGAATTCAGAATTTACATCCACAGGTCAATACCTCACACGCCGATTACTCGTCCCTGCCCAGAATGCAACGATCGAAGACACTGTGCAATCCTGGCAGGCGGGCCCTAACGCGCCGATCCTCTTTCAAGTGACCGTGCCGCAAAACACGCCCGCTGGTGAAGTCATGTATATCCAATTTAATCCCTATGGTTGGACACCTCCCATCCCCATGTGGAATCAAGGCAACAATCGTTGGGGCTATAAATTATTTGGTCCTTTGAATATTGTCGGTTCATTCGGTTATCGTTTTTGCCGTAATGCCCAATGTGACTCAGCCGATGATATACAAACAGCCGGTGCAGGTGCGCATGGACGTAACATCTCACCCACCATCACACCGCAGGATATTGTAGATACCGTCAACGAATGGACCTGGGCACAAAAAGCCAGCAGTCCAACCTTGGTTGCCACCACCATTCCTTCACGCGGTACAGGCTTCATGGCAGGTGTTGAATTCCAATCGTATTACGACCCCAACACGCTAATGTACGTCCCACCCGCATTGCAAAACATCCAGGCACTCGGCTCCAATTGGGTGATCTACACGCCCTCATGGACTTACTCGCGCAACAATCCATTGGTCTTCGCGGCACAACCTGGCAAAGATCCGTTTTGGGTTGATACGATTACATCTGTATCGCAAGCCCGCACGATGAATATGAATGTTGCCTTATTCCCGCAACCGCGCTTCACCACGAATGCTGCTGACTTTTGGAAAACCGCGCCGCGCGATGCAAGTTGGTGGGATAACTGGTTCAATCACTACCGCGCCTTTGCCATCCATTTTGCGGATCTGGCGACTCAGTCCGGCTCACAAGCTGTGATCCTCGGCGGTGACTGGATCACCCCGGCTCTCCCTTCGGGGCTGCTTGCTGACAGCAACCCAAGCGGTGTCCCCGCTGACGCCGAAACCCGCTGGAAGAATATCATCGTGGAAGTCCGTCAACATTTCCGCGGCAATGTGTTATTTGCAATACCCTACGATAACAATGTTATTCAGGCACCCATCAACGTACTCAAAGATGCCGATGCGGTATATCTGTTATGGTCCATTAAACTCAGCCCCAATGTGACTCCCAACAAAGCCGACATGCTCACCGAAGCTGGCAGATTGCTCGATGCCAACGTTGCTCCCATCCAAACTCAAGTTAGCAAACCGTTCATCATCGCACTGGCGTATCCGTCTGCATCGTATTCTGCCACTGGCTGTCTTCCCAATGGCAGCAACGGCTGTTTCGATTGGACCGTTCTCAACCGTCCCAACGCCGACCTCAGTTCCATCAATTTGGATATGCAGCAACAAGTGGATATCTACGATGCGATGTTCAATGCCATCAATGCCCGTTCATGGGTCAGCGGATTCGTCAGCCGCGGCTATTTTGCACCCGTTGCCCTGCAGGATAAATCCGCATCCATTCACGGCAAACCCGCATCAGACTTGTTATGGTATTGGTTCCCACGGTTGTTGGGAAATATCAAATAACCCCCGCTCCTTTGGGGGCTGAGCCCCCAAAGGAGCATAACGAAAAAGAGACGTAAAGTTCTACGTCTCTTTTTCGTTATGGATGTGTTCTAGGTTCAGTAAGTAATTTCAC
>Ga0180074_1000164_pt1 | contig 13784 bp, 8 predicted proteins | sample EasRiv366_16_10D_FD_121773 | JGI IMG/M metagenome (GOLD analysis project Ga0180074, IMG submission 121773) | Soil microbial communities from meander-bound floodplain in the East River, Colorado, USA - East River metaG ERMLT366_16_10D | ecosystem: Environmental > Terrestrial > Soil > Floodplain ...
GAAGGAGAAGAACAAGGTGATCAAAATCCTCGTTGGTCCATTAAGGATGAGCTACCAGATGTGTTTGGTGGAAAAACAGTGCTTGAATCGCTTCTGAAAGGTATCTTAATAAAATATCTTATTGACGAGCATGGAATTTTGCGTAATATCTCTTGGACACCTGGCTCATTATTAATCGGATGGAGACCCAAGAAAAGCGTCATAAAATATGATGTGTTTGAAAAAGAGGTAGAGCTGGGTGTTCAACTTGAGCGGCTTCGATCAGATAATATTGAATATATCAAGGCATTGAAAAAGTTATTCATTCCAGGAAGCAGAGGGTAATATCATGAAGGATTTTTTGGGAAAGTGTTTATTTTTGATATTTCCTTTGGGCTTATTTATTATTGGCATCTGGCTGATGATTCTGGGTGCTCAATTTTGGCTGGACATCACATTACCTTCCGAGTTACAGCCTAACCCAGTGGGTTTCGGGAATAACTTGCCAATATCTATGAAGGTCTTCTTGCCAAAAGTAATCCGTTCCCAAGATTCACCTGTGCGGCTCGATATCGAAATAACAAAGCAAGCAGGTTATCAAGTTGGAACTGCTGGTGTAGGAGTTTTAGTAGGTAAAAAAGATTGTGATTACTTATCTCTAAACGAACCTTATAAAACCATAAACTTTAATCCATCGTCAACGTTAGAGCAAATTGAAACTTTTAGCCCTAACATAACAATAAGAAATACTCCCCCGCCAAAAATTTGTACAATAATTGTAGATGCTGTTTTTATGGACGGAACAGCACATTTCGAAAAAAGTATTCCAGTAGATAATTGGACTGAGCGGTCGCTGTCGCTCATAAAGTTGCTCGGAGGACTCTTAGTAACGGTCTTCGGTTTTAACGGGCTTAAGGGCTTATTCTCTTGACAAATATATCTGGTTTCAATCTGAAGATAAATTAGCTCCTAACTACTTAATGCTATGTCTACTCGTCATGGTACCGAATCCAATTTCGAACTCACTACACTGCAACGCCTGGATGCGCTGAAATACCAGCATGTCTTCGGCATGGAGATCGAGCGTCCGCATGACGAAGTGGTCCTGCGCGACGCGCTGCGTGATTTTCTAAGTCAGTGTTACCGCGATCTCCCATCCGCAGCCATCGAACAGGCTGTACGTCTCTTCAGCAAACCTGAAGGTGTGGATACCCTGCATCGCAATCTCACCTTTCATCAAATGCTCACGCGCGGGCTGGAGTTGAAGGTCGAGTTCCCTGATGGACGCGTCGAGCATCGTCACGTCTACGCCGTCAATTGGGATGAACCCCACAAGAACGACATCCGCGCCATCAACCAATTTCCCATCCACGGTCAGAACGACCGCCGTCCTGATGCCATCATCTTCGTCAACGGCTTGCCGCTGGTCGTCTTCGAACTCAAGAATCCCTACGACGAAAAGCCCACCGTCGAAGACGCCTTCAACCAGGTCCAGCACTACACCTACGAAATCCCGCAGCTCTTCGATTACAACGCGCTCGTCGTCATCTCCGACGGCGTCACCACCCTGCACGGCGTCTGGACAGCGGGACGCGAATGGTACAGCCCGTGGAAGTCCATCGACGGCTTCGAGATCGAGCCGAACACCACCGGCTCCATGAAGACCCTCATCGAAGGACTCTTCCCAAAAGACCGCCTGCTCGCCTACATCCGCGATTTTATCGTCTTTGAAATGGTCAACGATAAGGTGACGAAGAAAGCCGCGCGCTATCATCAATTCTTTGCCGTACGACTCGCCGCCGAAAAAGTCCTGGAGACGTACAACCGCGTCACACGGGACCGCGAGTCTGATTCTGTTTCCAAGCCAGATCGCCGAATTGGCGTGATCTGGCACACCACAGGCTCAGGCAAATCCCTTTCGATGGTCTTCCTCGTCGGACTCCTGCGCCGGTTGCCCGAATTGGATAATCCGCTCTTCCTACTCGAAGTGGATCGGAACGATCTCGATAACCAGCTCTCCGATCAATTCATCGCCGCGCGTCAACTCGTCGGCGATGTCAAACAAGCGCAAAGCGTGGATAACCTGCGCGACCTCCTGCAGACCCAGGGCGGTGGTGTCATTCTGACCACCATTGAAAAGTTTGGGCTCAAGGAGAATGAGAACACGCATCCCATTCTCAATACGCGCCCCAATGTCATCCTGATCGCCGATGAAGCCCATCGCTCACAATATGGTTTCACTGAAGGTTATGCCCGTTATCTTTCTGATGCTGTTCCAAACACGATGCGGCTTGGCTTCACAGGTACACCCATCAGTATGAGCGGAGCCGATACCGTCGCTGTCTTTGGCGATGTGATTCATACTTATGATATTTTGCAATCTCAGAAAGATCATGCTACCGTTCCGATTTACTACGAACCGCGCCAAGTTCGACTGCAATTGTCAAAAGAGAACTTGGATGCATTGCTTGAACGTATTATTAAAGATCGTGGTTCAGAGGAAGTGAATCGCAATATGAGTCGATGGACTGCGTTAGCTGCAGCGGCTCGCACAAAAGAACGTTTAATAGATCTTGCTGGGGATTTGTTAGCTCACTACCTTGATCGTTCAGCTACACTTAAAGGCAAAGCATTAATTGTTTGTATGGAGCGGGCGAATTGTGTTGCCCTTTATGAAGCACTTACTGTCTTACCCGATTGCCCAGAAGTCAAAATCATAATGACTGCAAATTTTGCCGATGACCCGAAAGAGTGGAGTCAAAAGAACTATTACACTACCAAAGCCAAACGCGAGTCCATCAAAGAACGTATGATCGATGCTGATGATCCACTAAAGCTGGTCATCGTCTGCGATATGTGGCTGACGGGAACCGACATCCCATGTCTGCATACGCTGTATGTGGATAAGCCGATGGAAGGTCACAACATGATCCAGGCGGTCTCGCGCGTCAACCGTGTCTTCAGCAATAAACCGCACGGCTTGATCGTGGACTATATTGGCATCGGCGACTCCCTGCGCGAAGCGACCAGTCAATACACAAACAGCGGCGGCAAAGGCGAACCCGCGCCTGATGTAGAGACTGAAGGTAAGAAGATCTTCAACCAAGCCTTGCAGGATGCCCGCGCTTGTTTGCCCAGCGGCAGAGAATACGGCGGTTGGCGCTCAATGTCTGATATTGACATGGAAGATTTATACGCCTTGGTCTATGGCTTTCTTGCCACCGATTACACCAAGCGCGACGATTTCATCCAGGCAGAAGCGGTACTTGCCTCCGCCTTCTTGCTGGTCAAGCATTTAGATGATTGCCGCCAGCTTGCAGATGAAATCATCTTTTATCAACGTGTCCGAAAACAGATTCTAAAAACTACATCCGGTCGCCGCACCATCGATCTCGATCGCGCTGTGCAGGACCTGGTCGATGACAATATCCACACCGAAGGCGTAATCGACATCTTCAAAGTGGCAGGGATTGATAAACCTGACATCTCCATTCTGGATGACGCTTTCCTGCAAACCTTCAAAGACCACCCACTCGAAAACCTGCGGGTCCGCTTGTTGGAACGTTTGATGGCAGATGAAATTTACCACCGTCAGAAGAACAACCTGACGCGCGCTAAATCCTTCCGTCAGCAACTTGAAAAGACTCTGCTTGATTATCACAACCGCCTGATTGATGCCAAGGCAGTCATCGAGCAAATGATTGCCATACGCCGTCAGTGGGAAACAGATGATCAACGTGCTCATGAGCTGGGTCTCACCCCCGAAGAGATCGCCTTCTATGATGCTATCGCCGCCAACTTCATGACCATTTATGATCAGCCAACCCTTCGCGACATCGTTCACGATGTCGTCCAAACTCTCAAACGCAATCTGAAAGTAGATTGGACCGAACCTTCCCGCGAAGAAATTCGCGCTGGTGTACGGTCAGCGGTACGAATGGTATTGCGCAAAAAGAAAGTTCGGGAAGAAGATCTCGATCCCTTCCTTGGCTCCGTCATGGTGCAGGCACAGGCGCTGTATGCCGAGTGGCCTCTTGAGTCAGTGATAAATGACAATCAGATATAGGAGGAAAGTATTATGGATATTAGCGTGATTGCAACAATTTTAACTATAGTCGCTGGAGTAATTGCAATATATAGTTTATTTTTTGGTCAAAAACCTCTTGTTGAGGTGCTTTCGAAATTAGTTAAGCGCAAAAAGAATTCCAAGGCAAACCGTTCGAATGAATTAATTGATGTCGGAGAAGCTGGGTCAAAAAAAGAAAATATGTCGGCTTCTTCCACGATTGCTACGATTGATAGAGGGACAGAATATTTCAACAGTGCAGTTGAAGAAGTAATCAATTTGGTGTCATCAAGTCAATACGTTCAGGCGCAAAGGAATGCGGCCAAATTGCGGGATGAGATTGTTCGGATCAGCGATCAAACTCGGCTAGATATTCGTCTACTCCTTGGCGAACTTGACGTGTGGTATGCACATGCCACCATGTATGTTGGCGAAACAGAAAAGGCACTCAACATTCTGAAGGATATTGTGCAGGTTTTTTCGGACGAAGAAGGCAAATATAAAGATGGAGTTTCCTTTACTCGTTGGTGCAATGTTTTAGGCCGGGCTTACAACCATATTGGATATATTAACTGGATTAATCTTGGACATTATGAAATAGCACTTCAGATGTTTCGTGAAGCTATAAAGGTGTTGTCTAAAGGATCTTTGGAGAAAGAACTTGCAACGGCGCTTGATAATCTAGGCAGAGTCTATGCACATTTAGGCTATGAGACACGTTCAGAGCTCCTTATTAGTCATGGTTTAAGGCTGCGAAAGAGTGATACATATCGTTATGCGTTAAGCCTAAATTCGATTGCCATTTCGAGTACAAACTTTGGGAAACCTGAACGTGCCTCCTTGGTCATTGAAGATGCGTACCAAATATTCAAACAAAACATTAGCCGATTTGGAGAGAGGGGGGTTGGCTTGGCATTACTTACTAAAGGACAATCTCTGAGGTATTTAGGTTCGCAAGATTACCCGCGACCGTGGAAGGAAAAACTTGATATTTTGACTGAAGCCGTCAAAATCCTAAAGGAGGCCGAGTCTATTTTTCGAAATGTTGGAGAAGAAATTCGACTGTTCCAGGCGACCAATGAATTGGGATGTGTCTTTCGAGAACGTGCCACATTGTTTAAACAAAATGATGAAATGGAAAATGCTCTTCGTTCTTCGACTGATGCTCGAAATCGTCTTGAAGAAAGCATCTCTTTAGCCAAAGGGATTGGTACTGGATATAAATATCGAATCTATTTTGTTGATGCTTGTGAGGATCTGGCAAGACTGCACTTTAATATGGCGGATTACTCAGAGTCTAAGAAGTGGATAGCAAATGGTCAAAAAGCAATATTGCCGGAATATAAATTTGTTGGGAAACCCAGATCTCGCAATATTTTGCCGTCAGAGTGTTATGATGATTTTTGGCAACAATTAGGGAAAATTAATCTACTAATTGGCGAAATTTTGTACGTGAATTACCAAACCGTCGGCAAAAAATCAAATTTTGGTAACCTTGAAGAGGCAATAGAACACTATCTACTTTCAGCTGCCTATTATGGGCGTTATTCCGAACGTCCGCTAGCTGTTGAAAATAAAGATTATTATCCACAATACCGTCCCCAATTAGCTACCCATCAGCAGTTTATCGCTAAGTGGTATGAATTAATTAGTTCTCTAGAAGTCGACCATCTACTTGACATAAAATCCAAAATATTGCCTAATTTGGTGAAGCGTTTAGATTTAGAGACTTCTTGGTTGAGTGATTTAGTTGTGGATCCAATAGATTGCCTACTCTAGAAAATGAATCTTGGATGAAGGCAAACAAAAAGATGTTGGGCAAATTGTTCAACATCTAGAGAAGCGAATCTACTGTTGAGATAAAAGCAGGGATTTCTTCTAGCAAGTTGCCTGAATGTTTGAAGGTGTGAATGGGTAAATTAAGTAGATTGATATAGGTGCCGATAGCTTGGTCTTTCCAATGGTCAAAATCATCGCTGTACATGTCAAAGATCGAGCGCATACTTATTCGGTCCTTAAGCTCACTTTTGATGGCATTGAGATCAAATTGATATACGCTTTGGTCATCCTTGTTGGCATGTGATTGAAGGGCTATGACTCCAGTAATGGGAAAACGGCTGGTCATAGAGACGATTTCCTGAGGGTGTATTACTAATCGACCTTTATAATCTGTGAAATTAGAAGTTGTTTCAGATTCGTGAGGAAAGTTGTTTCTGGATAAGTTGTCAATTAAACTTTTGGCTTGGGGAGTTAGCCGGCATTCCCAAACGATGGTCGAGAAGAACGGCATGATATTCATATTAGGAAAGATTAACAGGGTCTCATCTGCCAAAACTTTCCATCCGAATCGATGTGCAGCATACGCACAAGTGGTTTTTCCTGCCCCTGATGGTCCTACAAGAACAAAAGTTTTGTCATTTTTGGATATAGCAGTTGCGTGCAAGAATACCAATGAATGGTCAATATACTGTTTTACAATCACAAAGTGTCTTAACCATCGGCCAAGTAGATTCTCACTTGTGCTAGTAAGTGTAATGACACTCGAATCAGAGGTTCCAAGCATTTTAGATTCCAACCAATCGTTTGATTGCCAAAATATTGCGGGAGAAGGAGTGTCATACCAGGTAATCGAGTATTTTCCATCCTTCTCGAAACGTTTATTGGGCAATCTAGGGTTGGGGATTTTGTCTTTAATTTCGACGTTAATAGTCGAATATTTGACAGTCGATTCTTGGGTTGCAGGAGGGAAATCCTGTAACCAAGATTCAATGGTTGGAAAGTTCTTAATCTTTAAATGAGTTCTAAATTCACTAATGAAAATATCCCTGTGCGAATCCATGTTTTTATTATAACAATCTTTATGCTATTAAGGAATTTCTCGTTGGAAAAAACGACTTGTAAAACTCATTTTTTGCCTGGTCTCCTGAAACTCAGTTTTGTGTATTACCGATGAAAACAGAGAATCGTGTAACTGAGAATTCGAATCGAAGTATAATCATGCACACTATGGAAACTCGAGGAGGAAATACAATGACTAAGGGAGATTTGTTGTTAAAATTGTGTTCGATTCTATAAGGGGCATAATATGCAACGCGTCGAATTTGGTACTGATGGTATTCGTGGAATTGTTGGGGATTGGCCCTTGAACAAGCCCGTTATTATGAGGATTGGGCAAGCACTAGGCGAATTCATTCGTACTCAATCTATTACCCCATCTGTTGTTTTGGGTCGTGATACTCGTTCGACAAGTGTGGAATTTCTGGGTGACCTATGTACTGGCATGATGGGTCAAGGCATAAATGTCATTAATTTGGGGATCATGACAACACCTGGTGTCGCTTTCCTTACGAGGCGGATTAAGGCTAGCTTAGGGGTTGTCGTTTCGGCATCTCATAGTCCGCTTGAATATAATGGAATTAAGTTGGTAGGTACTAATGGGCTTCGGCTTCAGAGGGAGGAAGAAATTGAAATTGAAGATCTGATCGATCAAGTGATTACAAACCCACCTCAGTATGTAGAGACCTTAGGCCAAGAAATCGATGGACAACACCTTATCGAAATTTATCTTGACGACCATGTTAGACAATGTCCTGTCTCTTCGCTGAAAGATATTAGCATAGTTCTCGATTGTGCTCATGGGGCGGCTTCTAATATAGCCCCAGATGTTTTCCGACGTGTCGGATGTGATGTCACAGTAATTAATGATTCTCCTGATGGAAAAAACATAAATTATCATTCTGGATCTGAATATGTCCGAGCTTACCCAGGTGAATTAGTGAGTGCGGTCAAACAATATGGTGCAAGTTATGGATTCGCATTTGATGGGGACGGTGATAGGTTAGTGGTTGTGGATGATAATGGTAGAGTATTTGATGGTCAAGATCTGCTATTTGCGCTGGGGTCATATTACAATACAAAAGGATTTCTCAAGAATAACACTATAGTAACAACTCACTTGGCAAATCGCGGATTGGAAGAGGCATTCAGTAAAATAGGTGTAAAAACGATTTATGCAAATAAAGGTGATAAAAATCTTGAATCGGCAATGTGGGAAGGCGATTATATGTTGGGAGGAGAAATCGGTGGCAACATTCTAATTAATGATGGTTATCATACAGCTGCGGATGCAATATACACAGCACTTGTTTTAGCAGGTATACTTGCGCAAAATCGCACTGATAGTCTTGGTAAGATAGTAGACCAGATGAGAAAATATCCTCAAGTGATACTATCTTTTGCAATACCAGCCGAACATTCTTTTCTCCAGAGTGAGTTAATACAAGAAAGCATTCATAAACTTTCTCATCAAATGGGTGTTGGTAGTCGAATCTTATTTTGGGAATCATCCACTGAAAAACAAACGCTTCGTATATTGGTCGAAGGAGGAGCCGAGAGTACTCAAGAAGAAGTTACCAAGATTGCTTATATTGTTCGTCAAATCCTTGAAAGGGCCGCTGGAATGAAGAAATAATCTGCCTTTCATGTATTTATTAGAGATAGATAAACAAGGATAAACCGTGGCTGGTATTACATGGCTTCATATTTCTGATTTGCATTTTCGTGAATCCCAAGCTTTTGATTCTGCGGTTGTTTCACGTGCACTTTTATCGGATCTTTCCAGACTCGGAGAATTTGCGCCTAAACTAGATAAGATTGATTTGATATTTGTAACAGGTGATGTTGCATTTTCCGGTAACCCTCGAGAGTACGCACTTGCGCATAAATTTCTTGATGAATTAAGGCGGGTTGTTCATGTAAATAAAAGTCGATTATTTGTAATTCCCGGAAACCATGATGTTGATAGAGATCTCATCTCAGATGAATCACGTAGCATGGTAAGTCAGCTTAACACTCGGCAGGCAATTAATAAGCTGATGGACACTTTGGTGAATCGTAACACTGTTCTGGATCGCCTTAAGAATTACGGAAAGTTTATTAATGGTTATTTTGGTAGGCAATTACAGTTCGATAATGATCAGTATTTCTACGTTAAAAAACGTATAATTTCTGGAAAACGAGTTGCAATTTCGGGACTGAATACGGCATGGGCATCTAGCTCAGATGCCGATCGGCTCAATTTGTTTCTTGGAGAAAATCAAGTAAGAAGTGTTATTGAGTTGGCTAAAAACGCGGATATTCATATTGGACTTATACATCACCCCTTTGATTGGTTACAGGATATAGATCGTAATACCAATGAAGCATTATTGCTTCATAATTGTCATTTCATCCTTCGGGGACATTTACATGAGACCAGTCTTATGCATCAGCAGGCTCCAGGTACAGACTCTATTTTAATTGCAGCAGGGGCATGCTATGAATCACGAGATTATCCTAATTCATATAACCTTGTTCATGTCAACTTAGACACATTGACAGCCAATATCTATCTGCGTAGGTATAGTGATAAAGATGGAGGTTTTTGGACCCTTGATTCTACGACTTATCGTGATGTCCAAGGAAAATATACTTTTCCTGTAGCATTTCTTGACAAAACAAATCGAAACCAGGAACTTGCATCAAAAAAGAATATCGATTATGAATTACCCATTGGAGCTGCTAATCCGTCTCTTTCCGCCGAACTAGTAAATGTCCCTACCAGATTTGTTCGGGAAAATGCTCTCAATGAATGGTGGAAAAAACGAGGGTATCTTTCTGATCCATTCATTTTTGATAATGCTGAAGATGTGAAAGGTGAGAAGATTTTGGAAGTATTTCAATGGTGGTATGTGGATCCAGAAATGCCAGCTAACAATAGGGGATTAGGTGTGCCGCATTTTTTGAATAAAGTCAAGTCGATTACTACAAACGATCCAGTTTTATTGTATATTCCAAAAGGCGGAGGAAAAACCTTTTACAGAAAATGGGCCTCAGCACAAATTGAGGCTTACGAGTCCAATTGTCTGAGTGTTGAGATAGCAGATTTAGTCGACGGAACAATTGATCCTGAGCAAATAAAGACCATTGATATTGCAAAGCATGTTTACAAAAAAATATGCGAAAAACTTAAATTAACAGGCTCTAAGGAGTTGACCAACTATTCAAGAACCATCTTTTCTCAGTTGAATGATGATCTTAAAAAATATATAGTTTCCCACAATGAAGTGAAAAGCATATTTGTGTTTTTAGATGGAGTGGATCAATTGTTTGATGAGCATAATGCAGATCAAAATTACCATTCCTTCCAGGCACTTGCAGAAATGTGCAAGGTGTTTGCAGATCTAAATGACAAAGTGTTTGCTCTACGTCTGTTTATGCCTTTGGAGCTTGAGAAGCAATTTAGAGAAGCCTTGGGCAATAAATATGCTTTGCAAGTCAGACATTATCCTATCTATTGGGATTTGAATCATTGCGAGTCCATTCTGGAAGCGCGTCTGGATACCTACTGGGAAAACGGTCCCAATTCACTCTTGGGCGGCCATCTTGAAAGACTCTTAAGTCAGGACGCAATTACTGAATTAAGAAGAGGACTCCAAGGGGTGCATGTTTCTCCTCGCTGTGTAATCCGGCTCTTTAAGGAATTGGGTGATTATGCCTATATTCACGGTGTTTCTGTTGATCAATTGATAAACTCAAAAATCATGATTGATTTCATGAAAAACAATGCCAATCTGCTTTGTTCCGTAATAAACTACCCCTTAAAACTTATACTATAATTAGTATAGAACCGATCATGAAGCGGCTGACTGGTTTACCTAACAGAGTATATAGTTGCATGAGGTACGTTTTGGTGATTAATTGAATTGTGTGATCTAATGACTAAGACGCGTAAACCCAACGAGAATCCGTCTCAATCGATGTCCAACCTGGATCGTTGGTTGGATAGAATGGGCTTAACGTCAAATCCATTTGATCGATGGAATGCTGACGGTGATATAGAGTTGCCTAATTATTATATTGATAATGGAAAATTTGATGAGTTTTTTCAATTGACTTCACCGGGTATTATATTTGCAAAACGAGGTTGTGGTAAGACAGCCCAAAAGCAAATGATTGCGGCTCAATGCCGACCCATAACTAGAGGCAGTAGACAATTAGCTGTCTCTTATACTTACAAAGGTTTCGAGAGAACTCTTGAAAGTGTGGCTCACGATGTAACTCGCATACACGCTCGGCATCATGTTCACACACTTTTGTACTTGGGAGTGGTTGCATTGATAGAGGAAGCGAAACAAGATAATAGAATAGGGGACATTCTTGAAAGCAGTGCTGTCGCTTCGCAGTGGTTAACATACAATACATTTTTTGCTCCTCATTTGACAGGTGATCCGGTTGGTGCGAAAGTTGAGGATATAAGTAATCTATCATCAGTTGATCTCTTGGAGGGCTTCTCTTCCTTGCTGATAGATGTAGGGTTGGATAGATGTGTTGTACTTGTAGACGGCTTGGATGAATTTGTTCCAACAGCAGATCCCCAATATGCGATCACATTTCTAGCCTCACTACTTGGAACACTTGCCATTATAGAGTGCCCTGGTTTTTCCTTCAAATTCTTTTTACCTGCAGAATTGAAGATTCTAATAGAGTCAAGTGCTTGGTTTCGATCTGATCGGCTTAGAATAGTACCAATTGCATGGAAAGAAAAAGAACTGTTAAATTTGATCGGCCAAAGGCTGATACATTTTAGTCGAAGAGAGCCCAAATATTTGGATTTGGCCGAGTTCTGTACTGATAACCTTCGATCCATTATTGATAGAGAGATTGTGGCACTTGCAGCTAATTTACCTAGGAATGTGCTTATCCTAGCAGATAAGCTTATTCAATTCCACTCCCAGGAACCTGATCTTGCAGACCTGATCTCATTGTCTACTTGGGACCGAGTAAAAAAATGGTGGCGAGATGACTATTTGCGGAATAGTGAATTAGTTAGTGATGGCCTGAACGGATTAATATCAACCAACGCAAGAGATGCACTTCCTGCAAAGGACTTTGGTCTTCCCCTTTTGCGTATTGATGAAGAAAAGGGATTTGTGTGGTTGGGCGATCAAGAGGTGAGATATAAGATTCAGGGTAAAGTGTACTCAATGTTAGTATGTCTCTATAGACATAGAGGGGAGGTGTGTACCAAGGAGAGGATCGTTGAGGAAGTATGGCCTGAAGTAAAAATAGGTAGCGCAGTTCCTGATCAGGATATTGCTGCCACTATTTCACGATTGCGCAGAATCCTAGCCAAAATCGCCCCGAACAGTAGTTATATAGAGACCATCAAAGGAAAAACGCGCTCGGAAGGAGGATATCGTCTTGAGCCTTCCGGTTATACAAAAGAAATCATCTAATTATCATATGGTTGTCATGTGGTTGTCATACGGTTGTCAAAGTTTTGAGTGTCTTGATGTATCATTATTACGATAAATGTGTCATGCATTCCAAATAAGCCAGTATCATAATTTGGTGTTGAGCGACATCTAATTTAAATATCGGAGTTTTCTCTGATAGCAAAGCCTTGTTGCTTTTCTCAGTATTTTAATTTCACTTTAGTGTGGTTAGAAGAAGCGCTATTTAGCGATTTTGTAAAGGTAAGTAGTTTAAGTTACATTGTTTGCTTGCTTGTATCTATAATAATCAGTATGAAAACAAAGCTTCTACTAGCAGCCTGTCACTTGTCGGACCTTAAGCTGAAACACTATATTTTTTGATCCTTTCTTTTGAGATAGCCATTGAAAGGGTCTCTGCGAAATTCAAGCTTCATCGTTGATATATCGCTACGAGTACGAAGCTAATCCCGAAAACCGGAGATGTGTCATGAAGAATAAGCCCTATTTGTTATTTGATGCCGGCGGAACACTTGTGTTTCCTGACCAAAAATTCTTGATAGAAATAGCGCAGGGTTATGGTCTTGAGCTAGATGACGCAAGATTATTCAATGGTTATTATTCCTTGATTTGTAGCTTAGATCAGCAAGCCAATAAATATGGGCGTTTTCCATGTAAGCCTTGGCCTAATGGGTACGCATATTCTCTACTTAAAACAATTGGTATTCAGGAACCGAAAGCCAGGTTATTGGGTGAGATTGCCAATAAGCGTCACAAAGTTAAGAGCCTATGGACTTTCACATTCAATTGGGTATATGCGGCATTGACATTACTAAAAAGAGAGGGCTATCGAATGTCGGTGATCTCAAATTCCGATGGACGCATAGGGCAGGTGCTAAAAGACCTCAATTTGGATTGTTATTTTGAGCAAGTTTTTGCTTCCCATACATTAGGTATTGAGAAACCCGATGTAGCTATTTTTGAGATTGCTTTGGATAACTTAAAGGTTAAGGCAACGGATGCAATTTATATTGGAGATGTGTTTGAGGTCGATATTAAGGGTGCGAATCTAGCCGGTGTAGGTGCAATTCACATTGATCCGCTAGGACTTTATTCAAGTTTTCCTGGTGTGCATTTGGAAAATATAACTTGGCTACATAAGTGGTTATCAGCCTACGAATATTATCCCCAGATTCTTGCTACTGATCTCTTCCCTTGTAAGAAGGATAATGATTTATTTTTAACCACGAAGTACAGGAATTTTAACGTTCCTATTGACCATATATCTTCTCACGATAATTCTTTGGAAACTTATCCGACTTCATCTTTGCCGGTTGGGTGTTTTTAACCTGGAGGGAATTTCATGAATGAATTCTACAAGTTACAACCACGTAGGACACCAGAACCACATCGTCCGTTTGTCAATCGTGAACGCGAACTTGCATTGATCAAGGAAAAAGTTGATATTGGCATTAGGGGCGATCCTA